>ERZ1370068.1733-contig-11659_pt1 | contig 35993 bp, 48 predicted proteins | sample MGYA00561227_ERZ1370068 | MGnify/ENA primary metagenome ERZ1370068 (study PRJEB38410, sample SAMEA6850437) | metagenome | study: Metagenomic assessment of the ecological functions of the soil: analysis of the soil microbiota associated with the... | reverse complement strand
CTCGTGTACCGGCCAAGTCGATCATTGTACCTTTGAATGTCGGATTTGGGTCATTAGCGGACATTGGCCCATGTCCACTTGATGTCCACATAATGTCCGCTTTACGCCCGGAAGCGGACATCCCTTGGCTCTGCGCCGCGATCACGTTTCCGAATGATACGACGGCGCGGCTGTCCCGCTGGCAGCTTCCGCAGAGTGTCCGCGATGCAGGCGGTAGATGCCGGCCGCCCATTGCACGGCTGGATGCCGCAGCAGCTTGGCGCGGTAGTCCTTCAGATACAGCGGGCAGCTCCACCTCCAGTGGATATTGAATCTCGGGAGGCTGCGGGAGCGCTCCCAGCAGCGAGGCCGCCGTAAGGTCTGCGACGGTGAAAGCCTCGCCGACGAAGATACGCGCGGCCCTGCCGTTGGTGCTCGATGCGGTCAGAGTGCCGCGGCGACGATGGCCCGATCCCTCTCCAGATTGCTTCTCGCTGATTCTATGGCGGAATCGGTAGAACGCTGGAAAAATCCCAAGCAGCGGCCGCAGCGTGGGTGGTAGGCCTTGCCACCCATACCCGTCGTCAGCACGCGCAGCGCAATGTCTGGATCGTGCTGGAACAGCGGCGTCACGATGGCCGCGCGCAGCGCCGGCTCAAGCGTTTCGTCGAGATCGTCCTCCAGCGTGAGCGCGCGCTGCCGCATGGCGGCGTCACGCGGATAAAGCGACGGGTCGGGGTAATGCTCCTCAAGCGTCGCAATGATGCGTGTGGAATCCGCGATGGCCCGGCCATCGAGCCACAGAACGGGCAGCTTGCCCTGGCCCGTCGCGCGCCAGACGCGGATCAGGTAGTCCGGGCCCGAGCACGCGGCGCCGGTGCGCGATGCCGCTTGCAGTCGAGCGCCCAGCGCACTTTTTCGCTGTAGTGCGAGAGCGGGATGTGCCAAAGCAGCGGGGCGTTCATGGCGGCCTGGATTCACGTTAGCGGTGACCGGCGTATGTCCGCTATGGGTCAAAAGCAGACGCATCGTCTGCGGGGCGCTCGCTATTACCCCGAAAGCGGACATTGTGCGGCGGTACTCCGAATGTCACGCGCCAATACCCGGACATCGCGCCTCACTCAATCACCTCGTCGGCGCGCGAGAGTAGCATCGGCGGCACGGTGAGGCCGAGCGCCTTGGCGGTCTTGAGGTTGATGACCAACTCGAATTTGGTCGGCTGTTCAACGGGCAGATTACTAGGTTTTGCACCTTTTAGGATCTTGTCAGCTACGGTCGCCGCGCGCCGCGAACAGTTCATAATAATTAGTGGCGTAGGAAACGAGGCCCCCTCCCAATATCTGTTCGCGGTAGGTGTAGATTGATGGCAACCGGTTCTGTATTAAAAACTCAGCGATTTTAGGCTGAAGGTTTGCCAGAAGGGGTCAGCGACGACCAGAATTGCGTCTGGATGCATGCTCCTGACCTTGAGGAAGGCGTCGTCCAAATCAGATTCCTTTGCAATCTCGACTACATCGAGCTGCACACGCAAGGCGGTTGCAGCGAGCCGCGCGCTTTCTACCGCAACGATGCAATAAGGATTTGTTGGATTGGAAAATACGACAACGCGTGAAAAACGGCCAAGCAGTTCGCCGATAAGTTCTAGGCGTTTTCCTTCCAAATCCGCAGCTTGCGTAGAAAATCCTGTAACATTGCCGCGCGGATGTGAAAGACCCGGAACGAGACCCACGGCGACAGGGTCCCCACTGGTCATGATAATCGGGATCTCACTGGTTGCATCCTTTGCTGCCAAACTAGCAGGCGTGCCCCAGGTGACGATAACATCAACTGGCACATGAACTAGTTCGGCCGCGAGGGCGGGATAGCGATCTGCCTGCCCCTCCGCAAACCGGTAAATGATATTGAAGTTTTTACCCCCAATGTAGCCTAGCTCCCGCAACTCGTTCCTTAGTCCGTCGAGTGGAGGCCATGCCTCGTTCGCGAGAACGCCGATGAGTTGAAGTTTCTTCTTTTCCTGAGCTATTAGGGATTGCGGCCGAAGTAGCCGCGGCGCCAAGAAGTACGATGAACTCGCGCCGTTTCATTTGCGACCTAGGACACATCCTCGTGCAGCGCTTGAAGCCTAGCACTTTGCCATTGGGCGCGAGTGGCGAAACGGCACATAACCATTCTAAGAGCCAATCAGGCCTGATCTCCACTTTTGGGTCATTAGCGGACATGACGGCGTCAGTTCTTGATGTCCGCTATTACCCCGGAAGCGGACATTCGCTAGTCATTCGATCACCTCGTCGGCGCGTGAGAGCAGTGAATGCGGTACTGTGAGTCCGAGCACCTTGGCACTCTTGAGGATTGATGACCAACTCGAGACCTTGTTGGGCGTTCGACGGGCATATCAGCTACCTTGCTGCCCTTGAGGATACGGTCGACGTAGTTCGCCGTGCGCTTGTACTATGTCAGGCAGATTTGGCCCGTAGGCCATCAGCCCGCCAGCCCTCGGAAGAGCAGTGAAGAGACTGATTGTCGGCAGCCGAGCTTTCGTGGCCCACTCGGCGATCGGCAAGCGTTGCTCCAGGATGAGTGGTGAAGAGAGGACGACTACGCCATCGATCCGCTCACGAGCGGCACGGTCGAAGGCGCCCTTGAAATCTTCTGGACGCTTTATCGGTATCGAGTGCAGCGCGAACTCCTGCCGTACGTGCGGCGGTCTGCGTGGCAAGAAATTGAAGATTCGCCGATGTAAGGAATCCCAAAGCACCCCCAGACGCGAAAGCGTCGGGGCGGCTTCTTTGAGGAGTTCGATCTGTTTGCCGCTAAGCTCGGGAAGATCGAGGAACAATCCCGTAAAATTGCCACCGGGATGGCCGAGACTTTCTGAACCCACCCTCTCGCGACAGGATCGCTTTCCAAGTCTATTCCGACGATCGGGGTCGTGCTCGTTGCCCCTCATCACAGCCTCGAACGCATATTGCGAACCCGCGACGATGACATCGCATTTAAGATCGACCAGTTCCTTGGCGAAATCGGGAAGTCGGTCGAGCGTTGTTTCATAAATTCTGGTCTCAATAAGCGCACTCTGACCGTCAACGTATCCGGCGTCGCGTAGCCCCTGGATGAATGCCACGACATTTTCATTCCGGATTCTCTGGAGGAAGCCGATCCGGGGACTTTTGCCTGCCAGCTGCTGCGCGCGCGCTACGACCGGCCTAGCGGCCGCCGCGCCTCCTAGAAGCGCGATGAACTGGCGTCTATGCATGTGGTGACATCGCCTTCCGCGATACGAAATCATAGCAGGTTGTGACCCGGCAGTGCGTGAGAAATGACACACAACCGGCCATGGACTATGACTACGCCCGATGTCCGCTAAAGGGCCAATAACCAACGTTCAGAACGTTTAGGAACGATACGAATGATCAGGATCGGGATTATCGGCCTCGGCTGGTGGGGCAAGCAGATTGTGACCTGTCTCTCCGACAGCCCGCGTTTCAAGGTGGTGGCTGGATGCGATATCGATACAAAGATGGCGAAGCCATTTGCCGCTGCTCACCATTTCGACCTGACAGAAGACTATAAAGCGCTACTCAATCGTCCGGATGTTGATGCTGTTGCCGTTGTGACCCCTCACCTTCTACACGAAGAAATGGCTGTCGAGGCATTTCGCGCGGGCAAACATGTGTTCTGCGAAAAGCCACTCGCTCTCACGGCCGCAAGCGCCGAGCGGATTTTGGCTGCCTGCGCTACAGCCGGCGGCGTCCTCGGCATCGGCCATGAACGGCGTTACGAACCGGCGATGGAAGAGATGCGACGCCTGTTTGAGACCGGTGCGCTCGGGCGCTTGCTGCACCTCGATGCCAACGTCAGCCACAGCAATTTTCGAAGAATGGATCCGTCGAATTGGCGTCGTGATCCTCGCCACGCGCCGGCCGGCGCCTGGACCGCACTCGGCATTCATCTTGGCGATATGTTTGTATCACTCGCCGGCAAGCCTACCCGCGTGGCGGGGCGGACTGCTTCGCAGATTTTTCCGACACCTTCGGAAGATTTCGTAAGCGCCGAAATCGACTTCGAAAATGGCGCCTATGGGCGTATCACTTGCCTGTCGACACCGCCGTTTTACGGGCGTTTTACGCTGGTTTGCGATCAGGGGTGGGTCGAAGTGCAGGAAGGTGGCAACGTCGACAAAGGCATTCCATCGAGTTTCGTTCATTGTACAGTGGATGGAATGCGGCATACGCGCACCTACGAGCATGCCAATACGGTACGCATGAATTTCGAGGCTTGGGCCGATGCCGTTGAAGCCCGAGTGCCCTATCGCTTCCATGCGGAAGAGTTGCTTTCAAACATCCGCATTCTCGACGCAGTTACGCGCTCTGCTGCGGCGGACGGAAAACCGATCAAGCTTTGAGGATCGCGTTCCTTGCGGTTCTCGAAATTCGCCCCGGTTTGGGGTACACCGGCGCCCCATGCAGGCCGAAAAAGAACAAGTAGCCCTATCTTCGATCGCCGCTTCGGCCGGCTTGACCATCGCCAAGGCTCTTGTGGGCTTTTCCACGGGCTCGCTGGCGATCCTTTCCGAAGCCGGACACTCGCTAATCGACCTCGGCGCCACGGTCATGACCTATATCGCCGTAAGGATCTCTGGAAAGCCAGCCGACGAGGAGCATCACTACGGCCACGGAAAAGTCGAAGCGGTATCGGCTCTGGCGGAAACGGCACTCCTGTTCCTGCTCTCCGGAATAGTGATTTGGGAGGCTGTCAAGCGACTGGTCGAACACGAAGGTCATGTTGTCGAAGCCACTGTCTGGGCCTTCGGCGTAATCGTGGTGTCAATTGTCGTCGATTTTTTCGGGCGCGCGCGTTGTCGCATACCGCGGAAAAAACCTCGAGTCACGCGCTCGAAGCCGACGCTTTGCATTTTTCATCCGACCTGTGGTCGTCGCTGGCTGTGCTTGTTGGCCTCATTGGAGTGCATTATGGCCTGGCGTGGGCAGATGCTTCCGCTGCGTTCGTTGTGGCAATCCTGGTTTTTGTTGCGGGCTGGCGCCTTGGGAAACGAACCATCGACACTCTCATCGACGTCGCCCCGCCTGGAGCTGCAGCCAAAATCACAGCCATTGCAGCGCGTGTGCCGGGAGTAGTCGGTGTCGAACAAGTGCGGGCACGGTCAGTTGGCGAGCAGACTTTTATCGATCTTGGCGTTTCGGTTAGTCGCACGCTGCCGCTTGATCGGGTAAGTACACTCAAAGATGATGTGGCCGCCGCCATCCGCAAGCAGATGCCCGGCGCCGAGCCGGTGGTCACCACCGAGCCCGTGGCACTCAACAATGAGACAATTCTTGACCGTATCATGGTAATCGCACGTAACCGCGCACTCGCGGTGCACCATGTCACGGTCCACGAGCTGAGAGACAAGCTCGCTGTGTCACTCGATCTGGAGGTTGACGGAAGGCTTTCTTTGCAATCAGCGCACGAGATGGCAGACGGTTTGGAGGATGCGATCACCGCGGAGCTCGGCCCAACCGTCGAAGTTGAAACGCACATCGAACCATTGCAGCCGCAGGACGCCTCCGGCCGCGAGGCTCCGTCCGAACGGATCAAGGCAGTGGCAATTACATTGTCGGAGTTGGCCGCCGAAGGACGCACAATCCGCGATGTGCATAACGTGCGCGTACGCGAGACCGATGAAGGCGAAATTGTCAACTTTCACTGCTGTGTCGATCCGCAATTGAGCGTTCAGAGCGTGCACGAAAACGTCGATGCGCTGGAACGCGCATTGAAAACAGCGGTCGCCCTCGATTAAACGCGTGATCGGCCACGCGGAACCGGTCCGCTAATTTTTCTAACTGCCGGCGGGACATCCTGGATCAATAGCCATGCGCACCGATACTGCCCAGTCGATCCGCTTGAAAGACTACCGGCCGCCTGACTGGCTGGTAGAAACGGTCTCTCTGGACGTTACGCTCCATCCCACAGCGGCACGCATCCGCGCGACGCTTGCGCTCAAGCCCAATCCCAAATCCGCATCCGCACCGCTCATTCTCAATGGCGATGGATTGTCGCTGATCTCGCTCAGCTCGACGGAACCGTCATGGCTCCGGATAGCTATGTTGCGACGCCGGAGAGCCTCACCATTGCGCAGCCGCCGAACGGGCCGTTCAACCTGGAAATCGAGACCGTTGTTGATCCCTCCGCCAACACTCAGTTGTCGGGGCTTTATCGCTCAAATAGCACCTATTGCACGCAGTGCGAGGCAGAGGGTTTTCGTCGTATTACGTTCTTTCCTGACAGACCTGACGTCATGGCCGTCTACACCACACGCATCGAGGCCGACAAAACTGAAGCGCCCGTGTTGCTCTCAAATGGCAATCTGGTCGAGTACGGAGAAGCTCCGGGCGGTCGCCACTTCGCGGTCTGGCACGACCCGCATCCCAAGCCGTCGTATCTTTTTGCACTCGTCGCCGGCGATCTTGCCTGTGTTGAGGACCACTACGTGACCATGTCCGGGCGCAATGTGACACTGCGCATTTACGTGGAGCACGGCAAGCAAGACCATTGTGCCTATGCGATGGATTCACTCAAACGCGCCATGCTCTGGGATGAAAAAGCTTTCGGCCGCGAATACGATCTCGACATTTTCATGATTGTTGCAGTTTCCGACTTCAACATGGGCGCGATGGAAAACAAGGGACTTAATGTCTTTAATGACAAATATGTCCTGGCGAGCGCGGACACCGCCACCGATGCAGATTTTTCTCATATCGAAGCCGTGATTGCCGCATGAATACTTCCATAATTGGACCGGCAACCGCATCACGTGCCGCGATTGGTTTCAGCTTTGCCTGAAGGAAGGTCTCACTGTTTTTCGTGATCAGGAATTTTCTTCGGATATGCGCTCACGTCCGGTGAAACGGATCGCCGATGTACGAAGCCTGCGCGCCACACAATTCATCGAGGACGCAGGTCCCTTGGCGCATTCGGTACGCCCTGAGACGTACAAGGAAATCAATAATTTCTATACAACCACCATATATGAGAAAGGCGCCGAAGTTGTGCGGATGGTGCACACTTTGGTCGGCCAAGAAATATTTCGTGTTGGCATGGACCTTTATTTCGCGCGCCACGACGGCGAGGCCGCCACTGTCGAGCAGTTCATCCAATGCTTCGCTGACGCCAGCGGACGCGACCTGACACAGTTTATGCGCTGGTACAGTCAGGCTGGCACGCCTGAAGTGACGGTCAGCGGCAAGTTCGATGCGGCGCGCAGAACTTATATCCTTGAATGCAAGCAGGCCGTTCCACCGACACCGGGTCAACCGGTGAAGGAGCCGATGGTCATCCCGCTGTCGCTCGGTTTGGTCGGCAGGAACGGACACGATCTACCGCTCAAGTTGTCGACCGGCGAGCCGATGGAGCGAGACGTTGTGGTGTTGAATAAGCCCGCGGCGAGGTTCGAATTCGTCAATATCGATGAGGACCCGGTCATTTCGATCAATCGCGGGTTTTCTGCACCGATCAAGCTCATCACTGATCTGGCTGTCACTGACCTCGCCTTTCTCGCCGCCTATGACGCCGATCCGTTCAACCGCTGGCAGGCGCTGCAGACGATCTCGATGCGCCTGCTGATCGATAATGTTGCTGCCTTGCGCTCGGGTCGTCCAACACGCGGCGACGACCAGCTCATGCTGGCGCTTGCTGCCATTCTCGAGGACATTGCGCTGGAGCCTGCTTTCGTTGCGCTTGCACTGGTCCCACCGGGTGAAGGCGACATTGCGCGCGAAATCGGCCGCGACATCGATCCCGACGCAATCTTTCGCGCTCGCGCCGGGTTGCGCGCCGCGATCGGCCAGCAGCTTGGTCCTGCGCTCACCACGCTTTATGACCGGATGGCTCTGTCAGGGGACTATTCGCCTGACGCCCAGAGTGCCGGACGCCGTGCCGTGCGGAATGTCGCGATTGATCTGCTTGCGGCAACTGGCAAACCCGCGGTTATCGCCCGTGTTTGCCGGCAATATGAGACCGCGAACAATATGACCGATCGCATGGCCGCGCTTGTGACTCTGTCGCTGCATGAGGTGCCTGAGAGGGGAACACGCTCTGGCCGATTTCTATGCACGCTATGCTTCAGACGCACTCGTCGTGGACAAGTGGTTTTCACTCCAGGCCACCATCCCACAGCCGAATACGCTCGAAAACGTACGGGGTCTGACTGCCCATCCCGCATTCTCTCCCGCCAATCCAAACCGCGTGCGCGCGCTGATCGGCGCGTTCGCGCAGGGAAATACCACCCAATTCAACAGGGCTGACGGTCTCGGCTACGACTTCGTCGCGGACACTGTGCTCGCCCTGGATCAAAAAATCCGCAAATTTCGGCCCGGCTGGCGACGGCCTTTCGCAGCTGGCGAATGCTGGAAGCCGGCCGTCGGATGAAAGCAGAAGCCGCCCTTACGCGTATCAAAGGAGCGCCGGGCCTTTCCCGCGATCTGGCCGACATCGTTGAACGGGCGCTGGCCGCGCCGGAGTGATCAAGAGGTACTGCATTTTTATCGCCAAACTATCCGTGGGTAACATTTTTTAAATATTTGACTCTTCGGACTCTCGACAAATCGACGCTCATCGATTCCAATCAACAAAGTGATTCGGAACCCGATGCGGCACATCCTTCCGTCTCAAGGGTGACAGGGGAAATTCCAAACGGAGGCCTTCTATGGCGCGCGCCGATGCGGCGAGTGCGTCTGCACATCCCGATTCTATCAAGGGCCTCGCGCAATCAGTCGCCAAACCGGCGTATCGGCGGCTTCTGAACGCCGAGCCACTCCTGCGCCGCGCCGTCCCGGTGCTGATCATCGCCTTCCTGGCCACTATTTGCGTCGGCGCCTTCGTGCAGGTGATGGACCACCGTCGGCAGACCCTCACCAACGAAGTCGCGTCACTTGAGGCAATTGCCGACCTCGCTGCCGAGCGCCTGCACAAGCCGCCCGAGAAGGCTGCCAATACCATCGAACAACCGCACTTGGTACTCGGGCGTGTGTTGCCATCCTGGGCTATAGCTGCCGGTCGGCGCTTCCTGCTGACCAATTCTGACGGCATCGTCATGGCCGCGACTCCTGCCGGCGACTCGACGATTGGCCGCCGGCTCATCGAGTTGCTGGGACCGACACAACCCCTGACGACTTTCGGCGCGGGTGCCGGCGTCATGGAAATCACCCTGCCCAACGACACCCGGGCTTTGGCGACCGTCCGTATGCTTGGACCCCGTTTGGCCAATTCGCGGTAGTTCAGTCGCGGGACGCCGCCCTTGCCAACTGGCGCTCGCTCACCACGCTCACGGTCACATTGTCGACTACGACGGGTTTCGTAGTGCTCATTCTCGGTTTCGCCTTTCATTGGCAGGCGACACGGGCGCGGGAAGCGGACCTGATCTATGAAACGGTCCGCAGCCGCATCGATACCGCCCTCAATCGCGGCCGCTGCGGGTTGTGGGACTGGGACCTCGCCAGCGGCCGCATCTTCTGGTCCCAATCAATGTTCGAAATTCTCGGTCTCGATACCAAGGGAGATTTGCTGTCATTCGGGGATGTGAATGCGCTGGTGCACCCGGAAGACGTCCGCCTCTACGAGCTCGCTGCCAATCTCGCCGATGCGACCGCGACAACGATCGATCATGCCTTCCGCATGCGCCACGCAGCCGGCCACTGGGTATGGCTGCGGGCACGCTGCGAACTGGTACGCCAAGCGGGTGAACCGGGCCTGCACCTGATTGGTATCGCCGTGGACATTACCGAGCAGAAAAATCTCGTGGAAAAAACCGTCGCCGCTGATATGCGCCTGCGTGACGCCATCGAGACCATACCGGAAGCGTTCGTATTGTGGGATGCGGACAACCGGCTTGTGCTCTGTAATTCCAACTTTCAGGGACTGCACCATCTGCCCGACGAAGCAATCAACGTTGGCGCGTCCTATGAATCCGTCGTTTCGGCGGGGAGCAAACCTGTTGTTCGCAACAAAGTTTCTACGGCTGGCCCAAGCATTCCAGGTGCACGCACATTCGAGGCGCAGCTTGAAGATGGGCGCTGGCTGCATATCAGCGAAAGGCGCACCAAGGACGGCGGCTACGTGTCAGTTGGCACAGATATTACGCCGATCAAAAGACACGAAGAAAAGTTGGTCGACAGCGAAAAACGCCTCATGGCGACGGTCGAGGATCTGCGCGAGTCGCAGCAACGGTCGGCAGAAGCTCACCGAGAAATATGCTGAAGAAAAACCCGGGCAGAGGAAGCCAATCAGGCCAAATCAAAATTCCTGGCGAGCATGAGTCACGAGCTTCGCACACCGCTCAACGCCATCATCGGCTTTTCCGAGATCATGGAATCGGGAATGTTCGGTCCTCTTGGAGCTGAAAAATATCATGAATATTGCAGCGATATCCGTGGCAGTGGCCAATATCTGCTTGAAGTCATCAACGATATCCTCGACATGTCGAAGATCGAGGCTGGTCGCATCCGGCTTGACTTCGAGGACCTCCGCCTCGACACGTTGCTCAACGAAGCCATGCGCGTTGTTGCGGCACGCGCACAGGACAAGCAGCTAGAGTTGTCGGCGCGCATATCGCCCGGGCTACGATTGCGCGCCGATCGTCGTGCGCTCAAGCAGATTGTCCTCAACCTGCTTTCCAATGCGGTGAAATTTACGCCCGCAGGCGGCCGCATCACAGTGCGGGGCCGGACGACTGATCGCTGCATCACGCTTGCGATCGCGGACTCCGGTATTGGCATCGCCAAGGACGCACTCACCAAGCTTGGCCGGCCATTTGAGCAGGTGGAAAGCCAACTCACCAAGAGCCATCAGGGCTCGGGACTTGGACTTGCGATCTCAAAATCATTGGTAGAACTGCACGGCGGTCGCATGCGCATTCGCTCAACGCTCGGCAAGGGCACGCTCGTGGTCGTGCGGCTGCCACTCGAACCCCAATGCCTCCTGCCAAAGGACGAGGCCGCCTGACGAACCTACCTGTGCGGAATCTGGATGAATTCTGCAAGCTGCTCCGGAGTCAGGGGCTTTTCCAGAAACTTGCCGGCTATCGCGTCCTGCATCACCAGATCGAGATCTGATAGTCTGTCCGGATTGAGCGCTTCCTTCGGATTGAATTCGTCGCGCTGCAATTGGACCAGACTTTCGGACATGCGCATATGCGCTGCATACGCTTTGATGGCCTCCGGATCGGAATACATCCAGTCCAGGGTTTCGCGATAGGCTTGCATAAAACGCACAATCACATCGTGTCGTTGCTTCAGCACGTCAGCATTGACGATCTCGACGCGCACAGTCTGATTTCGCATCGAGGGCAAATCGTTTCCGCGCATGACAACGCGGATTGTCTTGTTGCTCAGTTCCTTCAACCCAAACGGCGCTACCGACCAGCCGACATCGACCTGCCCTGACATGGTCATCGTGAGCGTCGCCGGAGGACCGCCCGTTGCGGTTCGCTGCGCCTTGAGATTGTAATGCGCAATCAGGGCCCGCAACACGCTATCCGATGTCGAGCCATTGGTTGAATAAGCGATGCTATGTTTTTCGGTGATGTCTGTTACGCCCTTAATCGGCGAGATCCAGCGGCACGAACCAATAGATATCGTCCACGCCGGTATAGGCGGCAGCAAGCACGCGAACCGGGCCGCCCTTGGCGAAGGCACGCATGGCGCCGGGTGTGCCCACGCCGATGCCGATATCGGCGCTTCCCGAGATCACCGCTTGGATCGTCTCACCCGCGCCTTGCGTACCGAAATTCTCCAGGGCGATGCCATGTTTCTGAAATATGCCCGCGTGCATGCCGAGGGTCGGCACCTGATTGGACCAGGCGTCGATCTGGCCAATGGCGAGTTTGAGCTTGTCCTGCGCAAACGTCGGTACAGCAGTCATGCTGACCAGTACGGCTGCGAACCACGCCCGCATCATGCGGCCCTCCGATCACGATGCTTTGCCATGATCGACCCTTTCGCTCCAACGCATTGGCCATTGAGACAAGCGCTGTGGAGGCATTGGCGGCCAGCCTCACCTGCATGGTGCCTTGCCTAGAATACGAACGAAGCTCTCGCGCACCTTTATCTGCATTTCTACCAGCGTCGCATCGAGCGTGGCGAAATCGGGGACGTCGGCCGCACGTGCCAGCAATCGCAACAGTCCTGCACCGGCCGTTTTTGGATCGAACTTTCCTGGCAGGCAAAGGCGGAGAATCTGTGTGAGGTCGTGATAAAGCTGTACGGCCGGGCGAAGTATTTCCGCATCTTCCATCGCCAGCACGCGTAATGACCGCGCCTTGTCCAGCACGCGCGCGGTGGAAGTATCAAGAATGCCGGGAGTCGATGGGCGTGGATGAGCTGCAAATATTGAGCAATGAACTCGATGTCGACCAGCCCGCCGGCCACATATTTGAGATCCCAGCGCTCACTATCCCCTTTTCCTTGGCGATGGCCGCACGCATCTCCACGACGTCGCCGGCTGTCAATTCCGCATCACGCGGTCGCTGCAAGATATCCTGGATGACACTCTGAATCCTGAGCTTGAATGCAGTTGAAGCGGAGACAACCCGGGCTCGCGTGAGCGCCATGTGCTCCCAAGTCCAGGCCTCGGTCTCCTGATAAGCGGCAAAACCATCGAGCCTGGTTGCCAGGGGCCCGGCGCGACCGGATGGCCGCAGGCGCATATCGACCTGGTAAAGTGCGCCGTAGTTTGTTTGCGCGGTCAACGTGTTGATCAGCCTCTGAGTAAGGCGGGCGAAATATTGCGCACCATAGAGAGGCCGTGCCCCATTCGATTCAGGATATTTTTCGTCAAAATCGTACACCAAAATGAGATCGAGGTCGGAAGTAGCAGTCATTTCGTAACCGCCCAACTTTCCCATGGCCACCACCGCTGTCTCCTCTCCCGCATGTGACCATAGGACATCGCGAAGTTATCAGCGGCCGCACGATGGACGGCTCGAGATCACCGCGTCAGCGAGCCTGGCAAACGCTTCGCCCGCCTGACGTGCGGTGACTGTACCGGACAGGATTCGCACGCCAATCAGGAACATGTATTCCAGACCAAACATGCGTATGCGTTCGAGCAAATCTTCGTCGTGGCGAGACTGGGTCAGCGCAGCATCAAACCGCCGTCCGAGTTCGATTTCGTCCGGCAAGGCACCGAAAAAGCTCGGGTCGACCAATGCATCCATGACCTGGGGATGACGTGCCAGCGTCTCACCCAGACGGGGTGCAATACCGAGGACCAAAACGATTAGCGTAATGAGTTCGGGATTTTGCCGCAGCAAAGGCAATAGTCGCGCTGGCCCATGCAGATTTGTAAGGAAATGGTCAAAGAGCACGAGCGTCGCATTGGGATTGTCGGTGCGCGCCACGTCCTCCAACAGAGCGAGGTAACAGCGTCTGGAGATGGCTACGTGCTGCTTCGCCCTTGAGGGAGCGATGATCGCCGTTTAGCCATTGACGTACGATGCTGGAAGCCTCCAAGGGCGCGGAATCCCAACTCGGCCAGCCGGTCAAGAGTTTTGTGATCATCCGCATCAGACGGAAATGCCAGCGCAGGTCGGTCAGCATCCGGGTGCTTCTCGAAGAGACGCACATAGTAGCGCTGCACCTGGTTGAGATGACCGAGCAGCACTTTTGCAAACGCATCGCGAGAAGCGAAGCCCAGAAAGCGAGCAAAGCGTTCCAGTTCGGAAGGGTCGGCAGGTAACGTCTGCGTTTGCTCATCGTTCACCATCTGGAGACGATGTTCGACCGTGCGAAGAAAGCAATAGGCTTCCTTCATCGCATCGCGCGCCGCCTCGTCAATCCACTTGTCCTCATACAGTTTGTCCAAAGTGGTAAGGGTGTCGCGATCACGCAGGGACGGGTTGCGGCCCCCGCAATGAGCTGTTGAGTCTGCGCAAAGAATTCGATTTCACGGATTCCGCCACGGCCAAGTTTGATATTGTGGCCTTCAACGGCAATTTCGCCGTGTCCACGATAGGCGTTGATCTGCCGCTTCATCGCGTGGACATCTGCGACCGCCGCGAAATCGAGATATTTACGCCACACGAAGGGCGCGAGCTCGGCAAGAATTGCGTCGCCGGCCGCAATGTCGCCGGCGCAAGCGCGCGCCTTGATCATCGCAGCGCGCTCCCAGTTTTGACCCACGCTTTCGTAGTAGGCCGCCGCAGCTGCTGTAGATATTGCGATCGCAGTCGAAGCTGGATCGGGCCGCAGACGCAAGTCTGTCCGGAACACGTAACCGTCAGCGGTGCGCTCCTGCAACAACTTCACGAGCCGCTGAGTTACGCGAACGAAAAGCGTCGACGGTTCCGCGTCCTTCGGTAACGCAGGTGCTGCCGGGTCATACAAGACAATAAGGTCGATATCGCTCGAATAATTGAGTTCGAACGCCCCCATCTTGCCCATAGCCAACACGATGTATCCACTGTCTCTCTGAGGATTGGCTTTGTCCTTCGGCATCAGGCGCCCGGCGCGCGTGACCTCGGCGAGCACGAAGCGGGTAGCAGCATCGACTGCTGTATCGGCCAGATCCGTCAGCGCGCGCGCTGCCCGCATGACCGGCCAAACGCCGCCGATGTCGGCAAGGGCAATGAGCAGTGCGATCTCGCTTTTCATGCGTCGCAACAACCGCATTGCCTCGACTTCGTCCTTGCTCGACGCAATGTCGCGGCCATACGCACTTAGCGAAGAAGCGAGATGCCGATCAGGGTCCGTTTGGAGCAATCTCAGGAGTCGTTTTGGATCTCGGCTCGCCAGGTCCCATAGAAATGGCGAGCTTTCGGCAAGACTTTCCAGCAGCGCTCGAACGGTTGGATTTTTGGCAAGAAGGGTCTTAAGCGGCTTTTCCGCCGAGTTCAGCCCGGAAAGCCAGTCGGCAAGGCGAGCGCGCGCAGCCTTAGCGTCGATAAACTTTGGCGCGATCGCGATCCGTTCGGCCAGTATCGCGCCCTTAGTGCCCGCGCTTTTAGGGGCAGCCCGTCTACGGGAAGGATTACGTTTTGCAGGGGCTTCATCCCGCAATCTGTACCGGCCCTCCCCTCGGCAAGGCAATGACGCTTTTGAGGCCTGGTTGGTTGTCGGCAAGCGTCAATTCGCCGCCATGCAGGCGCGCGACCGCTGAAGCCAAACTCAATCCAAGTCCTAACCCCGGCTGTGAACGGCTTTGTTCCAGCCTGACGAAACGTTCGACGACACGACCGCGATCGGCTTCAGGAATGCCAGGCCCACTGTCGGCAACGGTAATAAAAATGCGATCGCCTTCGCTAAGTGCGCGCACAACGATCTGCGCTGGTTCGCCGTTGCTGGTATCCCGAGGAACGGCATATTTGATCGAATTGTCGACCAAATTGGCGAGCGCCTGGCTGATAAGCTCCCGATTCCCTCTGAGAGGCGCTGGCGCCGCTGCCTCTACCCGCAGCGTCATTCCTTTTTCCTCGGCCAATGGTTCGTAGAGTTCTCCGATGTCGTGAGCGATCTCAGCCGCATCGAATTCGCTCATATTCTCCCGCGCCTGACCGGATTCCGCTCGCGCGATCATCAACAAACGCATTGAATGTACGAATCAAACCATCTGATTCCTCGATCGTGCTATCCAGCGCAGCACGATATTCCGTCTCGGTTTTTGCAGACCTCAACGCCTGCTCGGCACGATTGCGCAGACGTGTAAGTGGTGTCTTGAGATCGTGAGCAATATTGTCGGAAACCTCTTTCAGGCCCCGCATCAGTGCCTCAATGCGTTCCAGCATGAGATTGAGATTTTCGGCCAGGCGGTCGAGTTCATCGCCGGTCCCAGCGACCGGCAGGCGGCCGCCCAGGTCACCGTGCATGATCGTACGGGTTGTCTCGGTCATAGCATCGACTCGACGCAACACACGGCGCGTAACAAATAGCCCACCGGCGAGCCCAAGTACGATAACGATGGCGATTGACCAGCGTCCTGCCGAAAGAACGATGTTGTAGAGACGTTCGCGCTCGTCGAGATCGCGTCCAACCAGAAGGCGGAAACCGCCCGGCAGCTGAAAGACGCGGGCAAGCGCGTGGTGTTCCGGATGTTCGCCGGCCTCGCCCTCATCGAGCCGGCGATACCCGGTTTCGATCCAACCGGTGTTATCGAGCGTACCCGGCGGCAACGCTGTAACATTGCCGGCAAGGGACTCGCCGGCAAAGGTGGTCACCAGATAGAGGCTGGAGCCCGGTCGTCGAGCCCGGGCATCCACCACGACGACCAGCCTTCGGATTCCGCCGAGGCGATATTGCTCAGACAAGCCTGCGATCTCGGCATTGACCGTGTCGGTAATCTGCTCGGTGATCAGACGGCGTGTGTTGAGAGCAAAATAGCCGAGCAGAAACGCTGCAAACAGCGCGAACACGGTCAAATAGACCAGCGTCAGCTTGAACGTGGTCGTGCGAAAAAGCTTACCGAGCGCCGTCACGAACCATGTATCCCGCGCCGCGGATTGTATGCAGAAGCGGCTGGGAGAAACCTTTATCGATTTTCGAGCGCAAGCGCGAGATGTGGACGTCAATCACATTGGTTTGCGGGTCAAAATGGTAATCCCACACGTTTTCCAACAGCATAGTTCGCGTCACAACCTGGCCGGCATGCTGCATCAGGTATTCCAGCAGGCGAAATTCGCGAGGCTGTAGGGTGATTTCCTCTTCGCCCCGATGCACCTGATGCGACAGTCTGTCGAGCTCGAGATCCCCGACGCGAAGCACGGTTTCTTCACTACGGCCGACGCGGCGGCGGGCCAGCACCTCGACCCGCGCCAGCAGTTCGGAAAACGAATAAGGCTTGGGCAGATAGTCGTCGCCGCCGGCGCGCAGCCCCTTGACCCGGTCATCAACCTGGCCGAGCGCGGACAGGATGAGAGCCGGCGTCTCCATGCCCTTCGCGCGCAGGTCTCCTATAACGGACAGCCCATCGCGCTTGGGCAACATGCGGTCAACGATGAGCACGTCGTACTGGCCGCCAAGCGCCATGGCCAACCCGTCATCGCCGTCGGCAGCAGCATCCGCAACATGGCCAACCTCGCGGAACGCCTTGACCAAATAGTCCGCGGCGTCGCGGTCGTCCTCGATGACCAGAAGGCGCATGGTGACCCGATCCGGTTGCTCGTCGGCCATTCGGTCGACAGGGCGCTGCCCGTTAATATCCGCAAAGAGAGGCATCGGTCACACCAATTCCAGTCAATTCCGTGACGGGGGTCAATTCGCTCAAGCGATCAGCCCCCAATTTCGTACGCGAGGGGTGGCGGAAGACCGCCACCCCCTCAACGACCCCACCCAGCGGGGGCGACGGATGCCAGGGTTGGAGCTCGCTCCGAAAGCGGGCCAATCAAAGCTCGCCTTCAGGAATTTGGCGGGACGGGCACGAAGCCCGCCCCGTTGAGGGCAGACCCACCGGCGGGGCGACGGATGCCGGCGGGATGTCCCCAAACTCGTATCAGCCGTTTCCGAGCGGCAAAGCGACGAAGCGCGTGTTGTCACCTTTCTTCACTCGCATCAGGACGCTGCGCTTGCCTTCCGTGCGCGCGCTCGAAACGACATCGCGAACGTCGGCGGGCGTCGAAACGGATTTGCCGGCGACCTCCAGGATCACGTCGCCGGTGGAGAACCCATGGTCTGCTGCGATGCCGTCTGAATCGACTCCGGTCACCACGACGCCTTCGGCGCCCGAGCCTGAGACGCGTGCAGCTGGCGCCAAGCGTAAGACCGAGCTTGCCAAGATCAGCGCCGCTATCGCCATCTCCGGAATCGGTGCGGGCCTTCTTGGCATTCGGCAATTCGCCGAGTGTCAGGGTAACCGCCTTCTCCGAGCCCTTGTGCAGAACCGTCAGCTTGACGGAAGCTTTGGAGCCATCGCTCCGATTCTCTTGGCGAGATCGCGGGCGTCCTTGACCTCCTTGCCGTCAACAGAAGTGATGACGTCGCCGGCTTCGATACCGGCCTTCCGCGCCGGACTGTTTGCCTGCGGCTCGGCGACAAGCGCGCCCTCCGGCCTTCTTGAGACCGAGGCTATCCGCGATATCCTGCGTGACCGGCTGTATCTGAACGCCGATCCAGCCACGCGTCACGAGCCCCATGCTCCTTAAGCTGGGCGACAACAGTGCTGACGGTGTCAGACGGGATCGCAAAGGCGATACCGACCGAGCCGCCAGACGGCGAGAAGATGGCGGTATTGACGCCGATCACGTTGCCATCGGTATCGAATGTCGGGCCGCCGGAATTCCCTTGTTGACCGGCGCATCGATCTGGATGAAGTCGTCATACGCACTGGCGCCGATATCGCGACCGCGCGCCGACACGATGCCGGCTGTGACGGTGCCGCCAAGACCAAACGGATTTCCGACCGCAAGCACCCAGTCGCCAATGCGTGGGGACTTGTCAGACAGCTTTACATAAGGAAATGGACCATCTTCGACCTTGATCAGCGCGCAGATCAGTGCGCGGATCGGCTGCCGATTACCTTGGCTTTATGGATCTTGCCATCGTCAGTCGTGATCTGAACGCTTTCAGCCTTCTCGACGACGTGGTTGTTGGTGACCGCATAGCCATCAGCGGAGATAAAGAAGCCAGAGCCCTGGCCGGTGATGACGTTGCGGCCGCGGCCGCGTGGCATGCCTTCCGACCCATTCGGAACGTCAGGCATTCCAAAACGCCGGAAGAATTCGCGCAATCCCGGTGGCACGTCGTTGCCGCCAAGCGCACTGGCCTGCGCACCGCCGTCGACTTTCACGCGCACCGAAATGACCGCCGGTTTGACCTTTCTCGACGATGTCGGCAAAACCGACAGGTGCCTGCAGCTTGCGAGCCTGCTCGCTCAGATTCTGCGCGACCGCAGCCGGATAGCCACTGGATAAATTAAGGCCAGGACCAACCACGAGCGCCGCCGCGCCCAAACTGCCGATGGTCGTGGCGAGAAGAATGAGTCGGCGAGCCAGCAGCAAACGCGGCCTATTGTAACCTTGAGAAGCGGGAACATCGCTCGACTTCATCAGCAAATCTCCATCGGGATCTGTTTGGCGCGGCTGCGCACTATCCGGAACCAGAAGATGGGGCGGCGAGCCTTACAGCGTCCTGTCGAAAGCATTAAACTTTTGTAAGGTGGGATATCGAGGTACTTTTGAAATTGACCAGACTATTCAACGCTCAGGACCCGCAGGGTCGACCAAAGTCGAAAGCCGCTGTTCTTCATCCCGGCTCAGGGGGCAGCCTCAGTGGCCACTGAACGGCGGCGGCGCGACATTATGAAAAGCCCTATTATTCCCGCGGCCAGAGCGGCGGGCGGCAATCCCCATAAAAGCAATGTGTGCCATTCCAGCGGTGGCCTAAGGAGCACAAACTCGCCATAGCGCGACACCAAAAACTGAGAACTTGCTGGTCGCTGTCCCCTTTGACGAGGCGTTCGCGCACGAGCAACCGCAGGTCGCGAGCGAGCGGCGCTTCAGAATCGTCAATCGACTGGTTTTGGCAAACCATGCAACGCAACTCGCGGGACAAATCGCGCGCGCGGCTCTCGAGCGCCGAATCTCTCAACATTTCGTCGGGCTGCACTGCCGGTGCCGCACCAGGCATCGCGAGTGACAGGAGCAAACCGATCAATGCGACAGCGCCGCATGAACCCTACTCCGCCGCCTGCATTGCCGATTTCGCCGCCGGCTTTGGCGCACCGACGCGAAGTCTCCGGTCGGATAGCGAGAGGGTGCCGCCTAACCCCATCACCACTGCGCCAAGCCAGATCAGCAACACCATCGGCTTGTGGTACAGTCTGACCGAGACCGAACCGTCGCTATTTGTGTCGCCAAGCGACAAATAGAGCTGGCTCACACCGCGTGTCATCAAGCGCCGCTTCATGTTGTCGTGGTGGAGCGCGAAGCAAAACTACGTTTTGAAGGCTCCATCACGCCGATCGGAACGCCGCCTTCCCGCACGGTGAATCTTGCTGCCAGTTCGCGATAGTTTGCGCCGGAGCGCTGCACAACACCGTCGAATGAAAGTTCGTATCCGGAAATGGAAACGGTTTCCGACGGTTTGAGCGCGACAATGCGTTCACTTGCCCAGGCGCTCACACAGACGATGCCCAGCAATGTCACGGCAATACCCGTATGCGCCAACGCAGTGCCCCAGGCCGACCGCGGCAAGCCGGCGGCACGTTGGCGCACGACGGAAAACGACACGCGGAACAAACCGATGCGTTCGGCGATGTCGACCATCGCACCGATCATGACAAATGCCGCCAAGCCGATGCCGAATGGCGCCAGGATCGAACTTCCATCTCCCACCGCAAATGTGAGGACAATTACAACGAAGGCAATTCCAAAGGCAGCCATCAGCCGTTGGGCAGCACCGAAAATGTCGCCGCGCTTCCAGGCCATGCAGCGGACCGAATGGCATCGCAAGCAAGAGCAGGAATAAAGAGCGGCGCGAAGGTCAGGTTGAAGAACGGCGCGACCGACGGAAATTTTCATCGCCAGTCAGAGCCTCGAGCGCCAAGCGGATAAAGCGGTGCCGACAAAGACGGTCAGCGCAGGCGGTGGTGAGGAAGAGATTGTTGAGGACGAGCGCGCCCTCGCGCGAGATCGGCGCGAACAGGCCGCCCTGCTTGAGCATCGGCGCGCGCCAGGCAAACAGCGTCAAGCCCGCCGCCGATGAACAGCACCAGAATGGCGAGGATGAACACGCCGCGCGCCGGATCGGTGGCAAACGTATGCACCGGACGTGAGCACGCCCGAGCGCACCAGGAAGGTGCCGATCAGCGACAGCGAGAAAGCAAGGATCGCCAGCAGGATGGTCCAGACTTTCAAGCGCGTTGCGCTTTTCCATCACCACGGCGGAATGCAGCAGCGCGGTGCCGGCGAGCCACGGCATCAGCGAGGCGTTCTCGACCGGATCCCAGAACCAGAAGCCGCCCCAGCCGAGCTCGTAGTAGGCCCAGTACGAGCCCATGGCGATGCCGACGGTGAGGAACATCCAGGCGGCAAGCGTCCACGGCCGCACCCAGCGCGCCCAGGCGGCGTCGATGCGGCCCTCGATCAGCGCGGCGATCGCGAAACGAAAACGCGATCGAGAAGCCGACATAGCCGAGATAGAGCAGCGGCGGATGAATCGCGAGGCCGATGTCCTGCAGGATCGGATTGAGGTCGCGGCCTTCGAACGGCGCCTGCGGCAGGCGCGCAGGAACGGATTCGAGGTGATGCAGGATGAACAGATAGAAGGCGCAAGCGATCCACGACTGCACCGCCAGCACGATGCGCCTTCAGCGTCGCCGGCAGGTTGCCGCCGAAGCCGCGCAACCAGCGCGCCGAACAGCGACAGGATCAGCACCCACAGCAGCATCGAGCCTTCGTGGTTTCCCCAAACGCTGGTGACCCTGTAGACCAGCGGCATCATCGAGTGAGAATTCTCGTAGACGGTCGCGACCGAAAAATCAGAGGTTACGTAACAGATCGATCAACGCCAAAAATGAAAGCGCGACGAAAGCGAACTGCATCAGCGCAGTGGAGTTCGCGAGGCGCATCGAGCGATCGCGTCGTACCTGCGAGCGCCGATGACCGGCACGACCGATTGGATCAGACCGAGCGCCAGCGCCAGCACCAAGGCATAGTGTCCAAGCTCCGGAATCATCGCGGGTTGCTCCCGGGCTTTTCGCCTCACCTTCCTGCCAGCGCCCGGATTTCTTCAGGGCGTCGACCACCTCGCGAGGCATGTAGCGTTCGTCATGTTTGGCAAGCACCGTATCGGCGGCGAAAACGCCGCCGGGCTCGAGCTTGCCCTCCGCTACCACGCCCTGCCCTTCCCGAAACAAGTCGGGCACGATACCCTGATAGTGCACGGCGACGTCGGCCTTGCCGTCGGTCACGGCGAAGCGCACCTGCAGATTGTCGCCGCGCTGCAACACTGCCTGGTTTCACCAGCCCGCCAATGCGCATACGCGTGCCTGGCGCAATTCGCTTTTCGGCGAGGTCAGTCGGAGAATTAAAGAAGACGATTGAATCGCGTAAGGCGCTAAGCACCAACGCGGCCGCAACAGGCAAGGACGCCAAGACTTGCGCCAATCAGGATCAATCGTCGTTGCTTACGGGTCATTTCGTCTCGTCAGCCTTCGAGGCCCAAGCTCTTGATCATGTCGCCGAGTCGCCGGAGCTTGTCGGGATCGTTGGCAAGCGCCCGTTTGGCATCTGCGGCGGCGGCATTCGCCTTGTCGCGTTCGCCAAGCACCATATAAGCGCGCAACAACCGCTGCCAGCCTTCAACGTCGTTGCCGTTCTCCTTCAATCGATCCGCAAGGCGCGTCACCATGCCCCGGATCATTTCGCCACGGTCTTTTTCACTCATGCCGCCCGCCGTTGCGAAATCTTCGGCGGTCGGACCTGGCGAGGTGGCCGCGGGCGTGCCACCAGCGACGCGCGTCAAAGCGTCTCGGACCATTGGCAACCACGCCGCATCAGCCGGTGCGTGTTCGATCATGCCCCGCCAGATTTCTGCTGCGCCGAGTGCGGTCGCCATCCTGTTCGGCTGCCATGCCAACGTAAAATTTGGCCTTGAGATCGTTCGGGTCGAGTGCAAGCGCCCGCTCGAACGCCGATTTGGCATCTGCCGTCACGATACCATTGGCGGCCGCCACCAGGGACTCACCAAGGTCGGATTGCCGTGCGGCATTTTCCCCACTCAATGTCAGCAACTTGCGCCGGGCATTGACCGCGTCGGTAAAACGGCCGAGCCGCAGATAGACCGGGGCAAGAACCTCGTAGCCACGCGCATCGTCGGGATTACGCTCCAGATGCGCTTCGACCTGCGAGACCATGCTCGCAATCGATCTGTCTTGATGGACCGCGCGCAATCGCGCTTCGAGAGGCTGACCGGGCAATTGCGGCGACCTGATGGTGAGAGATAGAGAGCAACCGAAACAAGCGGCAATAACACGACGGCGGGCAATCGCTGCGCGCGCGGCGGCGCCATAGCGGCGAACCGATCGGCATTGAATGCGTAAACTCGGCAGCATCTGCCGCAACGATGAGACGGCGCGACACTTCCACGCGTGCGGCCTCTGCCTCCGCCTGCCCGATCCGACCCGCGCTCCGGTCGCGCTCGATTTCATCCAGCTGGTCTCGATAGACCGCAAGATCACTTCCGGCCTGCACATCGGCTGTATGCCCAAGCGGCCAGAGAACGGCGAAAATCGCCCCTGCCGTCATCAGCGCGAATATAAGCCAAAGCAACATGATGCCTTATGACCCGCTCGGCCGCCCATCTCGGGCAGCGCAGCAGGGCATACATCACGCCCGATCATGACGGCAATGAGCAAGAACAAGTCCAGCGTGAAGGCCGGAAACCAGGTTTCAGGCGCTGCACGGCTTTTGCTTTCAGCGCCTCCGGCAACTTCTGCGGCTTTGCCCAGCAGAGCGGCATATTCTCGGCCAAATACCTTGGCACAAAACCGTACGGCCGCATCGACCTGGGACTGCCGGAAGCTCCGGTCCGCTTCGCCGGCATGGCGCAGCCCCTCAAGTAATGTCCGGGTGCCGTTGTCGAGATATTGCCGCAACTCAGTCAAAGCGCGCCTGGGTCATCTCATTGATGGCCAACTCACCAGCGAAATAGCGGCAAATGCCGACGAATTCGACCAGCGCCTCGACCTCAGCGACCTCATTCGGGTCAAGCACTGAATGAGGGACGGATTTCTTTCGACGGCCGCGGCCGCAACAGACGACGCACTCGGCTGGGCATGGATCCTATTTCTGCACGCAACAAATCGGAGATCTGCGTGCGCTGCGCCGCGAGCGCCCGGCCCCATGTGCTGTCGACTGGCAATGCAAGTTCGGTGCGCAGACCACGTGCGGAATCATGGATGGTCTTGAGCAGAGCGCCGACGGCGATCCCCTGGCCACTGCGCAAGTCATCACGCAACTCAGTGACCATCCGCTCGAGTTCGGCCAGAACGATGTTGACCGCTACACCGTAGTGCGTTTCGCAACACGCGCAGCAGTATCGCTTCCGGCTGCTTTGACCCCAAGCCGGATCAACTGCCATGGCGCGGTCATCCTGTTCATGACTGGCAGCAGAGCATACTAGAAATAGCTCACCGTCGCGCGCAGCCGCGCTCTCTATCAATGCCTTGCATTCGTCAAGCTGATCATTCGCAAGGTTGCCGATTCGCAACGGCAGGCGTGCAGAAAGCGACGCGAGCACGTCGCGCCCCTTGAGGGCGCATTTAAAAGGCGGCAAGTTCCTCGCCGGCACGCGGTGTCCCGATTTGTTGCAAGGTTCGACGCCGAACTTTCTCGTCGTCCTCGGCGGCGCTGAAGTTTGCCTCGATTGCGGCCGCGACACGGTCCTCGAAAATGCGAGCGAACCGCTCCGTCTTGGACTGGTCGCCGGAGACCATTGCTGCGCTGACGTCGGTCGCCAGGGCGTTGGCGTCGTTCGGCAACAAGTCGCGTTGAACCCACTTCCAGCAATGCTTCGAGCGAAGAGCGGAGACGCGACCGGGGTGGTTATGATCGCTTCGGTCATCAACCAGAAAAGGTTCGAGCGGCTTGAACAGCAGTTGGGCGGAATCGTCGATGCGGAGCGAGCCGTCGCGCTGCTCGCGCATGATGCGCCGCAATTCCTGCAAGACCAGATCGGCGCCCGCAACCTCTTCGCCGCGCAGCGAGGCTGCGTTCGAGCTCGCCGATCAGTAGCGAACGCGCTCCTGGCGAAAGCTCGCGCAGAAATTGCCGCAGCCGTTCGACGGTCGTTTCGGCGCCCGCCATGCTCGGTTTATCCGAATTCAAGCCTTTGGCTTGATACGGCGAGGGGCGTTAAGGCTTTGTTAAGCGTAGCAAAAGATTAGCCGACAGCCGTCCAGGTGCCGTCTGGGTTGGTGCAGGCGGTGCCGCGGGAAGTCTGCGGCTGGCCGTCAATATATACGGGTGTGTGTATAGGGAGCGGCAGTTGCGGCCGCCCTGTTGATATTGCGGACCTGGGACGACCGTTCCGTAGCGGCCGGAATCGGATTCGCCAGGACACCTGGGGCCCCCGATTGGCCCCGATCCAGGGCGTCCATCTGCGCGGCATAAGCCCGCTGCTTGTCTTCGTCGTCGAGCGCTGCGCCAATGCGATTGCCGATGAGACCACCCAGCACGCCTCCGATCGCGGCGCCTGCGAGACGGTTTCCCGCGCCGCCGCCGGCCACGGCAGCTCCAACCACCGCACCCGGTCCCGGCGCCGACCACCGTCCCGGCACCTCCCTCGGTCCCGGCCCGGGCGCTGGCGCCGCTACAGGTCCGGGTCCAGGTCCTGCACCTGGCCCCATCCACTCGGACCTCCGGCGCAGGCGGCGAGCGCAAGGCCGACGATGCGGCGGCGGCGGCGGATTCCGGCACGAACATATTGTTCCCCGGAAAGCGGCGTGAAAGCAAACCGAGGCCGACGTGGGACGACCAGTTTGTCGAGTTTGAGAAATAGGGCAGAAGCTTCCCGGATTGGGTCATCCAGAAATTCCGAGATTACACCGCCGGCAGCACCAGTTCCGCACGCAACCCGCCGATCGGCGCGGTGCCGAGCGTCAGACCGCCGCCGTAGAGGCTCGCGCGAGCTCGATCACGATCGACAGGCCGAGCCCCGAGCCCGGCTTGGTCTCGTCGAGCCGCCGTCCGCGGCGCGCGACCTGCTCGCGCTGCTGGAGGCGAAAGCCCCGGGCCCGTCGTCATCGACGATGATGCGTACCGACGCGACGCTCGCCGGCTCGCATCAGGCTTCTCGGACAACGCCTCGACCGCCACCGCGCGACTGGCGCCCACTTGCAGGCATTGTCGACCAGGTTGCCGATCATCTCCTCGAGATCCTGGCGCTCGCCGCGGAAGCGCGCTGCTCGGCGGCGTCGAGCGTCGATGGCGATGCCGCGGTCGTGATGGATCTTCTCCATCGTGCGCGCCAGTGCGGTGACCACCGGCGCGCACCTCGGTGACGGTGCCGATCACGGCCACGCGCGCCGCGAGCCGCGCCCGCTCGAGATGGCGGGCCACCTGATCGCGCATGATGTCGGTCTGCTCGCGCGACCTTCAGCGGCAAGCGGATCGTCGCCGCTGGGCGCTGGCCTCGTTCATCATCACCGACAGCGGGGTCTTGAGCGCGTGGGCAAGGTTGCCGACATGGGTGCGCGCGCGCTCGACGATTTCGCGGTTGGCGTCGATCAGCGCGTTGGTCTCGCGCGCCAGCGGCGCGATCTCCACCGGAAAGCGGCCTGTCGAGCCGTTCGGCGGCGCCCGAGCGGATGGCGGCCAGTCCCTCGGAGATGCGATCGAGCGGCGCCAGGCCGAAGCGGACCTGGAAGGTGGTGGTGAGCAGCAGCACCGACGGCCAGCACGGCGAAGGTGATCGAGCAGCGCGCGATCGAAGCCGCGCGTCTCGTCGTCGATCTCGGCGGCGTCGCCGGCGACCGCGACCAGGAAGCGGCCCTCCTCGCCGAGATCGATGCTGCGCTCGACCAGCCGCAGCCGCTGGTCCTCCGGTCCCGGCACGTAGCCCTGCGCGGGCCGTCGGGGCTCGGCGGCGACGCTCAGGTCTCTCGAGATGCGGCAAGCCGCCGAGTCCCACAGCGAGCGCGACGAGCGCACTTCGGGCTTGGCGGTGTCGAGCCGCGTCACCTGCCAGTACCAGCCCGACAGCGGCAGCTCGAACAGCGGCTCGCCGAGCGACTGCGGGAATTTGTCGCCGCCCTCGTCCGGCGTAGCGACGTCGGCGACCAGCGTGCGCAGATAGACGCCGAGGCGGCGGTCGAACGCGCGCTCGACCGCCGTCGCGGTAGAGCGAGGACAGCACGATGCCGGTGACGACCAGGATCACGACCGTCACAGCGGTCGCGGAGAAGAACAGGCGCAGCGCAAGCGAGTTGGCGCGCATGGCGTCAGCGCGCATCGGGCGGCGTGAGCAGATAGCCGAGGCCGCGCACGGTCTGGATGCACGTCGACGCCGAGCTTTCTGCGGATGCGGCCGACGAAGACCTCGATCGTGTTGAGTCGCGATCGAAGTCCTGGTCGTAGAGATGCTCGACCAGCTCGGTGCGCGAGACCACGCGGCCGGTGTGATGCATCAGATAGGCGAGCAGGCGGTATTCGTGGCTGAGTGAGCTTGACCGGATTGCCGTCGACGGCTGACGCGGCCGGTGCGGGTGTCGAGCCGCACCGGGCCGCAATTGAGCTCGCTCTTGGCGTGGCCGGCCGAGCGGCGCAGCAGCGCGCGCGACGCGCGCCAGCACCTCTTCGAGGTGGAACGGCTTGGCGACGTAGTCGTCGGCGCCGGCGTCGAAGCCCTGCACCTTGTCGCTCCAGCGGTCGCGCGCGGTGAGCATCAGCACCGGCATCGCGCGCCCGGCGCGGCGCCACGCCTCCAGCACCGAAATGCCGTCCATCTTGGGCAGGCCGATGTCGAGGATCACGGCGTCGTAGGGCTCGGTCTCGCCGAGATAATGGCCCTCCTCGCCGTCGAAGGCGCGGTCGACCACGTAGCCGGCATCGGTCAGCGCGGTCGCGAGCTGGCGGTTGAGGTCGGGATCGTCCTCGATCACGAGGAGGCGCAAGGCGTTATTCTCCACTCACGGGCCGGCATGAAACTCGCCGCTGACGGCATCGGCGGTTTGCCCTGACCACTTTTGCCACTGCAGGCCCAGCAAGAGTTCGATGGCGACATGAACGAGTTTGTCGTCAGCGCCTTGACACAGGCGCGCGCCGCTGCCGAGTGTTTACGGTACCGGCGGAGCAATTTGATGGCCTGGGCCGGCGAGAATCGCTCGACTGGCATCCACCGCAGCGCGCTGTTCCGCCTCGCGATTGACAGGACGGTCATTGTGGGAGGCGTCGGCAGCGGCGGCCGGCGGGCTCTATGGCGCCGAGCAGCAGACCGGCAGAAAGAAGCCGGAAACCACGGCATGGAAGGAAGGAAGGTGGCGCTGCCGGCGCGCCGGTGAACGCGGCCTGAACGGCCCAAAATGGCCATTTCCCGGCCAGCTATCGAAGAGCCTCGAACGACGGCAAAAAGCGTCGGTGGGTTCGCCCGGAGAGCGCCAGGAATTGATCAGGGCGGCGGCGGCGTCTTCGTAGCCGAGAGCCATGCCGGGCCAGATCGTCAGATTGTCGGGCAACCGCAGAGAAAGCACGCGCACTGTGCGGTGAAATGAGAACCCACGCCCGCTGCGGACAGGTATGCAGCCCGAATCCGCGTTGCGCAAAGCAACGGCCTGAGGCGTAACCGCCGTATATCGGCCCATTGCGCGGACCCGGTGAACTTTTCACGGGCGCGAAGAACAGTGCGACCGGCGCACCGAAAACTGATAGTTGCGAGAATATTGTTTGTAACGCGACGCCTTGTCATCTCGCGACACGTTGATCGACCGATAAAGCAATTCACCGACGGTAAAGCGACGTGCCCGATAGGGCCTCGGTGAGCGGCTCAGGATAGATCGTGTAATCGGTGCCTCACCTTTGGGCAATTCGGTCGCCATGCGCGGGCTAGCGGCGCTTTCATCCCTCCACGCGCTGACCGGCGACAGCATAGACGCGCCATGGCTGCATGTTGCCTGCCGATGGCGCCCGTGCCGCGCGCTCGACGATCGCCGGACGATTTTTTCGGGCACCTGGGTGTCGGCGAAAAGCGCGACATGAATATCGGGACGCAACAGCTTCGAGGACATCCATGGGCGGGCTCGAGAAAATTCACTCCAGTGTGAAGAGCGCAGACCGCGCGTGCCAGGGGTCTTCTTGCCAGGTCATTAAAGAGAACGGCAAAACGCATGATGAACGTCCGACCTTCGGAGGAAGAGCGGACAGTGTCCAATCGTTGCGGAAAGTGTCTTGAAGAAGTTCAATCACCGCATGGCATAACAGCTTCAAGTCTGTTAGATGCGCCTCTTCATCGCTAGAATTGACGGAAAGGAATGACATGTCGCTTAAATTTAGTGCCTGCTCTGCATTCGCCGCCACCTTATTTGGCCTTGCCTTAACGACGATGCCACGCTCACGCGTACGTCGAGGCGGGCACGCTGAACTGTCGAAGCCCAGGGGCGTCAGGCTATATCGTCTTTTCAACGCGCGTTTTCGATTGCGTCTTCACGCCGCGCGAGCGGCGCGCCGCTCCAGCACTATCAAGGCAACGGTGCAGCGATTCGGGCCCAGATCGGTTTCACCAACGATGCGGTCCCCTGGGCTGGGCCGTTTTCGCGGCCACCTCGCAGGCTAGGCCCAGGTGCACTGGCCGGCGGATACGCCGGCGCTTCCGGCTGGGGCGACGGTTGGTGTCGGCGTCGGCGGCCAACGGCCTCGTCGGCGGGCTCAACAATTCATTCGCCCTTCAGCCGCTCAGCATCGAAGGTCAGATCGGGCTCAATGTTATCACTACCGTAACTGGACTCGATTTACGTCCGGTAGTGCCCGCCCGCCATCACCGACGGCATCGTCGCTAGCCCACTGATCAGCGTCCGCGCGAAAGTGAAGCACCCGCCCGGCGGCCACCGGGCGGGGTTTCGTCGTCTGATCGCTGCAGACCGTACCCACTTCGGTTATGTCCGCTCTACCCAGAGCGGACATCAATTCACATTCCGGGGTGAACTTGCGGCGGCCAGCGCCGCAAGGCCGGCGCGCGTGCTCTGTCGCAGGCTTCCATCCCACCACGTGCTAAGTTTGCCGCGGATCGGCGACCAGCATACCCCGAGGCGTTGCCATTCTTCGGTGCGGCCAGGCGCGCGTGACGCGAAGCGCAATCAACGCCGGAGGAACGGGCAATAAACCCGCTCTCCGCCCTTCCCCCGCACGCAAGGCTCCGCGACGATCTCGCTCAGGTCAGCAGCGCAGGATCCGCCACGTTAGGTTTCATTTTTCGGCGGCGGGCGACGCCAACGTAAGGTGAATGGCATCGATCAGGTTCCGTCGCGCCAGTGGTGATCGGCAGTTGCGGCGCAAAGACCGAAGCGGCAGCGAAGCCATGGTTTTCGGGCAAGTTCCATCAGGCGCGCGAAATTGCCTGTGACGCCATGGCCATGAGATCAGTACCGGCCTCAGGATCGTGAACGGGCACCCGGCGGCCCCACGGCTTCCTCGGCAGCCAGTTTGGAACGTCCGTAGGCGTCGGTTGGACGCGGCGCGTCGGTTTCGCCATGCGCCGCTGGAGTGGTCCGCTCTGCCGCGCGGATCGACGACATGAGAAGACAGGGTGATTAATACCGATGGCTGCAGCATTTGCCAGTTCGGCGGTCGCCGGGCGGTTGACCCGTTCATAGGTTTCCTCGGCAATCTCCGGCCCGGCTTGAGCGATCCCGGCAAGGTGAACCACTACCTCCACGTTTTTTAAGCAGCGCGCGCCACGTTCGACCGGCGCGCGTCAATCCAGGACGCAATCACTTCAACCGACCGAGGAAATACATCCGCCGGCTGCCGCATGACCGCCCGCACGGGGTGTCCATTGGCCAGTTCGGCGACCAGGGCGCGTCCGACAAAGCCCGATGCGCCGGTCACGAGGATACGCGCGCCACAACCTGCCCCGAGTGAAAGCGAGCACACGCCGACTAAAAATGTCGTGACCACGGCGCCCATAGCCCGCCGCCTCCTGGGCGGCTTCTGGCTCCCCATCGGCCAGACCGCCCCGCGGCATCAGTATGCTTTCTGCGAATGATGCCGGACGCCAGAACGCCAGACATCCGGCTCCCGAGCTTGCGGTAACATTGTGACGGCAAGGCCTAAATCGATTCCAGGTCGGGGAGCTCGGGGCATGAAGCAGCACTTTTCTGAAGTGTTGCGTTGCTCGCGACGTGGCTGCAGCTTTGTGCCGGGAGCACGGCCCAGCGAGCCTCGACCGGACACGATCGCTATTGCCCCGAACACGTAGTAAATGGCATCCGATGCTATCAGCGTTTCGACCTCGCGCCTGGGTTACCCACCAGCTCACGGCTGGCAACGAGCCAGGACGCGGGCGAGAATTTCTGGCGCTGACGACCTGATCGATCTGCGAAGAGTTCGCGAGCGTTGGCGGACTCGTTCACACGCTTCACCTGCAACCAGCTGTGTCAACCGAGCCTCGAGACATCGGAACCAGGTTGTTGTCTTTTCAGAAGCGGGCGCGCTGGTCCCGGGATGATGATCGCCTCGTGATATCTGTTCTGCGGCGATGTTGGACGTATCCTGCATTGCAGGACCAGCAAAGTCCGCAATTCAATGGAGGAAGAAAAAAGTTTGGTTTTTGAAAATCAAGGTTCCGGAACGGTATACCTGGAGAAGCATGAAGGAGAGAGGAAGGATGGTGCCCAATCGCTTTCCGGCGGAAGCCTGCCGATCCAGCTGGTGAAAAAAAGATGGCGCAAGTATCAGCGTTAAATTGCCGAGGCTGATATCAAAATGGAGGGCAGAGCTCAGCAAAAATGCAAATATGAATCTTCAAAAGCACATATAAATCCAAAAAGCGTACAACACGCTTGCAGAGTGCGATCGACCGCGAGAGCTCAGATGGCCCTTCAAAAGAGTTTCAGAACTGAACATGGCTGGCTGTTTCCACGCGCTTCGAAGCTACGGCGGTCACGCCATCGCGGGAAATTAATCTCAGCGCCGAAAACCCACCGTGATACACGCAGTGACTGCGCCGGAGGTTTTGGACCGCGCCAGCGGACGCCAGTCCTGCGCCGATCAGATAAATAAACCTGCCCAAGCCACGTTTCGCTGCTTTAGCTTTGGCCTTGGCGAGCGGCAGATGATAGTCACCAGCCGTCATCAGCTCGTCCCGGTTTTGGGGACAACGACGTTCCGTGACGCGTCCTTCGATGTCGGCGAAGCCGCTCTCCGGGTTACAGGAAGCTGATCGGCATGGATGCCTCTCGGCGTCGTTGGCGTTTGGGCGATCAACCCGGACAAACCGACAGAGCCGGTACAAGCCGCGAGCGTGTAATTTCCCTGCGGTATGCTTCCACCACCGCGGTCTGCCAGCGCCTCGTCGAGGCTTCGTAGTAAGGAGGCTACCTTCAGTTCTTTCGATGTTCGTATCGGTCGTTGTCTTTTGTCCTACTGTACCGGATGGGTGTCCCGATACTCTGGCGACCTTCATGTCGCAAGCCTTAAATAGGATCGCTCGTGCGCTGGTGCTGTGACAAGAGTCCCGCAAACGCGCCTTGCGCGTTTTGGTATCGGGCTACAGCCGGACTCTCCTGGCGTAGCGCTCCAGCCGTCACGCCCTCTCCTATTTCCGAGAGGAGGACTAGTGCGGCCAAATAGAAGAGACCGCACTGATTTCTGGGGCATCAATGCGCGCTAGATTTGCGGCTTCGCTTGTCGATTGGGGACCGGCGTGAACCGAGGACGGGTTGCCGGTAGCGGCTGGCATCGTTCATCGGATTGAAAAGGAAAATATCTCCAGCATCGTCTGCTCTAGCAACTTGCAGATATCTTCAGCCATGTCCGAAACTCGAGTGATTTCTCGGCGGATGCCTGCAGGTTGTCGGAACGTCCATCAACTTCTCCTGTGAATGTAGTTCGCGTTCAAACTAACGGAACGATATCGCTCGTTATCGATGAGTCAGGGCCGCGAAAGTGCAGTAACACTGCACCGCGCGACGTATATTGAACGAAGTTGGAGGTACTAGTCTCCGTGAAAAAAGCTGACGCGTCTTCGCCGCGGCCAGTCGACACGTTCGGACGATTGTCGAGCCTGATAAAGGCACGGCTCTCTGGTTAACTTGTGTTGCGAGAACGGTGTCAGGGTGTTGTGTGCATTGGTTTCCGTGCGGCTTATTTATCAGTTGCCGTGCATGGCTGGACCGTCAGATATGAAACTCCACCTGTCCGTTCCGGACGTCGCTGATTATATGCTGGCGATCGTTCTCCCGTTTGGGTGCGTTACCGGAACACTTTGGCCGGTGCATAGGTTTTTGTTAAATTTTTTCGACCGGGTTTATCGAAACACTGTTCGCCTTATTCCTCATCGGCGCAAGTTTGGTGCCGGGGTGCGTGCACACTCTATGTCCTGGTGTTCGTTCGCCTTCTGGGGGCTTCCGGCCAACTACCCTGACCGCACTGGCGAGCTAACTTGGAACCGAATGGCTGAGTTGGCGGTTTTTCTGAAATGATTGAACCGATCATGTACCATGGGGATCAGCTTTTTACTCGCTCGCCCCTCACTCGCGGTGGCTGTCATACCTCTTGTTCACGACCGCGCGGTGAGACTGACCACACGCCGGCTGCGAGCCGCCTCTCCCGCTATCGATGAAGGAAATCCAGGCCGGCAGGGGATTTGCTGCGCGCCGAATTCGCTATGGCCACATACGCCGACTTGAGATCAACCTCAAGCAGCTCAAGGGACAAAAGCACCGGCCAGGTTGTCGAACTGAGCAAAAGAGACGATGTGATCAATCGCCTAAAACTGCAACGCTACACGCTTGAATGTTGAGGTTATTGCACCTCAAGTCCCAGCCTGAACGCTCAAGACGCGGCCGGTCCCCGCCGCCGGGAGCCGCAGCCAAACCCAACGTCTTGTCCGCCGGGATGCGGCACTGGATTCCGCAAGAGCTACCGTTAACGCCAGCCGACGCAATTCTAGGCGTCGCGCTTTTCAAGATCGCACCACTACGCCGAAGAATTCGCCGAGATTCTTTTGGCGGAGAGCAACGCGATGGTGTCGTCAAATACGGATTTGATAAGTGCGTTATCCGGACAGGTATTTGTGGTATTGAGTTACGACTGCTTTTGCTTCTTTCAGCGTCGCCAGCCTCCACTGAATCTCAGATTCTCATTTCCGGCGATGCTCTCGACAATCCACGGCGTTCTTCCTACAAGCAACCTGAATTCCACTTGGCTGCTCGGCATCTTCGGCGCTTCCATTCAGGCGCGTTGCGAAATCGATGCGCCCGGGTAGGCACCAGATCCATGCTACAACTCCTTGGTAAGGGAGCCGTTTTTCGTTTTCCAATTTTCCGTTTTTCCACTTTTGGCCAAATATGCCAGCACGTGAGCCATCTTTTTTCTCCTTTCACGAACGCGGACCGGATTTCGGATGCACACGAAAGTCTCCCACGCCTCCCTAACGCCGCGCGTAGGCCCGGGTGGTTTCATTGACGAGTGCGTAGCCTCACTTTCCGCCGATTCTGCAAAACGGCCAACGGGATGTGTGGCGCGCCGCGCGGCTAGCTCTTCGCAAAAACCCGCGCGACTTTTCGAGAGTGCGTCCACCGAAATATGCGGTGACCACCGCCATCGCCCATTGCGACATATCGCCGGAGAGTGCATCGGGTCGTGCCGAGGCCCAGGACCTGTCCCAGACCACCACTTTCCAGACCGTAAATTATAAATGCGGCGGCAAACAGCGGTCGCGGCAATGCCAGTATACCCAACGCCCCTGCTCGGCGATCAGCATTTCAGCGGCAGTTCTGCGCTCGCGCTGGTCTGCCGAGGAGTTCGCGCGCGGCAAGATCGGCAGCGATCTTTTTCGCTGGTGTTTTCACGCCGCCAGTTTTGCGCGCGATAGGCGTCGACCGCTGCTTTTGCAAACGGACCGCCAAACAGATTGCCCAGCCAGGAAAGGACAGCAGAAACATCTACTTTGGCTCCCCGCTGTACGCCGGCGCGCGAGTTTCGGTGATGAGCCTGGACAGCGATGACGTAATACGGAATGAGTTTTTGGCTGCAGTGCGGATTGAATTGCGCCGGTCACATTGGGATCAGACGCGAGAGCCATCAGCGACCGCAGCGGTAAGACCACGCCAACACCTGCACACGTGCCCAAAGAATTTGTGACCAGAGAGTTCCGAACCATGATCTGATCGCGTTCCACATCGATTGTATTCTCCGAATTTGCCTTGAATCACTTGTTGCGGGCCATCGTGCTGGCCTTGGCAGCGTCCGCCGCCATCTTAAGCGCCGTCGATTTGACCGCCGCCACACGGCGACCCCAGCCAGCGCCGACAGACCGGCCGTATCTTTGGCGCCTGGAGAAGCGCAAGCGCTCGTCTACAAATACCGGCAATCAGGATTTTCGGATCGGCACGCACGCGCGGCTGCAATAACCGCGTCGGTTACGACGCTCCGAGTCGTCGCGCAACCCGAGCATCCGCCGCAGCACGCACACCGCTCCGCCCTGGCGTACCGGAGTTCGCCATGGGACGCCGCCCTGCGCGCCGCCGTCAATCCCCATGCGCTGGCGGCAACCTCGTCGTCGCTCGCCCGCCGGCCCGCGCAGGCCCGCGCCGATGATGCGCGTGAGATCGCGCGCCTTCGCCCGGCCGGCGCCGAAACGTTCGATCAGCGCGGCGGGTCGTCAGCGCCGAAGCGCATCTTCGGGGTTCAGCCAGTGCCAGCAAGGCGCAGACGGCGCCGCGCCGCCGATTTCCGCCTCGATCTCACCACGGCGGTGACGATTGGCCATGCTACGCCTCGTGGTCAGCTCGCCGGCGGATTCAGGCATGTCGCGCATATCCTTCGCCATTGTGCTCGCCGGCGATTTCAGGCTCATGTTTGGAAGGACCCTGCCGTTCCGAAGTCCGGGATGATAACAATCTACGATGGCTGACAACGCTGCTGCCGGCGAAGAATGCCTGCCGCATCTAGCGCTGACGCATCGCGCTGGCGGCGGCGTCGCCAGCTGAGCCGCGGCCCGATACCGTGCGCGTTTGATGCCGGCTCCGTCGAGCAGTTCGCGCCAGCGGTTGGCGCTTTCGGCGTGCACTGATATCGACCATTTCAGCGATTAAATGCAGCGACGCGCGTGCCGCAAGCCAGCGCGACCGTTGTGCTGTCCGCCGCCGCCCGCGATCTTCACGAGCAAAATTCGCGCAGCTTTTTGAGCGGTCGTTGTATTTTCCTTTTCAGTTAATTCTCGCTGCCAGGCGGCGAGCAGCCGGACCGCTCGCACTCGATCAAGTGACTTTGTTGGCTTGGCGGGGATGGCGCGTCGCTGCGGCAATTGCAGTTCATGACGGCGAACACCCGGCGTGTGGCATCTCCTCTGGTTCCGCGATGGGAACAAGCAGTACATGTT
>ERZ1370068.797-contig-10730_pt1 | contig 36010 bp, 34 predicted proteins | sample MGYA00561227_ERZ1370068 | MGnify/ENA primary metagenome ERZ1370068 (study PRJEB38410, sample SAMEA6850437) | metagenome | study: Metagenomic assessment of the ecological functions of the soil: analysis of the soil microbiota associated with the... | reverse complement strand
TTGCTTCGAATTTCAGTTTTTTGTGTTGCTCAGCCAACACAGGCGCAGTCGAGCCGCCGCGAGTAGGCCGGCGGCCCGCCGTCACCGGTGCCGTCGCTCTCCCGTCGCGGTCGGGCGCGCCATGAACGGGTACCGGTAGTCCGTGGGCGGGACGAACGTCTCCTTGATCGTCCGCGGGCTGCACCCAGCGGATGCAGGTTCCACATCGAGCCCGCCTTGTCGTTCGTGCCCGACGCGCGCCGCCGCCGAACGGCTGCTGGCCGACGACCGCGCCGGTCGGCTTGTCGTTGACGTAGAAGTTCCCGGCCGCGTAGCGCAGCGTCTCCTGCGCCTCGATCGAGCGCGCTGCGGTCGTCGGCGAAGACGGCGCCCGTGAGCCCGTACGGCGCAGTGCGGGTCGACGAGCTCGAGCGTCTCGCTCCACTTGCCCTCGGGTAGACGTACGCGGTCACGACCGGCCCGAACAGCTCGTCGCGCAGGAGCCGGAAGTCGGGGTCGCGCGTCTCGATCACGGTCGGCTCGACGAAGAAGCCCTCCGTCGTCGTCGACGCCGCCGCCGACGAGCACCTCGGTCTGTCGTGCGGCGCGCGCCTCGTCGATCGCCTCGCTTCTGCGTCTCGAACGACTTGCGCGTCGATGACCGCGCCCATGAAGTTCTCGAAGTCGGCGACGTCGCCCATCTTGATCTGCGCCGACCTCCTCTGCGAGCCGCTCGCGCAGCTCGGGCCAGAGGTTCGCCGGCGCGTACACGCCGCGAGGCGGCCGAGCACTTCTGGCCCTGGTACTCGAACGAGCCGCGGACGATCGCCGTCGCGACGGCGTCGACGTCCGCGGACGGGTGCGCGACGATGAAGTCCTTGCCGCCGGTCTCGCCGACGATGCGCGGGTAGTTGCGGTAGCTGGCCGACGTTCGCGCCGATCGTCTTCCACATCGAGTTGGAAGACGCCGGTCGAGCCGGTGAAGTGGACGCCCGCGAGGTGCTCGCTCGCGAGAGCGGCGTCGCCGATCGTCGCGCCCGAGCCGTAGACGAGGTTGATCACGCCGGCGGGCAGGCCGGCCTCCTGGAGGAGCCGCATCAGGAAGTGCGCGGAGTAGGACGCGGTCCGGCCGGCTTCCAGACGACCGTGTTGCCCATCAGCGCGCGCGCTCGCCGGAGGTTCGCCGCCGATCGCGGTGAAGTTGAACGGCGAGACCGCGAAGACGAAGCCCTCGAGCGGGCGGTACTCCATCCGGTTCCAGACGCCCTGGCGACGAGACCGGCTGCTCCTCGTAGATCCGCGTCATGAACTCGACGTTGAAGCGGTAGAAGTCGATCAGCTCGCAGGCGGCGTCGATCTCGGCCTGGTGCGCGGTCTTCGACTGGCCGAGCATCGTCGCGGCGTTGAGCGTCGGCGCGCCACGGGCCGGCGAGCAGCTCGGCCGCGCGGAGGAAGACCGCGGCGCGCTCCTCCCAGGCGCAGGCGCGACCAGTCCTCCCACGCCTCGGCGGCTGCGTCGATCGCCTTGTCGACCTCCGGCCTGCCCGCCCTGGTGGGCGTCGGCGAGGACGTGGCTCTTCTTGTGCGGCATCACGACCTCGGCGGTCGTGCCCGGTCGTGACGTTCTCGCCGCCGATCACGAGCGGCAGCTCGATGCGCTCGGACTGCATCTGGTCGAGCCGGCGGCGCGAGCTGCTCGCGCTCGGGCGAGCCGGGCGCGTAGTCTCTTGACCGGCTTCGTTCGTGGAGGGGTCGGTGGCCGGAAAGATGCCAGGGGCGCTCATCGGTGTGATTCTACGATTCCGGCGGTGTCCGCCACGCACGTCAGCTACGAGGCGCGCCGGCTTGGGGCGTGGGGGAGATCTGGCTCGACGGGGGATCGTCTGCCTGCACCACGAGCTGCCTCGTCCGGCGGTCGAGCAGCCGCGGCCAGAGACCACGCGCTCGGCCGACCGGTTCGTGCGCTACTTCGCCGGCGAGCCCGACGACTTCCTCGACGTGCCTCGATCGAGCTGGACGGCGCGACGGAGTTCGAGCTCGAGCTGACCGAGGCGCTGCGCGCGGACTCGGGCGAGGCGAGACCGTCACCTACGGAGAGCTGGCGGCGCTCGCCGGCCGTCCGAACGCGCAGCGTGCAGCCGGATCGTTCTGCGCCCGCAACCGCTTCTCGATCGTCGTCCCGTGCCACCGGGTCGTGGCCGCCGACGGGCTCGGCTCCTACGGGTCGCTCGAGTCAGAGTACAAACGGCGACTGCTGGAGCTCGAAGGTGTCGCTGTCTGAGGAGCTGCGGAACGAGCTGGCCGGGATCAAGCCGGAGCGGACTGCGACCGGCTCGCGGAGCTCTCCAGGTCTGCGCACCCGGCCGGCAGCCTGCCACATCCACGGGCGCGGGCGAGATCGGGCTGCATCTCGACCTCGCCAGCTCGGCGGCTGCCCGGCGCGCCTTCAGCCTGCTTCGCGAGCTCGGCGTGACTTCGGAGATCCGGACATACCAGCGGCGCGCCTTCGGGCGGGAGACGCGCTACCAGCTCCACGTCGAGGGAGCGGGTCGGGCGCATCGGAGTACTTCAGGAGGCCGGCGTCGTCGGCGCTCGTCGCGCGCCGCTCGAGCGGCCGCCGAAGCGTGGTCGTCGGCCCGGGCGTGCTGCCGGGCCGCCTACCTCCGCGGGGCGCTGCTCGGCGAGCGGGACGCTCTCGGGCCGCGGTCGCCTCACCTCGAGATCCGGACGGCGACGCTCGCGGGCGCCGAGTTCGTCGTCGAGATCGCGGACCGGGCGGGGTTCACCTTGCGCGTGCTGCGACAAGCGGTCGGCACGCAGTCGCGTACGCGAAGGGGACGGCGCCGATCGCGGACGTGCTCGCCGCCGCGGGAGCGAGCGACGCGGTGCTCGTGCTCGAGGAGCACGGTCGTGATGGGGGCGACGAAGGCGCGCGCGAACCGGCTCGCGAACGCGGATCACGCGAACCTCGTGCGCACGAGCCGCGCGGCCCAGGAGCAGATCCGGGCCGTGCGCCTGCTGCAGCAGCAGCGGCAGGGCTCGGTTCGCTGCCGCCGAAGCTGCGGAGATCGCCCGGCTGCGGCTCCGCTATCCGTCGCTGTCCTTGCGCGAGCTGGCGCTCAGATGCAGCCCTCCTGCGACGAAATCCGCGGTACAGCGGCGCCTTTCGAGCCTCGTCCGGCTCGCCGGGTTGTAGAGCCAGGAACGAGTGCGTCATACTCCGATTCGCGGCGGGTCTGTGCTCGTCCGGCGGATGGATTCAGACCCCGTCCGTCGCCAAGGTCCGAGCGCGGTTCAACGGGAGGGGAGGTCGTCCTCGGAGCTTCCTCCGGCCCGCCCGCTCTTACTCGTCCGGACGAGACGCGCTGTCCGCATCGGTGCCTGCATCGTCTGGGAGCTGGCAAGGCGGCGGGCCGATCGGGCCTGAGACGCGGACGCGGGCAAAGCCCGTAGCCGCTTCATGTCGTCATCGCAAGCGGTGACGACGCGGTCCGCCACGCATGAGCTGGCGAACGCACCGTCTAGTGCCGCGGCGTCGATTCAGGTGGATCGGGCGGTTAGACTCGCGCCATGGCTACCAAAGTGGGCATCAACGGCTTCGGCCGCATCGGGCGCAACCTCTACCGCGCCTACTTGGAGAAGAAACCGGGCTTCGAGATCGTCGCCGTCAACGACCTCGGTGCCGCCGGACGTCCTCGCGCACATGCTCAAGTACGACTCGACGCCTCGGCGTCCTCGACGGCGACGTTCAGCATTCGGACGGACTCGATCTCGCGTCGACGGGCGCGGTCCTTCGAGGTGCTTTCGGAGCGCGATCCCTGACCGCGCTCCCTGGGTTGACTGGACGTCGACGTGGTCGTCGAGTCGACCGGCCTCTTCACCGACCGCGAGGGCGCGTCGACAGCACCTGACGGCCGGCGCCAAGAAGGTCGTCATCTCCGCGCCCGCGACGGACCCGGACATCACGATCGTGCTCGGCGTCAACGACGACACGTACGACGCCGAGCAGCATCACATCATCTCGAACGCGTCCTGCACGACGAACTGCGTCGCGCCGATGGCGAAGGTCCTGCACGACAACGTTCGGGATCGAGCGCGGGCTTCATGACGACGATCCACGCGTACACGAACGGAGCAGCAGCTCCGGATCAGATCCATGACGCGCAAGGGCAAGGCCGACCTGCGGCGCATGCGCGCGGCGCCGCAGAGCATCATCCCGGCCTCGACCGGGCGCCGCGAAGGCGATCGGCGAGGTGATCCCCGAGCTGAAGGGCAAGGCTCGACGGGATGCCGATGCGCGTCCCGGTCCCGACGGGATCGGTCACCGACCTCGTCAGCGTGCTCGGCGGCGAGGCGACGCGCGGCGAGCCGTGAACGACGCGTACCGATCGGCCGCCGACGGCGACCACTGGGCAGGGATCCTCCAGTACACCGAGGACCCGATCGTCTCGTCCGACATCGTCGGCAACGCCGTACTCGCTGCATCATCGACGGCGCTCTCGACGATGGCGCACGGGAACCAGGTCGAAGGTGATCGGCTGGTACGACAACGAGTGGGGCTACTCGTGCCGGCTCGTCGACCTGATCGATCGCCTGCTTTGAAGCGCGTTCCAGGATTGCGCACGCGCAGCAGGATTCCTCGCGCGGGCCCGTCGAAGCTGGCGAAGAAGCCGTCTCCGGCGGTGTCCACTTCGCGCCCGCGGTAGCGGACGCGAGCTGACGCCGCACGAGCTCGTGATGCCGCTCCGGGAGCTCCCTCCAGGCACGGTCGCCGAGCTCGACGGCCCGTTCAAGCTCGACTCGGCGATGTCGGTGAAGAGGACAGTGGCGAGCACTCGGTCGGAGCTCGCCGTCGCCCGGGTCGCTCTCCCCAGGCGCCTTCTCGAGGGACGGCTTGATCTCGCTCACTGGTTCTCGCTCCGCGTCCTCGCCCACCGGCGGGTGCGCGGGCCCCGGGCAGTTCGAGGATGCGCGCTCCCGTGATGTGGTCGGCGGGCCGGCGCCCGCCCTGGGCGACCGGAACGCGTGGTCTCGCTCGCCGTGCACGACCAGCGTGGGCGCCTGGACCGAGGAAACGACGTCGCGGACACGTCGATCTCGCTTGTTGATGAGGCTCAGCGCGCGTATTCCGGCCGGCGTGACGCTCTGGCGGTAGGAGATCGACCCACGGCCGAGGTCTGCGTCGTCGTCGTCCATCATTGTCCCCATCGAGGCAAAGGGCTTCCCTCACGCGTGCCCAGGATGCTGGAGATCCTTCTCGACGTCGCGGTCGTACTCTTCTTCCCCGGTCATGCACCACCCGGGTGGCCGGCGCCCACACGAGGCCGGGGCTAAAGCCCCGATCAGGACGAGGGCGTCGGTCCGCTCGGGATGAGGTGGCGGCGAAGACGATTCCGGAGTGGCGCGCCTTCGAACTGCCCGATCAGAGCGGCATGGGACGAGCCGACGGCGTCCATCACCGCGCGGACGTCGTCCATCCGTCCGCCTCGCAGAGTCGGCGCGCCACCGACGCGGTCAGACGTTCCCGTTGCCGCGCTTGTCGAAGATGATGAGTCGACGAGAACGGCGGCGAGCCCGCGGTAGAGCTCTGACGCGTGAGGGGATGTTCCAGCCGAGCTCGACGTTCGAGATGAACCCGGGGATGTGAGACGACGTCGAGGGGCCCTCGCCGATGATGACCACGATAGGCGATCGGACCTCGCCGCTCGTCGCCGCGACGGGTCTCGGGCGAGCGTGCGCGTCCATTTTTCTCTCTTACGTTTTCACCTCTGCGTTCCACGCCAGGCCTCCTGCGCTCCTCTTGCCAGCCTGCCCTACGAATCCGTAGGCGGCGCCGACACGTCTCGGCAAGCGCGCGTCCTCGTCCACGCTCCGCGATCTCAACGTCCCGCTCGAGGACGGACGGGTGGCGGACGACACGCGGATCCGGGCCTCGCTGCCGACGCTCGAGCTGCTGCTTGGAGCGCGAGGCCGCCGAGGTCGTCGTCTGCTCGCATCTCGGCCGGCCGCGAAGGGGGATGACCCGCGCGTTCTCGATGAAGCCGGTCGAGGCCCGGCTCCGGGAGCTGCTGCCCGGACGAACGCATCCGCGTGCTCGAGAACACGCGCTTCAATCCCGGGCGAGACGAAGAACGATCCCGAGACTCGCCCGCGAGCTCGCCGACGACCTCGACCTGTTCGTGAACGACGCGTTCGGCTCGGCGCACCGCGCGCACGTCGACGGTCGGCGTCGCGGAGCTGCTCCCGGCCTACGCGGGGCTCCTGCTCGAGCGCGAGCTCGAGGAGCTGGGCAAGCTGCTCGGCGAGGTCGAGCGCCCGTTCGTCCTCATCTCCGGCGGGGCGAAGGTCGAGGACAAGCTCGGGGTGCTGCGAGAATCTCGGCGGAAGGGCCGACCACGGTGCTGATCGGCGGCGAAGATGGCCGAGCAGATGCGCGACGAGAACCCGCTCACGTTCGACGGTCGAGCTGCCGACGGACGTCGTCGCGGCGGCCGAGTTCGCCGAGGACGCGGAGCCGAAGGTCGTGCCCGTACGACGAGCTGCCTGACGGCTGGCTCGGGCTCGACATCGGCCCGGAGACCCGCGAGGCGTTCGCGCGCGAGCGATCGCCGGCGCGAGGACGGTCTTCTGGAACGGGCCGATGGGCGTCTTCAGAATGGCCGCGCTTCGCCGAGGGCACGAAGGCGGTCGCGGAAGCGGTCGCGAAGGCCGACGCGCACACCAGTGGTCGGCGGCGCGCGACTCGTCCGCGCCGCTGACCGAAATGGGCCTCGTAGACGCGTCGACTGGGCCTCGACGGGCGGCAGGCGCTTCCCTCGAGCTCCTGGAAGGGAAAGAATTGCCCGGAGTGGCACGCGATCCCGGAGGCGTAGCGTGCTGATCGCAGGCAACTGGAAGATGTACAAGGGCCCGGCCGAGACGGCCGAGTTCTGCATCGAGCTGAGGCGGCGCGAGGCGGACTTCGACGGCGATCGACGTCGCTGTCTGCCCGCCGTTCACGTCGCTCGGCGGTCGCCGTGCAGCTCCTGGCCGGCACGGACGTCGCGGTCGCGGCGCAGAACGTGCACTGGGAGCCGAGAGGGCGCGTTCACCGGCGAGGTCTCCGCGCCGATGCTCCGCGAGCTCGGCGTCTACGGCGCGATCGTCGGCCACTCGGAGCGGCGCCAGTACTTCGGCGAGACCGGACGAGGCCGTCGCGAAGCGCGCGCGCAGCGCGCGCTCGACGCCGGGCTGTCCGTGATCGCCTGCGTCGGCGAGACCGAGGCCGAGCGCGAGGCGGGGAGACCGAGGACGTCCTGCGGCGACAGGTCTCGGTGCTCGAGGCCGAGGACAACCTCGTCGTCGCCTACGAGCCGGTCTGGGCGATCGGCACCGGCAAGACGGCGACGCCCGAGATCGCCCAGGAGGCGCACGCGTTCATCAAGGGCCTGCTCGACGTGCCGGTGCTCTACGGCGGCTCGGTGAAGCCCGACAACGCGGCCGAGCTGCTCGCCCAGCCGGACGTCGACGGCGCGCTCGTCGGCGGCGCGTCGCTGGACGTGGAATCGTTCGCGGCGATTTGCCTGCGCAGCCGTACCCGCTCGTAGCGCTCGTCATCCTCGACGGCTGGGGCTCGCGCCCGCCGGGCCCGGGCAACGCGGTCGAGCTCGCCGACACGCCGGTCTTCGACCGGCTCTGGGCCGAGTACCCGCACACGACGCTGAAGGCGTCCGGCGAGGCGGTCGGCCTGCCGCCCGGCCAGATGGGCAACTCCGAGGTCGGGCACCTGACGATCGGCTCCGGGCGCGTGCTCTACCAGGACCTGATGCGCGTGAACAAGGCGATCGAGGACGGCTCGTTCTTCGAGAACCCGGCGCTCGTCGCGGCGCGTTCGAGCGCGGGCGCAACGTGCACCTGCTCGGGCTCGTCTCCTACGGCGGCGTCCACTCGCACATCGATCATCTGAAGGCGCTGCTGCGGTTCGCGCCCGAGAAGACGTGGATCCACGCGTTCACGGACGGCCGCGACGTGTCGCCGACACTCGGCCGTGCACGACCTCGCCGAGCTGCCGACGGACCGGATCGCGACCGTCGTCGGGCCGCTACTACGCGATGGACCGCGACCAGCACTGGGACCGAACGGACAGGGCGCTTGCGACGCGATCGTCCGCGGCGAAGGCGCGCCAGGGGTCAGACCCCGTGAAGTAGTGCGACGCAGCTACGACGAAGGCGTCACGGACGAGTTCATCGAGCCGATCGTCGTCTCGAGGGCAGGCCGCGGCTCAGAGCCGGGCGACACGGCGATCTTCTTCAACTTCCGTCCCGACCGGGCGCGACAGTTGACGGAGCGCCTGCTTGCCTCACGGATTCGATGTGACGACGATGACGCGCTACCGACACGACTTCGACTGTCCCGTCGCCTTCGAGGAGCAGGAGGTGCACGAGACGATGGCCGAGGTCTGCGCCGAGCACGGCATCCGCCAGCTGCACGTCGCCGAGACCGAGAAGTACGCGCACGTCACCTACTTCTTCAACGGCGGCCGCGAGGAGCGAGTGGCACGGGCGAGACGCGGATCCTCGTCCCGTCGCCGCGGGACGTGCCGAGCTACGACCACAAGCCCGGAGATGTCCGCGCGCCGAGGTCGCCGACGAGTTCGACCGCGGCGCTCGCGCGACGACGGCTACGGCTTCGCGGTCGTCAACTTCGCCAATCCGGACATGGTCGGCCACACGGGCTCGATCCCTGCGGCTGTCAAGGCCGTCGAGGCCACCGACGCCGCCCTTGGCCAGATCCTCGAAGCCGTCGAGCGCGAAGGCGGAATCGCACTCATCACCGCCGACCACGGAAACGCGGAGGAGATGCTCGACGCCGACGGGCAACCCGCAAACCGCTCACACCTCGAATCCCGTACCACTGGTCGTGACCGACGCCGAGCGTTTCCTTGCGGGAGGACGGGGGAGCTGAAGCGATCTCGTGCCGACTGCAATCTCCTGCTGGGCCTTGCAAAACCTTTACAGATGTCCGGCCATAATCTCTTGGTAGGAGAGCAATTAGCGGGCTATACTCCGCCACCTTCCGGATGCCCCTGACCCAGCCCGACCCTGGCGTACTGCGGAAAGCTCAACGCGGCGACGAGAGAGCTTTCACGCTGATCGTGCGTGCGTATGAGACGCCGGTCTACAACTACGTTGTCAGGCTCGTCGGCGGCGACCGGTCGCTCGCCGGAGGACCTGACCCAGGAGGTCTTCCTCCGCGTCTTCCAGGGGCTCCCGAAGTTCTCGCTCCGCTCGAAGTTCACGACCTGGCTCTTCCAGGTGACGAAGAACCGCGTGCTCGACGAGCTGCGCGCGAACGAGCGCCGGCCGCGCTGCAGCGTCGCGCTCGACGACATCGCCGCCGCTCGAGGTCGTGGACGCGCCGCTCGAGAGCGCTCGAGGCGATCGGACGCCGTCTGGCGCGCCGTCGGGAACCTGACCGCCGACCTCAAGATGGCGCTGCTCCTGCGCGACGTCGTCGGCCTCTCGTACACCGAGATCGCCGACTCGCTCGAGATCACGCTCGCCACGGTCAAGTGGCGCATCTACAAGGCGCGCGAGGAAGTCCAGCTCGCGCTCGCGCGCGAGGGCATCACGTTCGGCGACGAGCTCGAATTCGCCGAGACGCCTGTTCCCGCGCCGCGCTTCCGCTCCAGGCGCTCTCTAGACGCCGTGCGCCAGCCGTTCGGCGAGGGCCTCGGGGAGGTCTCGCTCGCGTAGCTCGGACTGCGTCTGGGCGATGTCGTACGAGACGCGCCGAAAGTCGCGGACCCGGCGTCGAAGTCGAGCTCGAGCCACGCGGCCCGCGGGTCGCCGTCGCGCGGCTGACCGACCGAGCCCGGGTTCAGGACCGGCGGCCGGCACTCGTCCAGCGCGAGCTCGGTGCCCTCGGCGGCGACCGTCCCGTTCAGCTCGCCGTCCGTCGAGCGAGATCGAGAGAGCGACATGGCTGTGGCCGACGAGCACGAGCGGCGAGACGGTCAGCTCGAACGCGGCCAGCGGCCGTCTCCTCGCTGACCACGTACTCCCAGACCGGGTCGCGCGGGCTCGCGTGGAAGAGCTCGGCGCGGTCGACCTTCGCCTGCGGCTCGAGGCGCTCGAGGTAGGCGCGGTTCTCGTCGAGCAGCACCGTCCGCGTCCACGTCGCGACGACCGCAGCCGCGTCGGGGCTGAACTCCTCGAGGTCGAGGCGCCCGAGCACCCCGAGATCGTGGTTGCCGACGAGGCACGAGCTGCGCCCGCTCGCGGACGATCGTCGACCGCCTCGTTCGGGCGCGGCCCGTAGCCGACGAGGTCGCCGAGGCACCAGAGCTCGTCCGGCGGGTCGGCGTCGATCGCCTCGAGGACGGCCTCGAGCGCGTGTAAGTTCGCGTGGATGTCGGAGACGACGGCGACTCGCAAGTGGCCCGCCTGGGGGTCGCAACGATAACCGTGCTCGCTGCGGCGGCGTCTGGATCGATCGCCGCGTACCTGCTGCTGCGGACGACGGTCCCCGGCGATCTCCACCTGTCGGGCTCGACCCGCACAGGTACTTCAGCGCCTCCGAGCTTGCGCCAGGACGCGTCGGTACGAGCGGTTCGTGCGCGGCCGACGTCGCTGCTCTCGCTGCGTCGCCGAGGTCGTCGCGCTCGCTCGTGCTCACGAGGCGCGCTCCGGAAGATCGCGCGGAACACCGGGCCTGGGGCCGATCGGCGCGGGAATGATCGTCGCGGTGATCACCCTCGCCGTTCTGTGGGCGGTCGACCTCCCGTTCTCGACTGGCGCTCCGCTGGTGGGACCAGCGCCACGACCTGACCGAGGGCTCCTGGTTCGACTGGCTCGTGGCCCATGGGCTCCAGCTCGCGGGCGGCGTCGGCGTTCGTGATGCTCCAGGTCGCGGTCGTGATGTTCTTCGCGCGGCGCTCTCCGCGGAACTGGTGGCTGCCCGTGACGCCGATCTTCCTCGGCGCTGGCCGACGATCTTCCTCGTCGTGACGCCGTACCTGCAGGCCGGCCGCATCCACCGCCCGATCGATCGCCGGTGCTCAAACAGGACGTCAAGACGCTCGAGCGCGCGGAGGGCATCCGACACGCCCGTCGACGTCGAGAAGGTGAGCGACCTGACGACGCAGGCGAACGCGTTCGCGGTCGGGATCGGGCCCACGGAACGGGTCGTCGTGTGGGACACGCTTCTCGACAGGCAGGTTCACGAACGGCGAGAGTCCGGGTCGTCCTCGCGCACGAATTCGGGCACATCGCGCACCGCCATCTCTGGAAGGGGCTCGCCTGGGCGGCGCTCTTCACGTTCCCCGATCGCGTTCGGGGTGGCGCGCATCACGCGCCCGGCGGGGCGGGCTCGGCGACCCGGGCCTGCTCCCCTACGGCGCGCTCGTCCTCGCTGCTCTTGAACGTGGCGATCACGCCGCTGACGAACGTCGTCTCGCGCCGCTACGAAGGCGAGGCGGACTGGTCGGCGCTGCAGGCGGCGCGAGGGATCCATCGGCCCAGAAGGAGCTCTTCCAGCAGTTCGCGCGCGACGAGCCTCGAGCAGCCCGACCCGCCGACGTGGTCGTACCTCTTCTTCGACACGCACCCGACGCTGATGCAGCGGATCGCGATGGCCGAGGCCTGGCGCGAGCAACACGGCTCCGTCCCGCTGAGCCCAGGGCCTGTCCCTCGCAACGGACCGTACGAGGGCCTGTCCCTCGCGCGAGAGTGTCACGAGGGACTGTCCCTCGCGCTGAGTGTCGCCGCCGTCGCTCGGTTCGGGAGGTTGCGGATGTTCTCCCGGCTACGACCACTTCGAGTACGCGTCGTTCATCGCGTCCAGCAGCTCGTGCATGAACCGCGTCGACATGTTCACGCGGCGCGACGACCACTCCCGGCACGTCGCCTTCCTCGACCTCGTGGTCGATGCGCGCGAACGTCGAGCGTGAACTCGTAGTCCGAGAAGCTGATGTTCGCGAAGTTCGAGTAGACGCCGGCCATCACGTCGGGTCGATGCTGGATGTTCAGCTGGCGCTGCTGGCCCTCGTCCTCCATGCTCTTACGATATGCCCGTGGACGACGCCTTCTCGACGCGCCGCATCGTCTTCGCGCATCGGCGGCGCTGTCGCCGTCATCGCCGGCGGCACGTTGCTCTTCCACCACTTCACGCACGAGAGCTGGATGCAGCGCGCTCTACCGCGTCGGTCGTCACGAGCTCGCTGACCGGGCTCGACACGGTCCCGATCCAACAACTCGACGCGCCTGCATCTCGATCGTCCTCGTCCTGCGCCGGACTGACTATCTTTGCCTTCATCGCGACGATCCTGGTCGAGGGGATCGCGGGTGGCATCTCTTCACCGGGGCCGTGGCCGAGCGAAGGAGGAAGCGGGCGATCGAGAGGCTGCACCGACCACTACGTCATCTGCGGCTACGGACGGGTCGGCCGCCGCGTGGGCCAGGAGTTCCGCGAGGCGGGCGTTCGCTACGTCGTGCTCGACCTCAACGAGGAGGCGATCGAGCGCGCACGCGAGGACGGCGCTCTCTTCATCAAGGGCAACGGCACGAACGACGAGGATCTCGAGGCCACCGGCGTCGCGCACGCGAAAGGGCTCGTCGCGTCTTCGGATTCCGGATGTCGACAACCTCGTCACATCACGCTGTCCGCGCAGGACAATCCGACCCGACCTGCTGATCGTCGCCCGCGCGTCCGAGGCGGACGTCGCCGAGAAGCTCCGGCGGGCCGGGGCGGATCGCATCGTCCAGCCGTACTCGACGGCCGGCAAGGAGATGGCTGACGCTCGTCCTCCGTCCCCAGGTCGCCGCGTTCCTCGAGGTCGTATCGGTGACGGGCGGTGCGGACCTCCAGTACGAGAGATCATCGTCACGGAAGCGTCGGGCCAGTCGGGCAAGACGATCCGCGACCTGCGCATCAGGCACGAGACCGGCAGCCGTGATCGTCGCCGTTGCGCAAGGAGGACGGCGACGTTCGACACGACGCCCGATCCGGACGCAGTCCTCGACACCGGCGACGTGATGATCGCCGCCGGGAGCGGCGACGAGCCTGCGCTGCTCGAAGAGCTCTTTCGCCCCACGAGAGCCGGTTGCCCGCTAGAGCGGTCGCGCGACTCGAGGCCGAGCTCGGGTTTCCGCTGGAGCGCCCCGCGAGTCGCCGACCACGGCGACTTCGCGACGAACGCCGCGCTCCAGCTCGCGCCGGCAGCGGAAGCGCGCGCCGCGCGAGATCGCCGAGGAGCTCGCCGAGCAGGCGACGGCGCTCGAACTGGTCGAGCGGGCCGAGGTAGCCGGGCCAGGCTTCGTGAACCTCTGGTTGGCGCCGGCCTGGTACGTCGATGCGCTTCGGCGAGATCCTCGAGGCGGGGAAAGCTACGGCGGCGGGTTCGCCGATCCGGTCGGAGCGGGTGCAGGTCGAGATGGTCTCAGCCAACCCGACCGGCCCGGTCACGGTCGCCTCGGCGCGCAACGGCGCGTACGGCGACTCGGTCGCGCGCGTCCTCGGTCACGCCGGGCCACGAGGTCGAGCGCGAGTACTACTACAACGACGCCGGCGCGCAGATGGAGCGCTTCCGGGCCTCGGTCGAGGCGGTCCGGCGCGGGGAGGAGCCGCCCGAGGACGGCTACCAGGGCGCGTACGTCGCCGAGCTCGCGCGCGACCGAGGGCGATCCGGTGCCGCGGATGCTCGCGCAGATCGAGGCCGACGCTCGAGCGCTTCCGGATCCACTTCGACTCGTGGGCGCTCCAGAGCGAGCTCGCGAAGCGCTTGCCGGAGCTCCTCGCCGCGGCTGGACACCTACGAGAAGGACGGCGCTGTCTGGGCCCGCTCGTCGGCGTACGGCGACGACGACGACCGCGTGATCATCCGCTCGCCCGAGCAGGGCGGCACGCCGACCTACCGCGCCGCCGACATCGTCTACCTCGTCGGACAAGCTCGAGCGCGGCTTCGACCGGGCGATCTACGTGCTCGGCGCCGACCATCACGGCACGCGCCAGTGGTACGCGGCGGTCGCGCGGATGCTCGGCTACGACCCAGAGCGCGTCGAAGTGCTGCTCTACCAGCTCGTCCATCTCATCCAGGGTGGTCGAGCAGACGAAGATCTCGAAGCGGCGCGGCGACGTCGTCTTCCTCGACGACTTCATGGACGAGATCGGGGTCGACGCTGCGCGCTGGTACCTCGTCAACCGCGGGCCCGATCAGACGATCGACATCGACGTCGACCTCGCGGCGGAGAAGACGCAGAAGAACCCGGTCTACTACGTCCAGTACGCCCACGCGCGGATCGCGGGCATCCTCCGCAACGCCGCCGAGACGCCGAGTAACAGTCTGTTACAAGGCGCCGGAGGCGCTGGCGCCCGAGGAGAAGGAGCTGATCAAGCGGCTCGTCGAATTCCCGGCGATCGTCGCGGAGGCGGTCGAGCGCCGCGGGCCGCACGCGCTGCCGAACTACGCGATCCGGGTCGCCGACGACTTCCACCGCTTCTACCACGAGCACCGCGTGCTCGAGAGCAGACCCAGGAGTTCCGGCTCGCGCTCGTCCGGGCGACGCAGACCGTGATCGCGCGCAGCCTGAACCTCGTCGGCGTCGAGGCGCCGGAGCGGATGTAGATCGCGTGTGCTCGGCGCCCAGACGAAGGCGCCTCGGCTCGTAAGGCCGGTCAACGCCATGCGTGCTCTGAGTTCCTGCGCGAGCACTCCCAGTAGGATGCGCGCCGTGACCGAGGGCGTCGACAGTCCCGTCTCGACCGTTCCCGCCAGCGCTCCCGACCGCAACCTCGCGCTCGAGCTCGTCCGCGTGACCGAGGCGGCGGCGATGGCGGCCGGCCGGTGGATCGGGCGCGGCGACAAGATCGCCGCCGACCAGGCCGCGGTCGACGCGCATGCGGCTGATGCTCGACACGGTCTCGATGGACGGCGTCGTCGTGATCGGCGAGGGCGAGAAGGACGAGGCGCCGATGCTCTACAACGGCGAGGAGATCGGCAACGGCAGCCGGCCCGAGGTCGACGTCGCGCGTCGACCCGCTCGAGGGCACGACGCCTGACCGCGCTGGGCCATGCCGAACGCGATCGCGCGTCGATCGCCGTCGCCGAGCGCGGGACGATGTTCTTCCCGGGCGCGGCCGTCTACATGGACAAGATCGCCGTCGGGCCGAGGTCGGCCGACGCGATCGACATCGAGGCGCCGCCCGCCGAGAACGTGCGGCGCGTCGCGAAGGCGAAGGGCGATCGCGCCGACCGAGGTCACGCGTCGTCGTCCTCGAGCGCGACCGGCACAGGACCTGATCGAGGCGCTGCGCGCGGTCGAGCGCCCAGGTGCACGCTGATCACGGACGGCGACGTCGCGCCGGCGATCGCCGCCGCGCAGCCGAACACGGGCGTCGACCTGCTCATGGGGTGGGCGGCACGCCCGAGGGCGTCATCTCGGCCGCGGCGCTGAAGTGCCTCGGCGGCGCGCATCCAGGGCAAGCTCTGGCCGCGCGACGACGAGGAGCGGCAGGCAGCTCGTCGACGCCGGCTTCGACCTCGACCGCGTGCTGACGACCGGACGACCTCGTCGGCGGCGACGACGTGTTCGTCGCGCGCGACCGGCGTGACGACCGGCGCGCTCCTGCGCGGCGTGCGCTACACGCCCGACGGCAGCGGATCACCGACTCGATCGTCATGCGCTCGCGCTCGGGCACGGTGCGCCGCGTCGAGGCGCACCACTCCTTCCGGCAAAGCTCGAAGCGCTCTCCGGCGGCCGCTACCGCCGCTAACCGAAAGTCAGCCATGCCCAGGGACCTGGTCCCGGGACACGGGCGAATGAGCCATGCCCGGGACCCGGTCCCCGGACCGGGCGATGATCCATGCCTGGGACCAGGTCGGGACGCCTCTGGATTAGCCGAAGGTGACGAGCAGGCGGTCGATCTCCGCGTCGCGCAGGCGCAGGATCATCGAGCCCGCGCGCGCGAGGCAGGCTCGGCACGCCAGCGCGTAGTCGGCGACGCACCAGGTTCTCACCGGACTCGCGCGTCCGCAGGATCACGATCCGTCGTCCGGCGGCTGGTCCGCGCAGGCCTGGACGATCGCCGGCTTCCCGCGGAACGGCCCGACCGGGACGCCCTCGAACGCGGAGCTCCGCATCCTCGGTGAACTGCTCGAGCATGCGCGAGAAGTCGCCGGAGCGCACGCCCTCGTTGAAGCGCTCGACGTGCGACTCGAGGATCTCCGCGTTAAGCGACTTCCGCGGTCTCCCACTCGGGTGCGTACGAGCCCGAACGCGCGGCGCCGTTGAACTTCGCCCGCCGGTAGAACGCCTTTTGCGCTTCTTCCACGTTGTTAGCGTCACCGCCCCAGGCCTTCAGCGCCGGCGCCTGCAGCGCACGCCCGTACGAGAACGAGAGCTCCCACGGATGCGGGCCGCGCTGGTTCATCGCGTTCAGGCGCGCGGTCGCGTCCTCGTCCGACATGCCGCCGGAGAGGAAGACGACGCCCGGCACCGAGGCGGGCACGTGTTTGTCAGGCACCTGATCGTCATCTCGGCGACGGTGTCGATGTCCGGCCTGCTCGGACGCGTCGTAGCCGGAGAGCGACCATGTTCGTCTTGAGGAGCGACCCCTCGCGCACGACGCGCTGGTCGAAGAGCTCCGTGTAGAGCGGCCTGCAGCATGCGGTCGGTGACGCGGTCACGACTCCTCGATCGAGTGCGTGCCGTCCATCAGCACCTCGGGCTCGACGATCGGGACGAGCCCGGACTCCTGCGACAGAGCGCAGCGTACCGGGCGAGCGCGTGCGCGTTCGTCCAGAGGCAGTACTCGCTCGGAATGCCGGCTCCGATCGAGATCACGCGCGCGCCACTTCGCGAAGCGGGCGCCGAGCTCGTGGTACTCCTGCGAGCCGCTCGCGCAGCCCGTCGAGGCCTTCGGTGACCGTCTCGCCCTCGGCGAGCGGCGAGCGGCTTCGCGCCCTTGTCGACCTTGATCCCCGGGATGATCCCGCGACTCTCGAGGAGCTTCGGGAACGGCGTCCCGTCCGAGGCGCTCTGGCGGATCGTCTCGTCGAAGAGGATCACGCCGCTGATGAACTCCTCGGCGCCTTCCGTCGTGAAGAGCAGCTCGCGGTATGCGCGCCGGTTGTCCTCGGTCGACTCGACGCCGATCGAGTCGAAGCGCTTCTTGATCGTGCCGTCGCTCTCGTCCGCGGCCAGGATCCCCTTGCCCGGCGCGACGAGCGCTCGCGCGATCTCCTCCAGAGTCTGTGTCTCGGCCATGGTCGCCATGTCGGTCCTCCCTAGGTCTCGTCAGCCGAGATTATGTCCCTCGCGGGAAATCAGTACTTCGGCGCGCTCGCGATAGAGAGTGACGCCGCACGGCAGGCACCACGGTTGGACCGCGGGCGACCTCGTCGGTGAGCCGCTTCTTGACCTCAGCGTCGCCCAGGTCGTCCCAGTACTTGCGCGTGAGGTTGATGTACTGGTTCGTGTAGCTGCTCCATGACCGTTGTCGTCGGCGGGGCCCGAGGTGACCGTCGCGCCGGCGATGCTCAGCGCGAGCTCCGGAGAACTCGTTCTCCATCTTGACCCGCTCCGCCTCGGTCTGCTGGTGCCGGATCTCGCCGCAGCCGGCCGCCAGGAGGGCGATCCGGGAGAGAGGGCCAGGCGTTTCATCGCTCGACGATATCGCTATCGTTGAGCGGAACGCGGACGTAGCTCAGTTGGTAGAGCATCAGCTTCCCAAGCTGAGGGTCGCGGGTTCGAACCCCGTCGTCCGCTCAGGCGTAACCAAGCCGAAACCCGCTCCACTAGGCGGGTTTCGGTGTCTCCGGGCGTCACCCGTTTACCGCTTGAAACCGTTCAAGACCGCTGGAGTATGGCGCGCACTGGCGCACAACTTGGCGCGCGGTCGCGCTACTCGCGGCTCAGTGCGAGCGTTCGGGAATGTCCCCTGACTTCTCGCTACCGCTTATGCCTCAATCCAGCAGCGTGCAGGCTGCCGCGGTCGTCACGACCTCCGCGAACTCGTCCTGGAGGTTGATGCCGGTCATGCGCGCGATCTCGGCAGCCGGCACCACCTCGCCATCCGGCGCGGCGATGTCGAACGTGTGGGTCGCGTCGAGGACGAACCACACGTCGTACCCAAGGTCGGAGCCGATGCGAGCGGTCGTCTCACAGCAAAAGTTCGTCTGAATCCCGCACACCGCGATCGCGCCGATCTCGCGCTCGCGCAGCCATGCGTCGAGATCGACATCTCCGTGAAACGACGAGTGCACTGTCTTGACAATGCGCAGATCGGGCTCGCCGGCGACGGCCTCTTTCAGCTCGAAGCCGGGCGTGCCGCGCTCGAGCGGTCCACCCTGCCAATCGTGCTGAACGACCACGATCGGGTCGCCGCGCCGGCGCCACGCGGCAATCAGCTTGGCGACGTTCTCCTCGGCATGGGGATTGTCGCGGGGTCCGAGCGCTGGATCCTCGAAGCCGCGCTGAACGTCGACCACCAGCAGCGCACGCTGCCCGATCATGCGTCTGACCCTACTCTTGCTCAACCGATGCGGATCAGCTTCTTGTTGACGAACTCGTCGGCGCCGTAGCGGCCGAGCTCGCGTCCGAAGCCGGAGCGTTTCGTGCCGCCGAACGGCAGTCTCGGCAGCTGTCCGCGCCGACGATGTTCACGTAGACCATGCCGGCGTCGATCCGGTCCGCGACGCGCTCGGCCTGCTCCGGGTCGTTCGTCATCACGTATGAGCCGAGTCCGAACGGCGTGTCGTTTGCGAGCGCGACCGCCTCCTCCTCCGACGGCACGCGATAGACCTGCGCGACCGGGCCGAACAGCTCCTCACGGTAGATGTCGTTCTCCGGCGTGACGTCCGTCAGCACCGTCGGCTCGAAGTAGTTGCCGTTGCGCTTGCCGCCGGCGACGACCGTCGCGCCCTGCTCGACCGCGCGCCGGACCTGATCCTCGAGGCGGTCGGCCGCGACCTGAGAGGACAGCGGCCCGCACTCCGTCTCGCGCTCGCGCGGATCGCCCTGCTTCACGGCGGTGAGCGCGGCCGTGAACTTCTCGAGGAACGGCTCGTAGAGCTCGTCGATCACGATCATCCGTTTCGCGGCGTTGCACGACTGGCCGGCGTTGTCGATCCGGGCGGCGACGGCGTCCTCGACCGTCTTGTCGAGGTTGTCGGTGCCGAGGACGATGAACGGGTCGGAGCCGCCCATCTCCAGCACGACCTTCTTCAGATTCCGGCCGGCGATCTCCGCGACGGCGGCGCCGGCGCGCTCGGAGCCGGTGACCGAGACGCCGCGGACGCGCGGATCGGCGATCACCCACTCGATCTGCTCGTTCGTGGCGTAGATGTTCACGTAGGCGCCGTCGGGGAAGCCGGCGTCGACGGAACATCTGCGCCATCGCCTCGGCCGACTGCGGGCACTGGGGCGCGTGCTTCAACAGGACCGTATTGCCGATGATCAGGTTCGGCGCCGCGAAGCGTGCGACCTGGTAGTAGGGGAAGTTCCACGGCATGATCCCAAGCAGCGACGCCGAGCGAGCTGCGGCGGACGACGGCCGACCCCTCACCCTCGAGGAGCTCGATCGGCTCGTCCGCCATCAGGGCTTCCGCATTGTCGGCGTAGAACTCGTAGATCGACGCGCAGAAGTCGACCTCGCCCCGCGCCTGACCGACCGGCTTGCCCATCTCGGCGACGATGATCTCCGCGAGCTCCTTTCGCCGTTCCGAGTACAGCTCGCCGACGCGCCGCACAAGCGAGGCGCGATCGGCGACAGTCGCAGCTTTCGACCATTCCCGGTGCGCCCGGTCGGCGCGGGCGACCGCGTCCCGCAGCTCGTCGTCGGTGATCGTCGGGTACTCCTTGACCGTTTCGCCGGTCGCGGGGTCGACAACTGCGTACATGCTCGTCACTTCGCTCCTCCGTCGGTCGGACTGAGGCGACTCTAACGCGCTTCGAGTCGGCACGATGATGTCGAGCGACCGCCGCAGCTCACGAGCGGCGCCTGATCGAAGAGATCCTCGGCGAGCGGTACCAGCCGCATATATCGGAACGGAGCCCGGATGACGCGAGAGAGATCGAGCACGATCGGCGCGGGGCGGGCCACGCCCCGCTAGGCTGGACATCGCTGCCGCTCGCTAAGCGGGTCGTTCCATTTCGATGAACTCCCACTCGGCGCCATTCGTCCAGTGCGAGAAGACGCGGACCGCCGGAGAAGCCGACGCGCTCGTACACGCTGATCGCAGCGCCGATTGAAGCTGGCGACGGAGAGCGTGAACGCTCTCGGGGCGAAGCGCTCGCGGCCGAAGTCGAGCCCTGCCTCGACGAAGCTCTTCCCGAGACCCTGTCCCGTCTGCTCCGGATGCAGCCTGAGCCCGATCTCCAGCCTGGGGCCGTGCGGCGTTTTGAAATGGAAGAAGCCGATCAGGCTTCCGTCCTCGTCTTCGACTGCGAAGTAACCGTCGCCACGTGCCGTCGGGTCGAGCAGCTCGGCGAGATCGACTCGGATCGGCTGCCCAGTCGTAGAACGAGAACGGTTCCAGGGTAGTGCCACTCCGCGATCGCCTCGGCGTCTGCCTGGCTCATCGGCCTGAAGCGGAACGTCATCGCTGCTTCTTTCGGTGGCGAAAGACCGGAACTATCACCAATGGTGACTCTCGGAGCTGTCCCCAAGATCGCTCCCACGGTCAGCGTCGAGCAGCTTCGGACACCGGCCAGGCTCTACGCCGCGAGCGAAGGCAGCCGCGCTCGGGCTAATGCCTGAGACAACCAGCGCGAGCCTGGGCGATCTCGTTCGGCTGCAGGTCGTCCAGGTCGAGAAGTCCGGGCGAGTGGCTGGTGGCTCGGCATCGCTCATGGGAGTCTTCGGCCGTGCCGGGTGGACACGTTGTCGGGTCCGAGTGATTCGGGTAGCTGGCTGCCGTCGGCGATGTGCACCGCTACGCAACCGAGCGTCCTTTCCTCCAAATCGGCGACCACTACGGCCCGCTCCCGTCGGCATAGATCTTGAACTCCAGGACTCTCCCGGCTGGACGAGTTCGCCCCTTCCTCAGGGACCGGCAGTCGTCCAACCAATCGCAGCGGTGCACGAGGCGCGGCCTACCGGTGTCGTTCGGCAGAGAGAACGTCCGCTCAGGAGCGTCCATGGACAGTGTGCTGCACCCCACGGCGCCGAAGCCGCCGACGACCACGGCCAGAATCATCGCCCGAGCCTGCCTCACCTCACCATCCTCGCGGTGCCTGGAAGGAGCGATCATCCCCTTCACTCTTACGATCTCGCGATGCACGGGTGGGGCCGCAGGCTTCTGATCGCCGGCGGAGACATTCTCGTCGATCGTGGGACTCGAATCCTGTTGAGTCCCGTTCTGGCGCGTAAGCCTACCATTTACGACCACTTTCCAGTGCGCGCTTCCGGACGCGTACCCAGACGCCACGTGAATTGCCCGCGGGCGCGAATACATCGACCCCGGCGCACTGCATCAACGAAAGGAGAGAAATCGCTCGGCGGTACTGGCCCCAGTCATATCCCTCCGGCAGAATCGGCACTGTTTCAGGCTGCAGCTCACCCCGACCGCGTGGGCGCGCGCACATGCCTGCGGGCGTCGAGGGTGCAACCGAGTTGACCAGTGTTTGGTGCAAGCGGCGGATGGGACTGCCTCGTACCGCACACTACGACCAGCGGCAGCCCATGCGGGCCGAAGCCACGGTCCGATCCGCCGAACGTCCCCCGTTGTGTGTCATTCGGCGTGCACGGCTGCTGGAGGATGTGTAGAACCTTGACCCGACCACTCGAGAAGGGAGAGAACATGACTGTTCGAGACCATGCTCGAGGCACACCCGCGCTCCACGCGTTCTCGATCGTGACCTGCTGCGTGCGCTGCATCGAAGAGTGCGTCGACTGCGCGGCGACGTGCACGAGCTGCGCTGACGCCGACCTCGCAGAGACCGGACGTGGGCGGAGATGGTTCGCTGCGTTCGACTCTGCCTCGACTGCGCCGACGCCTGCGAGGCCACCGGCCGCATCCTGATCAGGCAGACCGAGCCTGACCTCGGCGTCCTCCGCGCGGAAAGTCGAGGCCTGCGCGACAACCTGTCGGGCGAGCGCCGAGGAATGCGACAAGCACGCCTCCCACCACGAGCACTGCCGAATTTGCGCCGAGGTCTGCCGCCGTTGTGAACGGGCCTGCGAAGACTTGCATCGCAACGATTCGAGACTAAGTGATCGTACGGCCTGCGCTCAGGGGCTTTATTGCGAGGTGCAACTGGTTCGTGGCGACGCTTCCGGAGACCTTCGCTCCGCCCCGTTGGGTTGCACTGCTGCTCACTGCTCGGCGCCGCAGTGCTCATTCCGTGGACGCTCGTCCTGCCACCGGCTTCCCGCGCAGCACACGAGCCACCCACTGGGACGTCGCCTGGGTCGGATTCGACATTGCGCTTGCGGTAGCGCTGCGGCGACGGCCTGGGCATCGCGCGCCGATCCGCATGTGGCGCCGTCGGCTGCCGCGGTTGCGGCGACGCTGCTCCTGTGCGACGCCTGGTTCGACGTCGTGCTCGCGAGCGGCCACGAGGATCAGGTCGAAGCTGTGCTCGAGGCCGCGTTGGTCGAGATCCCGCTTGCGATCTTCCTCGTCTTGCTGGCGCGGCACTACGAGCATGCGGTCGCTTCCGTGCGCTGGCGGCGTTCCGCAGGCGCCCGTAGGCCGGCTCAGATGCCTCGCGGGCGCGCGGCGGAAGATTCTCGGCTTCGGCAGCTGGCCCTCGAGCCAGAGCGCGGCGATACCGGCCCTCGGCAGGCCGAGCCGGCGCTCGTACATGAAGTAGCGCGGCTCCCAGTCCGGGAAGAACTTCGCGTTGAAGCGGTAGAGACGCTCGATCTGGAACCACGCGTCGCCGAGCGCGAGGGCGCGTCCGAGCGCCCGCTCGACGAACCCGCTCGGCTGTCGGATGAGACGGGCGAAGGCGGCGAAGTTGAGTGACACCTCCGTCACGCCGCCGCACGCCGGAGGTGCTCGATCCCCTCCGCGATCAGGAACTCCGTGAGGCCGTTCGGCGTCTCCCGCTGGCGGCGCATGTACGAGAGCGACACCGCGTCGCGCCCGTACGTGGGCACGAAGTGGAGGAACCCGCGGATCGTGCCGCCTCATCGAGGGCGTAGACGACGAGCGTGTCCTCGCTCACCGGGTTGCGGAGCGAGTCCATCGCCATGCTGAAGCCGCGCTCGGGGCGCCGCCGAGCCAGTCCTTGGCCGACCTCTTCGAGCCGCGCGACGACGTCGGGCTCGAGCGAGCCGAGCTCCGAGATCTCCGTCCGGTACCCCGCCTTCGCGCAGCCGCGTCACCGACTGCCGCACCTTCCGGATCGGGCGTCCTTCGAGGCTGAACCGGTCGCTGTCGACGATCGCCTCGTCGCCTACAGTAGAGCGACCGGAGGCCGCCTGCTCGAAGAGCGCGCGACCCTCGCCGCTGACTCCGAGCGCGGAGAGCGCCTGAGCCCGTGCTCCTCGGCGAAGACGACGACGTCGGGCAGGAGCTCTCGCGACGCCGCTCGCCTCGCCGACCGGGTCGCCCGGAGATCATGAGCACGCCGTTTTCGATCTGGTAGCCGACGAACGCAGTTCGGTCGGCGTTGAAGGAGATAGTGCTTGTCCGCGCGGAGCTTGAAGAACGACAGGCGTGTCTGCGCCGTGCTCGCGGACGAGGCCCGGCGGCGACGCGCCTGAGGTCGTGGTCGGGCAGGTCCCTGGGCGCGGCGAGTGGTCGAAAGAGGAGGTACGCGCCGACGAGCAGCAGCGAACAATCCCGTCAGCTGGACCGCGAGCCCCGTCTGCGCCAGCTCGTCGCCGGCGAACGCGAACGGCGGCGGCTGCCAGAGAAGCAGGTCGGCCGTCCGCGCGCATGACGTCGAGGGCAGAGGCGGACGCCGGAGCCGCGATCCCGACCGCGCTGACCGATGCGAGGAATACGGCGGCGAGCAGGAGTGGCACGCGCCAGGACGCCGACCGCAGCGTGCCGCGGCTCGTGCCGGACGCAGAACGACGAACGACCCGCCCAGAGGGCGCAGCGGCGGCCGCTTCAGTCTGGACGGCCTCCTCGACGTCGAGGCCCCTTGACGACGTTGAACACCGTGAGGGCGGCCATCAGCGCGACCGCGACCTGAAGGGCGCGGTGGCGCCGCCGGTAGAGGTAGTACGCCGTCACGAGGAGCGCGAGACGACACCGGCACCGCGAGCGCGTGGGCCGCGCGCATCACGTCGACCGGCTCGACGCTGAGCAGGACGTCGCCGCGCCATGAGATGTTCGGCGTGACGGCCGAGACGAGGTCGACGATCGCGACGACCGCGACGCCGACCGCCGCGAAGGCGGGTACGTCGTCCAGATGCCGCGAGGGCCGGAAGGGCAGGGGCCGTCGGTGGAGGCCGAGCCGCCAGAAGGTCGCGTCGCGCCCGGAAGGCGTCAGGTCGTGCCAGTCCTTGGCGACGAGCCAGAGGCCGACGAGCCCGATGAGGAGGATCGGCCCCGGTCCGGGCCAGCGGAACGCGAGCGCGGCGGCCGCCGCGAGGACGGCGCAGGCCGACGTGCCACTCGTGGATCCGGCGCCGGAGCACGTAGACGCGGACGCCGAGGGGATGGCGGTCGAGCTTCAGCATCGGCACAGGAGTTGCTTATCGGCCGGAACGACGCGCCGATGAGGGTAGGCGACCTCGGGTCTCTCGGTGGAACGATCGGCTAGGTCGGTCTCTAGCCGGTGAACGGCGGCCGGGCGGCAGGGCGACAGACCCGGAGCACGCGCCTCAGCGTGACCCGTGGAGTGCCCGAACCGAGCTGGAACGTGCACGCCAACCCGCACACGGTTGCGGCCCTGGGCGAGCTTGAGGCGGGGCAGCACACGCTTCTGAAGCGGAGCCAGCCTCAGGTCACGCTCGAGCCGCCCGTTCACGAAGACCCGGACCCGCGCGACTCGTGTGCCCGAGACGAGGATGCGCGTCCTCAGACCACGGATGCACGCGCCGGCTCCCTGCAGCACTCGAAAGCCTCCGCGTGGCCCGAATCGTTGGCATCGGGCGGCGCTTCAGCCTGGGCGGGACGATCGGTGAAGGCGTGGGCGGTGGTGGCGTGGGGAGGCGGCGGCGGTGGAGGTGGAGGTGGAGGCGGAGGTGGCGGAGGTGAGGTGGTGGTGGAGGGTGGTGGTAGCGGTGGTGAGGGGCGGTGGGGCGGTGGTGGGGGCGGTGGAGGGGAGAGGTGGAGGTGGCGGCTGGAGGTGGAGGCGGAGGTGGGGGCGGTGGAGGCGGAGGCGGTGGTGGAGGAGGGCGGCTCAACCGCCTGGTAGTTGCCGAAGTCGCGGCTCCGAGCGTAGGTCGTGTGCTGCGACGACCACCGGCCAGCCGCACTGGAACTGGCCGCCGGGCGCCGAGACCGGTACCTGCTTGCGTGCCGTCGTTGCGGGTAGCGTGCAGATCACCGGGGCAGCGCGGGCGCGCTGCCGGGCTTTCTTCGTCAGCAGCGTCTCGCGCAACGTGTACGTGCCGTCGGGCGGGCGGATGTCGTTGATGACGTACTGGCCCTTCGCTGTCGGTGACCGCGAACGGCTCGTTGGCGTCGACGCACGCCGTCGTCGTCGTAGTCGGCCCAGATCTCCCAGCGGGGCAATCCCGGCCTCGCCGGCGTCGCGCCGACCGTTGGCGTTGAGGTCGTGGAACTTCGTCCCCGACGCTGAGCAGCTCCGCACGGTGAGCGGCGCGCGGCGCGACGTAGTCCTGCATGTTCGAGGACTCGGACGAGGATGAGCGCGAGTGCATCCAGACCGAGCTGAAGGAGAAGCAGGGGTCGTCGAACTCTTGCCCGAGGACCTGGCCGAGAGTTCAGCGCCGTCTCGCCGAAGCGTTCGGCGGGGATCGTGTTGACGTACGCGCCCGGCAGGTACGTACGAATATCCGTCTGGTTGACCGCGCCCTGAGCGTCGGCATTCGGCGCGAAGCCCGTGGAGTTGTCGAGTCGGCCCGGTGGTGGCACATCCGCTCGCCGGATCGGTCAGCTCCGTGACCCAGCGCTGGATCACGACGCTGACATCGTTGCCCTGCGCCTCGTACGAAGACGAGCACGTCTCCCGTGCTCCGGCACGGAATCGTGGCCCGTCCGTTGTCCCACAGTCGCGGGTCGTGGTTGAGCTCTGAACGTGATGAACGTCGTGCGCGGCGCGAGGTCGCCTTCGTGCAGCAATTGGGCGGCTTCCCGCGTGAACCCCAAGTAGAGGAACGCGTCGCCTCCCTGTGGATCGAAGGACGACCACGCATCGAGGATGTTGGCCTTGGCGGGACTGACGCCGCCCGCCTCAGTGGTGAAGTCCCATGGCTGCAGGCTGGTCCTCCTGGCTGCCGCCCGTGAAAGCCGTGTCCTGGTCGTTCGGATCGGGGCTGTGGTGGACGCGCCCGGCAGCCTGCGAGGCTTGCCAATCGATGGCGGGCAGAGCGTCGTTCTGGTTTCCGTCGGCGCCCTGGAACGAGCTGCCGGGAAGCGGGCTCAGATGACGGCGGAAGCGGCGTGGCCCTGCGGCGGGTGCGATCAGGAAGCCGCAGGCGAAAGCACTCGCGAGCACGCCGAGTGCTCCCGCTAAGGAGCGCCGCAGATTGATCTGCGTGCCTCGTGCGTGGCGGCACTAATTTCGTCACGGTAGTTCGGCGCAAGACTTCTGTAAAGGACGGCCTGACCCTCGTTTTGAGGCGAACCCTCGCGGGCGCGGACGGCCCTCAAGCGCCGAGGCCGGGCGTCTGCCAGTTCGCTGCGCGTCTCGGCACGAGGTGCTCCGGCAGAACCTTCACGTCCGCGAGCACCGGCATGAAGTTCGGTAATCGCCCGCCCAGCGCGGGACGAGGTGCAGGTGGACGTGGTCTGTGACGCCCGCGCCGGCGATCCGTCCCAGGATTCCAGCCCAGGTTGTAGCCCCTGAGGCTCGTAGACCTGAGCAAAGGGCGCCCATGCCCTCGCGACGCGAGCCGGTGGACCTCGACCGCCTCGTCGGCCTCGAGCTCGCCGAACTCTCCCGATATGCCGGGTGGGCGCGGCCATCAGATGCCCGGACGCGTAGGGAACTTGTTCAGGAGCACGAACGCGCCGCTCGCCGCGGTGGACGACGAGCCCGTCCTCGTCGGAGCCTTCGAGCGCACGGCAGAAGAGATGCAGCCGTCCTGCTCGTCGGCGCTACCGACGTACTCGAGTCGCCAGGAGCCCAGAGCGGCTCGCGTCATGCCTCGCAATAACGTCTGGATGCGGGCAGGAGCGTGGTTGTCGCTACTCGCAGCGGTGACCGTCTTGCTGGTCCGCGCGCGCCTTCTCGTGCTGGTAGATGGCTCGAATGTCGTTGATTCGCGCTCGCGCAATCGTTCGTTGGACTCGTGAGCCCGGGAGGTCCAATATTGGTGAACCCATGGGCTTGGTCCGGCCGAAGACGGGCGGAGCTGCTGTGCTCGGCTCCCCGGCGAGCCAGGCGGAGCCTGCTGGAGCGCTCACAGAATCTCCGACGCTCGAGGATGCGCTTGGCGCTGTCCTCGATAGCTCCCGTGCCGGCTAGCTGGTCTTCGTCGGCGGCGAGGCGGGCGTGGGCAGAGACGACGCTCGTGCGGACCGTTCTGCGATCAGCATGCGGGGTCGCTGCGTCTCCTGGCGCCGGTGCATGCGACGCGCTCTTCACGCCCGTCCACTGGGCCCGCTAGCTCGAGCATCACCCGCACGACCGGGGGCGAAGCTCGCAACGCTGGTCGAAGGCGGGGCGAAGCCTCATGAGGTGGCCTCCGCACTCATCCAGGGAACCGGAGACGAGATCGCCGACGATTCTCGTGCTCGAGGACGTCCACGCTGCCGATGAGGCCACTCTCGACGTGCTGCGGCTGGTTGGGTCGCAAGGGTGGAGGCCGCTCCAGTCCTCATCATCGCCACGTACCGCGACGACGAGCTCGATCGAGCCCATCCGCTGCGGATCGTGCTCGGTGAGCTGGGGCCAGCAGCTCGCTCACCCGCGTGAAGATCGAGGCGCTGTCACCGGAGGCGGTAGCTGAGCTGGCCGGCCCGCGCGCGATATCGACGCGGAGGTGCTCTCACCGAGCTAACCGGCGGAAACCCCTTCTTCGTGACCGAGGGTGCTCGCGGGCGAGGGCGAATCCAGAGTCGATCCGCGACGCGGTCCTCGCGCGGCGCGAGCCGTTTGAGCGAACCGGCCCGCGGGCTGCTCGACGCGGTTGCGATCCGTGCCCCGCACGCCGACTTCTGGCTCATCGAGGCCGTTGCAGCGGAGGCTATGAAGCATCTCGACGAATGCCTCGAGTTCCGGCATGCTCTCGCGCCTGATCAGGGCGGCGTTGCGTTCCGGCGCGAGTTCGGCTCGTCTCGCAGTCGAGGAGTCGCTTCGCCAGTCGATCGACGGTGGCGCTGCACAGAAAGCCGCCCAGAGGCGCTGGCCGACCCACCCTCCGTGCGCCGGATCCTCACGCCTGGCGACATCACGCTGAGGGCGCGCGGACGCCGGCGGCCGTATTGGGTTGGCGCCCGAGGCCGCCGAACGCGCGGCGTCGCTCGGCGCGCATCGCGAGGCGCTGCGCAACACGAAGAGGGCTCTTCGGTTTGCGGAGGCGCGTCTCCGGAAGTTCGCGCTCAGCTGCTCGAGCGCCGGTCGTTCAGTGTGCACCTCACCGACCAGTTCGTCGACACCGTGGCCGCTACAACGGGAAGTGGTCGAGCTTCACCGTCGCCTGCGGCGATTCGCGCAAGGAGGGCCTTGCGCTCTGCTCTCTCTCGCGTCGCGTCTGGTGCGGCGGGGATGCCGAGGAGGCCGAGAAGGCCGGCCTGGCAGCGATCGCGGTGCTCGAAAAGCTCCTCCGGACGCAGAGCTCCGGGTTGGCACTACGGTGTCGCTTCGTCGATCCGCATGAACCGGGAGGACACCGAGGGGGCGTTCCGGTTCGGAAGGACGTGCCACCGCGCTCGCGAAGGAACACGGCGATGTCGAGGGGCTCGTCTATTCCCTCAGCAACATCTGGCACGGCTGATGCTCTCGGCGGCGACCCACAGGAGCGCCAGGTCATGACCGCAGCCTCGAGCTGGCGCGAGCGCGAAGGCTGGAAGACCACGCGGGGAGGGCTTTCCTCCATTTCGGTTGGGTCATTGCACAGAATCGGGCGTATTCGCTGGAAGACCGGCTGACGGCCGGCCTCGAATACGCTACCGAGCGAGGCCTCGATCTCTGGTGGCTCTACCTGCAGGCGTATCGCGCCGCGCCGATCTCGACCGCGGACGCTGGGACACGAGGCCGCGGCGCGGCTGGCCTCGTCCTCGGGAACCCTCGCGACGCCGTGCTCCTATCGCCACGCGCGCGCTCGGTTGTGCTCGGACTCGTCCGGGCGCGCCGCGGCTGATCCGGAGGCGTGGCCGCTGCTCGACGAGGCTCTCGGGCTTTCCGACTCCAGCGACGAGACGGCAAGCGCGTCGCGACTGTCTGCCACCGGCCCGAGGCGGAGGCGGCGCATGGCTCGATGGCGATCTCGAGCGGGTTGCGGGGTCGAGACCAGAGGCAGCCTTCGGCCTCGCGCCGCAAGTGGCGTTCACCCTGGGCGAGCGGAGAGCTCGCTTACCAGTGGCGCCGGCGAGCAGGGCTCCGAAGAGGCCCGGATCACGCTACGCAGAGCCGGCTGCGCACCCTCGAAGCTAGGCAGGGAGCAGGCGGGCGCCGCAAGCTATGTGGAGCAGGATGGGATGTCCGTATGCGAGGCGGCTCTGGCACTCGCGGATTCGGATGACGAACGAGGCGATTCGTCAGACTCTCGAGGAGCTGCAGGAGACTCGCGCGCGCCGTCCACAGCCACGCGATCGCGGCTCGCCGACTGCGTGAGCGCAGGCGTCCGCGGATTGCCACGCGGACCACGAAGCTTCGACGGAGAAGAATCCCGCCGGATCTGACTGCGCGAGAGGTCGAGGGTGCTCAGGGCTCGTTGCCCAGGACCTCCACAGCGCCGAGATCGCCGAACGCCTCTTCGTCGCGCTGAGAAGACCGTCGACCATCACGTCTCCTCGATTCTTCGGAAGCTCGAGGTTCCGACGCGTGGACCACGCGGCCGCCGAGCCGTACGGCTCGGCGCTCGCCACTCAGAATCGGTAGCGCCTCGCTCCAACATGGGGAGATCTCCCGATTCGGGTGCAGACGCGCGACTTCGTGCGCGTCGAAGCCATGGACGAGAACCCACCGCATGCTCCGGAAAGGGGCACCAGGACGATCTCGAGCGCGAGGCAGACCAGCGTCGAGCTCGCGGCAACCGCGCGCGGATCGAAAGAGGTCGGGCCCTTCCGAAGATCACGTTGCGTCGCTGGAAGCGAGCGCGGGTGATCCCTGCTCGGCTCACCGGTCTCCTGCGCTGAGGTCAACCGAAGGAGTTCGATGCCCCGCTATCTGGTCAGGCGCTACCTTTTCCAGACGAGCCTCGGCATCACCCCGGACGACGACGGTGCCGCGCGCCTGCCTCTCGGTCGTCCAGAACAACGCCGACGCGGGCGTAGACGGTGGCTCCACTGCGTCACGTCACGGACGACCGGCGGAAGACCTTCTGCATCTACGACGGGCCTTCACACCTGAAGCGATCAGGCAGAGCGCGGCGCGGAACGGACTGCCAATCCGACTCGATCGTCCCCGTGCGCGTGCTCGACCCCTACTTCCCACTACGCAGCCTGAGGCACACATGCGCAAAATCCTCCATCCTCGTCCTCGCCGCCACCGCTCTCCGCCGTCGGCGCGACCGCGTGGGCCTCGAGGCGGGGACAGCGCGCAGAAGAACGTCCAGGCGATGGCGATGACGCCGGCGACCAGCGCCGGAGCTCGCGCCGCTCGTGGCCCGACGCCCGGTTCGCGACAGCGGAAGTTCGCCTACGAGCCTGCGTCGGGCGAAAGCGGGCCGGCTACCGGCCACGATCGTCACGCAGCACATCCCGGACATGCGGCTGGCGCTTCCGCCGAACCGAACATCACCGGGTTCGACGTGACGAGGCCGCCGATCCTCGATCTACGTCAAGCGCGGCCATCGCTGGCCAGCTCGTCGCCTTCAGTGGGTGTTCACCCAGCGACCCGTGCCGGATCCGCTACCGGGTGCGCAGTACGGGTCGTTCCCGGCGGCGTGCCATTACGTCGACGGCACGTTCGTCCCGGAGCCGAACCAGGCCAATTGTCCGCGCCGGAGCCGATCTCAGGTGCACGATTCGCATTCACTGGCATCCCGATTTCGTCGCGTTGCACCTCTGGCTGTGATTCCCGAACCCGGACGGCATCTACGCGGGGATGAATCCTCTCATTCGCCCGTTCAACTAGCCGGCGTCGCACCGGACGGCTGCCCGCAGGCCTGACAACCAGGCCTGCGAGGAGCCAGCTCCAGACGCACGCAGCTGAGTCCATCCCTCTCAGAGCTTCTGCCGCACGGCGGAAGAAAGCGAAGCATGCCTGCGATGAGGGCGACAGAGGCCGCGATAGACGATCAGAAGTCGAGGGTCGAGGCGCTCGCCGGGTTGCCTCCGCCCGGGTAGCCCGACGTTCATGCCCCAGAGGCTCGCGATCAGCGTCGCGGGCAGGAACACGATGCTGAAGACCGTGAGGATCCGCAGGACGTCGTTGAACCGGTGCGAGAGCACCTGCTCGTTCGTCGTCTCCGAGCGCCTCGACGACCTCCTTGTAGTTGTCCAGCAGGTCCCAGATGCGCTCGGAAGCGTCGACGAGGTCGTCGAAGTAGAGCCTCCAGCTCCTCGGGCATGAAGCGCTCGACGCGGCGCTCGAGCAGATCGCAGCGCGGGGCGCTGCGGCTTGATGATCTTGCGGTAGGAGATGATCTCCTGCTTCGACGTTCGAGATGTCGCGGACGGCTTCCTCGGAGCGGCCCTCGAGCACGTCGTCCTCGATCGAGTCGAGCTTGAAGCCGATCTTGTCGAGGATCGGGAAGCACGGTAGTCGAACAGATCGTCGAGCACGTGGTACAGCAGGTAGCCGGAGCCCTTCGAGAAGAGGCTCTCTCGCGAGCCTCGGATCGTCGACGCAGCGGCGGAAGAGCCGGCTCACCGGGCAGGAGCTCGACCGTCGGCAGCGTGACGAGGTAGCCCTGGCCGAGGAAGAAGTCGAGCTCGGCCGGCGTTCAGCCGCTGGACGGCCTTGTCGTAGAACGGGAAGTGGAGGACGCCGAAGATGTAGCTCGAGGTACTCGTCGATCTTCGGCCGCTGGCGCTTCGAGTGGACGTCTTCGACGTCGAGGCGCCGTGCCAGCCGAACCGCTCCGCGAGCTCGGTTGGAGACCTCCTGCTCAGGAGTGTCGAGGTGGATCAGACGAGGCCGTTGGCGGAGAGCTCGACCGGCTCGCGGCGAGCGATGGCCGACCAGTTCCTCGGCGCGGGTCCGCGAACGCGGACGCTTGATGCGGGGGCAGGCTGGGCATCGGTACTGAGTGGGTCGTCGGCTGTCATCGGTCTATTCGTCATCGTACCCCGGACGCCTTGCGCCTGGACGCGGCGTAGATGCGCCGCCCACTGGCACGCGTCGAGGTCGCGTGGGCGCGCGTTCGGTCAAGCCAGGGGCCGGCGCCAGCCGCCGTCTGAAGCGGCGTGAGCACGGTGCGCCGGACTTCCGTCGCTCGCGTGGAACGCTATCCGGACAAGAGCACGCCAGTACCGCTGCTGCACTCACGCAGTCGGCTACGAGCGGATCCGTGCGCCGCGGTGAAGCGCAGGACGGCCGCGTCGACGCTCGGCGGCGGCGCGAGGCGTGATCCGTCGAGGCGTCTCGCGAGCTCGCCACCTCGTAGAACGTGCGCCAGTACGCTCCTCTCGGCGTCGCCGGCCAGATCGCCGCGTGTTTCTCGGCGAAGCCCCACTCGACGATCACGTCGGCGCGGGTGACGAGCCCGCCGGAGCAAGCGGCTCAGGATCGCTCCCGAGCCCGCGAACGGCAGGTTCGCGACGACGACAAACGGCTCCTCGGGAAGGCGCCAATCGAGGACGTCGATTTCGACGACCGAGATGTCGTCTCCGAACCAGATCGAGCCCAGCCGCGAGGGACGCGTCACCAGCGCAGCCGCAACGCACACGCGCGCCGGCGCTCGAGCAGCGCCCGGGTGAGCACGCCCGGTGCCGGCCCCGACGTCGACGACGAGGTCATCCGCCCGCGCCACTTCGGCCTCGCGGACGAGCAGCGGCTGCCAGCCTGCTGCTACGAAGAAGAAATGCTGGCCGCGAGCGCTCGCACGCGCGTCTACGGACGGCCACGGGACGTCACCGTGATCACTGGCGCCCGCCCGACTCTACCGGCTCCATCGTGGCGGCGATCTCGATCGTGCGCGTGCCGCTCGAGTCGAGCCACGTCCTCGTCTCCGAGCGGACGATGCGGATCGCTCTGCACCGCGCCACTGAGACTGGCGGCGGCCGACGACCAGCCGCCGGTGCGCGCACGTAGACGTCGAGCGTCGCCACGAGATCTTCGGCGCCACGCACGCGCAGACGCTCCATCGAGGCCGTGCGATCCTGTGCCGAAGACCTCGATCAGCAGCCGCCGGTTGGGTTCCGTCCGAGCTTCGCCGTATTGGCGTCTTGTCCCGTCGCTCCGAAGCGCTCGGTCCGCGATCGACAGCGCGGATTAGCCGTCGCCACGAGCCCGTCCGCGGCTGTCACGAACCTGGTCGAGCCGCAGATGAAGACGCGCGTGGCTCGTCTGGCCCGCCGGCCGGGCATGACCTCGCCGAAACAACTCGGCATCGATTGTTTGCAGAATAGCCGATACAGCCGGGAGGCTGCGAGCGCGTCACAGCGTCTGGAAGACCTCGAGGCCGTCCTGACCGGGTCCATCGACTCCGCCCGATAGATGACGTCCTCGTAGCTGCGCGACGGTACTAAACCGCGATGGCGAAAAGTGCTAACGCGAATCGCCGCGCGGTGCCGTCATCGACATCCAGCGGGACGACGTCCGAGCCTCCGGCCACGAGCAGCACCGGGGTCGCCTCCCGCCGCTCCCCACACGAAGTAGCCGCCGACCGGCCCGCGGATCTCAACGCCGTCGCCGTCGACGGAGCTCGCCGACCAGATAGGGCGACACCTCGCCGTCCTCGAGCCGCTCGACGGTCGATCGCCAGCGGCTCGCGTGGCGCCCGAGGCGATCAGTAGCTGCGCTCGGCTTGGTAGCCGTCCTCGGTCGGGCCGGACGTCCGACGTGCTGGCCGGCACGGTGGCCGGGCCAGCCGTCGGACGTCGAGCACAGGCGTCGCGCGCCCGGACGGCGTCTCCGGCACGATCGCGCCGCGACCTCGGCGAGCGCAGCCAGGTCAGTCGCCCCAGTACCGCTGCTTCCAGCCAGGGTCGCCGTCAGTTGTGGTAGCCGTTAGTTCTCCCAGAAGCCGGGCTCGTCCTCGTGCGCAGGTCGCAGCCCGCGCACCCACTTGGCGCTCTTCCAGAAGTACAGGTGCGGCACGAGCAGCCGCGCCGGGCCGCCGTGCTCGGGGTCAGCGGCTCGCCGCCAGGCTAGAAGGCGACCCACGCCTTGCCGTCGGTCACGTCCTCTGTGAGCGGCAGGTTCGTCGTCGTCGCCCCGCCGTCGCAGAGAGGCGCGCATCCGTACGGCCGGCGTCGTGCTCCGACCGCGCGTCCAGCAGCGTGTCCACCGACACGCCCCGCCAGACCGTGTCCAGCTTTCAGCCACTCTCGGTCACGCAGTGGATGTCCTTCGTAACCGTGTCTCCCGTCAGGCTCGCGAACTCGATCCCAGTCCGCTCACCGGCTCGACCCGCCGGTGATCGTCTCCTCATCGAGCACGGCGTCATGTTAGAGTCGGCCCTGCGGAGGGATCGCGGGAAGTCCACCTCGGTCAAATTTTACCGGGAGGCACGCGATCAGGCGGCCATCTTGGCGCGCCCGCGGAATCCTCGAGGAGATGATGCCCACAACGGCATTCTCCCAGGTTCGCGGCGAGAGTCCGGGAGGCGCACCACGGGCACCACGGAGATGTGAGCTCGCCGGGCAATCTGCGCCCGGCCGCTTTTTCCGCGGTGACATCCAGGTCGATTCAGTGGAAATTCCACGTGGTCATCGCCACCGAGCAGTCTTCACTCGTGAACCAACTGGCGCCAGCTGCCGATCGATCGCCGGCAGCGTCAGCGGCAACCACGGGGCCGGTGACGCGGCGGTGCGCCGGCGCTCGGCGAAGAGCTGAGATGGCGGTGCGCGCAGCTTCTCGATTCGCTCTGGCGTGCCACAGAGGAACGCGAAAGGCGCCAGCCACTTTGGGTGCGGTAATTGGGCGGTGACCTCCGGGATCCCGACCCGTCAGCGCTCGGCGGTGACATCGAGGTCCCACGGTCCTGTGCCACGCCGGAAGCACACCATCCGCCTGCGTCGCGGGAAACCGTGCGCCGATAGAACAGATCTGATTGGTTCTGGTGGCTCTGCTGCCACGAGGTCGGTATCGGTCGGCTCATTACGTACTCGATTTGGTGCAAGCTCGGATCGAAGCCCCGCCACCAACCCGCACTCGGGATGCCGGTCGAGAACATCAGCCGGGCGCTTCCGGCTGCCCGGGGCGACCAGATGCGTCCGTCCAGCAGGAAGGCAATAATGCGCCTCAGTCGCACGGACCACAAACCATCGTTGCAGGCACGAATTTCGTTTCACCTGGTGGAGGACGCTGGACTCCAGACGCTTCCGGAGACGCTCAGTGACCGATCGATGCGTGGGCTCGAGTGGGCCGCGTCGTCGGCCACGATCTTCGGCCGGGTTATCCTGGTTCTGCGCGAGAGGCGACCGCCTCCACGAGCGTCGCACCGTCGTTGAAGCGGGGGATGACGACTACGACCGACCGCGACGCGCTTTTTCTCCATCCTCGGTCGAGATTAGGCCCACGCGCAGGCTGAAATGGGGCAGACTGGTGAGCGATCTTGTTGGGAGTTGATATCGAGGCGATGCTCGAGGCGTCGACCTTGCCTCGACCGAGAGGAACGCCGCGTCTGATCTCCGCCATGGCCTCAGCCAGGGGGCGTTCGACAACGACTCGTCGGCAATACGTAATAA
>ERZ1370068.7902-contig-6794_pt1 | contig 36012 bp, 51 predicted proteins | sample MGYA00561227_ERZ1370068 | MGnify/ENA primary metagenome ERZ1370068 (study PRJEB38410, sample SAMEA6850437) | metagenome | study: Metagenomic assessment of the ecological functions of the soil: analysis of the soil microbiota associated with the... | reverse complement strand
ACGTGCGCTGAACACTTCGGCCCTAATCCTCAGCCTTCGTTTTTTCGACGTCTTGAGATCGCCAGGTTGTCGCCTTCGTGGATAAGGCAGCGTCGAGCGTATCTGATCAACCCGGCCAGGCCCGGCATAACCGAAGAAGGGAGATCTCTCCAATTACAAATGACTGCCCTTCAATCGGCTGGTTTTGTGCGATCGCCGGAGCGAACAGCAGGCAGACGATCAGCGCGGTGAAGGCTCTCATCAATAAACAATGGAGAAATTCTCAGACTGGCGCGGCTTCGCCAGGACTCGGAGCACCGGTGCGTCGACTATCTCGTGAGCGGGGCCCAGCCTCACCAAAGTACTGTCGGCCCGCGGTGATCGTTTCGAAGTATTCGGAAATCCGATCGAGGATTTCGTTTACGGAATGCGAATGATAAAGCGCGGTGCGAAACAGCGCCCCGCCTTGAAGCCCGCGGGTGAATTGACCGGCCAGTTGCTTCATCCGGCCGATCGCCGGCAACTCCGGGCATGTCTTCGCGCAGCATGTCAAAGTATTCGAGCAGCACTGCGCGCTTATCAGCCAGGGTTGGCTGGAATGGTTCGCGGCCGTGCATGGAATCTTCAATCTGACGGAAGATCCACGGATTCGCCATCGCTCCACGACCGATCAGCACGCCATCACATCCGGTTTCCCGGAAACGATCGAATGCCTGCTGAATCGTGGTGATGTCGCCGCTGCCGGAAACCGGCACCTTCACAACTTCCTTGATTTGCTTCACCAGATCCCAATTCGCCAATCCGCGATAGCCCTGTTCTTTCGTGCGGCCGTGCAAAGCAATATGTTCAGCGCCGCAATCTTCGGCAAGTTTCGCAGTCTCGACTGCATTGATCGTGTGATCGTAAAAGCCGGCGCGAATCTTTACGGTCAGGGGAATCGTGATCGCCTTCTTAATCTCCCGTGAGGATCGTTTCCAATCTTGAGTGGTCTTTTAAGAGACCTGAGCCGCCGCCGTGCTTCACAACTTTTGGAGCCGGACAGCCACAGTTCACATCAAGAATGTCGGCGCCAACTTCTTCAGCCATTTCCGCGGCCATGCGCATTCGCTCCGGCTGGCCGCCGAAAATCTGCACCGCAAAGGGCCGCTCGTTTTCGTAGAAACGCATCTGTCGTTTTGATTTGGGATTGTTGCGCGTGAGCCCTTCGACCGAAATGAACTCAGATACTGTGAGGCCGATTCCACCGCGGGCCTTCAGCAAACGGCGAAATGAAATGTCGGTCACACCCGCCATGGGCGAAAGCACCAGCGGCGGATTGATCTCGAGGTCGCGAATCTTGAAAGACTTGATATCGTTCATGAAGAAGCCACATGAGATTTTACCTCATGTGGCTCTGATGTGTCGGGCCTTGCCGTTTTGCTGTACTACCAATTGACTATTAATTTATCAGCGTGTTCCCAGGCCGGCGCGTCCAGACGCAATGACGCGCGTTGCAATCTTTCGGGGTCTGAGAGCAGGCGACCGGCGCCCAGCGCCACCGTGGTTAGAGGATCTTCCGGCACAGTCACGCGCAGGTTAAGCTCGCTTTGCAACCGGTCGGCCATCCCCTCAAGCAGTGCGCCACCTCCGGTTAAAATCAAGCCGGAGTAATGAATGTCGGCGGTGACATCCGGCGACGCATCTTCGATCACCCGCCGCACGGCCGACACTATTTCGGCCAACACCGGTTTGAGCGCGATCCGAACTTCGTGACTGTCAATTATTACCGGCAACGCCGCGCCGTTGGCGAGTTGCTTACCGACAATCTCCATTTCCTTGTCAACATGCGTTTCATGATCGTCGGCCCAGGCCGATCCCAGATCGCGTTTGACTCGTTCGACAATCCTTTCACCGAGCTGAACGGAATAGCGCAGGCGAAGATAATCACGAATTGCCTCATCCATCGCGTTGCCGGCTGCGGGCAGGCTCACCGAACTAATCACGCCGCCTGAGGCGAGGATGGCGATGTTCGTCGTGCCCCCGCCGATGTCCACGACCAGACGCGCTTGCTCGTCCTCAAAATCCAAACCGGCGCCGAGTGCTGCGGCCAATCCTTCATCGATCAAGTCCACGCGTCCGGCTTTCGCATCGCGGGCAGCGTCTTTGACTGAACGCCGCTCGAGTGGTGTGGACGAACCGGGCACACCTATCACCAGGTGACTTCGTTTCGGATGATTGTGGTGCTGAACGCGGCTGATCAGCTCGCAAAGGAATTGTTGTGAAATTTCGAAAGTTGTCGATCGCTCCGCGTCGAATAGGCCGGTGGACTTCCGTATCGTTTGGCTCGCGACCCAAAAGCTTCAGCGCCTGCTTGCCGACCGAAAGAATTTCCCGGCTGTACTTTGTGAATCGCCACGACCGATGGTTCGTTCAAAACGACGCCTTCCGTGGGCGTGTATACGATGGTGTTGACCGTGCCCAGGTCGATTGCCAAGTCTTCGCTGAAGAAACCGCTTAAAATATTCATGGTTGTAAAACCCCGCTGCCCGGAAAATTGTTCGCTACAGAATCAAAAGCTTTAGAGCAAGCTTTGTGCCAGTTCTGATGACAAAGGCAGAACGCGATGCCTCTTAATATAAAGGGCGAATTCGATCCATTCTTTTGGAAAGAAGAAGTTCTCGGAGGTGGCGCTCGATAATCGAACGCTGGCAGGAAAGGATTACATCGATTTGAATCCATTTAGGGCAGGATTCTGACCGGCGTGCCAACCGGAATAGCATTGAACAGTTCACGCACGTCGCTGTCTTCCAGCGCTACGCAACCCCAGGTCCAGTCGCTGCCGGCGCCGTTCCCGTGGATGTAGATGTCGCCGCCGAGGCGAGTGTTTCTGGGGCGGAGTCTTCTTCGCTTTCAGGGCTTGCGTGATTGACGTCGTACTGCGCTTTCGTGATCAAACCGTCCCGCAAGCCGCGCTCAGCATGTGCGGCGTTGGGATAGCTGACACCTAACGATAGGTAAAAATGCACTCTTGTCGTTTTTGGTGAAGACGTAAAAGTCACCTTCCGGGGTGCGTCGATCGCCCTGACGAACTTTGTCACCGACCGGACTCAGCCCAAGGCCGACGCGATAGAGTGCGGACCAATTGTATTACCAGAATACAACAATAGTTTTCGCCTCGGCTTTCTTCACCACGATGCTGGAGACTGAAGCCTTCAGCGAGTTCATCCACGGTATTTCGCGGGTTCAGCGGTATTTCGCGGCATCCGTCTAGAGGCGTCCGGGAACTCAGCGGCACTTTCAAGCGTCGGTCTCGGCGCTGACCTGGCCGCTGACCAAGCTTACTCGCACACGCGCGGTCACGACCTAGCAGGGTCGCTAAACATGCAGAAGCGTTGTCTTTGAGTGTCGTCATGGTCAATTGCTTCTCCGAGATAGACCCCACTTGGCCGATACAAGTTCCGTTTCGTTGACGGATCTCGATAAACAGTTTTGCTCCGCGTTGAAAACCGATGCGGCAATTCAGAGCGATCGGAATTGTAGTTGGCCGGAGGCTTTCGAGTTTGAGATCCGTTATCAGAGTCCAGAGAGTTCAATCGCTCAGCTTCTCCGATCTAATCGGATCTGCATCACGCTGGATACATTGTGCGTTGCCGGAACTCTCAGGACACGCGCAACTAATCTCGACGATCGGTCCGGCGCACGAATGATTTCAGTCTCCGACTTTGCACCGCATGTGCCGGATTTGGCTGGCCGGCCGTTGAGTACGACCAGGCCCGCGTCGCAAAGCTTCTGAGCTATAGAGCGGCGCGGACAAAGCGCGGCTTAACTTTCAGGAAGAGATCGAGGCGCATGTTGCTTGGCGAAGAGCAGAAGCGCGAAGGGCCAGGCGAAGAGGACTTCTGCGCCTGGCCCATAGCTCTAACGCTCTTTGCGTGGTTAAGGCTTCTTTTCTTTCTTGTCCTTGTCTTTCTTCGAAGCGCTTTCTTCACGGCAGCCGCGGGCGGCACGATCTTGAGCAACGGATCGACCGCAGCGCGATAACTATCAGCGATTTTGATATAGGCGTCGTTGCGCAGCACCCTGAAGGTAATCTTCGCGCGCCTTTGGCGAACGCTCCTGAGTAATGGCGCCGCGCACCTCGTTCTCAGTGAAGGTCGCGTGCATTTGATCCGGCGTTGCGCGCATCAACCGCGCAGAATCTGGAAGCCCTCGTCACTCTTCAACGGCTCGCCGATGCCGCCGGCTTTCAGAGTTTTGATGGCCCCGGCAATGTCGGGACGCAGATCCGGCACCTGAAACAGCCCGACCTTGCAAGAGCTTCTGCCCGTTGTTGCCCGGGCCGGTCTGAGTAGGCCGCTGCCAGCGTACAAAAGTCCGCGCCGCCACGCGGCCTGAGTGACAAGCGAGTCAGCCTCGCGCTTTCACTTCCGCTTCCTGTTTGCCGGCCAGGCTGAGAAATATTTCCGAGAGATCGACCGACTCAGCTTTGAGAAACTTATCCTTGTGCTTGTCAAAGTAGTCGTGAAGTTCCACTGAAGTAAGGTTATAAAAAATCTTTCGATCAACTTCACTCTCGAGGACGGCCTGTTTCATGATCTCGACACGCATCGTCTGCCGGGCCTCGTCAGCAGCTCAATCCAGTTTTGCTTCATCGCCTCGCATAACTTTTCCATCGTAAGGATGTTATTTTCTTTGGCGACTTGCAGCATGCGTTTGTTGACCTCGTCCTCCACGCCCTGCGTGAACTCGAGCTCTTTGCCCTTCGAGAAGCAACTGTTCGTTGACCAGAATCGCGATGAGTTCAGCCTTGATGCTGTTCGACTTCAGCTGTCGCCTGCTGCTCCGATCCTGCCGTTGTAGCACCAGGGTCTGAATGCGCTCTTTCATTTCGCGCTTCAGCTGCGAGAGGCGTGACGATTCCGTCACCGACCTGCGCGATAACTTCATCCACGACCACTGGTTCGCCTTCCTGCGCGCGGGCCAGCGAAGGCAAGATGAAAGTTGTGGCGGTGACTAAAAGCGCGGCAATGATTAATTTTGATTTCACGAAGAATCTCACTCCTTTTGTAGCGCCTCGGAGGAGCCAAATGTTTATAGTCACGATGTGGTTTGATGATTAAGCTCTGTCAGGAGCGCAGTATGTAGCTCCTTAAGCGGAGCTGATAGTAAGTATGCGATATAATTCCGCACCCAACGGTGCTGGATGGTATCCGATTTTAACCGTCTGACCTTGATTTGCAGCAACACGCGACGAGCCACGCCCAGGACCTCGCTCCGCTCTTCCGGGCTCAGCTCCAGCCGCAAAACTCCACTAGGCGCAAAGTTGCGCCGTCCCGGACGCTAATTAATTCCATCAATTTATCCGGCGCCACGCGGGCTTTTTCGGCAAGTTTGATGGCAATTCCGTCGCGAATTCGATCGATCGACACAACACCCGACCAGTTCTGCCGCCTGTCGCAGCCGCGCATAATCAAACAGGATCCTCGACTGGTTTGGGAATTTTCCCATAGCGATCTTCGGTTTCCGGCGCTGATGGCCGCGAGCGCGTCCTCGTCGCGGGCGGACGACACGCGCTTGTAGGTTCGAAGCCGCTGGCCCATATCCGAAATGTAATGCTCGGGAATCGCGACATCGACGCCGAGGTTAATCGATACCGTCGGTTCGTCCTCGACCTGTTCACCTTGCAGCTCGGCAACTGTCCGCTTCGAGCATCTGGGTGTAAAGATCAAAGCCCAGGGCGTCCATGTGCCCCGACTGTTGTCCGCCGAGTAAATTCCCGGCGCCCCTCAATTCCAGGTCGAGCGCCGCGATCCGGAAAACCGGCGCCCAGGTCCGAGAATTCACGAATGGCTGCCAACCGCCGTCCTGGCTATCGGGGTCAACTCCTGTTCTGCTGGAATCACCAGATAAGCGTAAGCCCGGCGGTTCGAGCCGGCCCACGCGGCCGCGTAATTGATAAAGCTGAGAAAGACCGTAATTGTCGGCGCGGTTTATGATGATGGTGTTCGCGCGGGGATGTCTATGCCGTTCTCAATAATGGTCGTCGCCACCAGGACATCATGCTTATAGGCAATAAAATCGAGCATAATGCTTTCCATCTGTTTTTCATTCATTTGCCCATGAGCCACCGCAATCCGGCAGTTCGGCACCAGCCGCTTAACCAGAGCGGCAATTGTTTCGATTGATTCAACACGGTTGTGAATGAAAACACCTGGCCGCCGCGCGCCAGTTCCAGGTCGATGGCCGACTTGATCACGGCATCGGACGACTGCACCACCTGAGTCTGGATGGCCAGCCGGTCGCTCGGTGGAGTTTCGATTAAAGACATATCGCGCAAGCCGCTGAGCGACATGTTCAGGTGCGCGGAATCGGCGTCGCCGAAAGCGTCAGCACATCTACGCGTTTCTTCAACTGCTTCAACCGCTCTTTGTGGGCGACGCCAAAACGCTGCTCTTCATCGACGACCACCAGCCCGAGATCGCGAAAGCTGACATCCTTCGAAAGCATTCGATGCGTGCCGATGACGACGTCCATCTCGCCCGCCTCGACCCGCTTGACGACGTCCTTCTGTTCTTTCGACGAACGAAAGCGCGAAAGCAGTTCGACCTTCACCGGAAACGGCGCAAAGCGTTGACGAAAAGTATCGAAATGCTGATAGGCAAGCACGGTGGTCGGCGTCAGCACGGCCGCCTGTTTGCCATCCATCACCGCCTTGAAGGCCGCGCGCATCGCCACTTCGGTCTTGCCATAGCCCACGTCGCCGCAAAGCAAACGATCCATCGGCGTCGGTGTTTGCATGTCCTGCTTCACATCTTCGATGGCTGTTTCCTGATCCGGGCGTCAGCGTGTATTCGAAGCCTTCCTCGAACTCGCGCTGCCACGGGCGCGTCGGTCGGGAACGCGTGTCCCTGAACCAGCTTTCGCTCGGCATAGAGGCGCAGCAGCTCGTCGGCCATATCGCGCATCGCCCGCTTGGCTTTGGCTTTCGTCTTATGCCAACCGAGGCCGCCCAGTCGATCCAACGTGCGGTTGATTGCCTTCGGCGCTTGAATAACGCTGAACCAGATCGAGGCGCTCGACGGGAACGTAAAGCTTGGCTTCATCGGCGTAGTACAACAGCATGAACTCGCCGCGCGGCTGCTCAACCAGCTTAAGTTTGTCACTACGATTGACCTGGCCCCACGTCGAGCGACACCAATCCGCCGAATCGCGCGATACCGTGATCGATGTGAACGACAAAGTCGTTGACCTTCAGATCGCGAAAGTCGGAAAGAAATGCCGCCGCTCGCGCGCGTCGTTTCTTTTCACGCCTGATGGCAGTTGAGCGGCGCTCGAGGGCGGGCTCTGCCGCTTCGTCGAAAGATCCCCTTCGACGTGCACGAGCAGCCCGGTACGCACGCCTCCGGCGTGCACTCCGCCGGAAAGCGGCACGCCGGAAGCGTGCGTGCCCAATCTCGAATCCGCCTGAGAGCTTGCCGACGCTAACCACGGCGTCGAACGCAGTCGAGACTTCTGCGCGGTCGTCAACCGAGGTCAGCCGCGACGTTGACTTCGTATTCGCGCAGGATTTCAGTCACGCGTTCGGCGACGCCGCGGCTCGGCATCACAAACAGCGTGGTTGTCTCCCGATCGCTGGCGGCGCTCGATCACGTCGCGCGCAAGATCGGGCAGCCGACCGTGATACCGCATCACGGATTGTGCCTTCCAATCGATCTTCGGTCGGGTCCGCTGTCGTTCCTGCGCTCCCGGAAACAGAAACAACGGCTGTTTCTTTGGCTCTTTCCTTGCCGACAGAAATCTTTGGCTGCTCAGCATCGAGCGCCAGTTCCTGATCTATTCTGGCGGCCGTCTGGCCCAGCGCGCGCATTTCAACTCGCTGGATAGCGTCAATTTCAGCCCGCAACTCATCGGCGGACAAGTAGAGTTCATCGACGCGTAAGCCCAGGTCATCCGCGGCATCGGTTTCGGCGAAGCGCTCGGCCAGCGTCTGAAAGGCATTGGCCAGAAAGTTTTCCACGGCGACCGGTTCATCAATCACCAGCACCGGTGTCTCTTAAATAATCAAAGACGCTTCGCACTGGTGGTCACGATTGATTGAGATCAGCCATTCCCAGCCGGCAAACTCTTCCCCTTCGTCAGCAAAGTCGGTCCGGTCGCGCACCGAGCGGGCAAAGCGAGCATCGCGCCAGCGTTCGCGCGCGCGCGCGGCCCACGCGCGAAAGTCTGCTGATCTGACGACCAGTTCGCGCATCGGCGCAATCTCAATCTGCGCCAACTGCGCAGTTGAAAGCTGCGTTTCCGGATCAAATTCGCGGATCGAATCAACTGTATCCCCGAAGAATTCAATCCGGACCGGAGCATCGTATCCCGGCGGCCAGACGTCGAGAATCCCGCCGCGCATCGAGAATTCGCCAATCGCGCCGATCGGATCTTCACGGACGTACCCACCGGCAACCAGCTTGTCGACCAGTTCTTCGGGCGCTGAATCTTCGTCGCGCCGCAGCACTGGCGCCCGCCTTCAGGATTTCATCCGGGCGCAACCGTTCTGCGCGCGAGCGCGCGCGAGGTCGAGTAGGAGAAAGTCGGTGACGCGCGCATCCGGCGCAAGATTCAGCGGCGGGATGCCCGGCTCCACGAATGACGAGCCAACTGCCAAAGCGTCAGCGCCCGCTTTTCCAGCGTCTCAGCGTGCGGCGATCCGCCCGCGTAGGGATCGCTTTCGGACGCGGGCAGCACGGCGACCGCGTCTCCGCACTCAGCAATGCCTCGGACTGTGCAATACCAGAAATTGAGGTCGCGCTCCCAGCTTTCAATGTCGCGTTGGGCGGGCACCACCACGGCGAACTGCTTACCGGTTTCGCGCTGCAGCAGGGCCAGGGCGAGGGCGCGCGCGGGTTGAGCGACCAGGCCGCTGATCGAAACGACCCGGGCGCCCCGATTGATTCGGTCGAGGACATCGCGAAACTCTGCTGTGTCCCGCAAGCCGCTGAGCAACGGCTGAAGGATGTAATTTGTTTCAGTTGCGATCGTCACGGTTCCATCAAAATCTCGAGCATCTGGTGATAGTCATTCAAAAACTGCCGCGTAACTGAATAATGCTCGGTCTCTTCGTATTCAACTTTTCGGATTCCTGCGTCGTCCAATTGATAAATGGAAGCGCGCGGGTAAGCAAGCAAAATCGGGGAATGGGTGGCGATGATAAATTGAGACTCCTGTTCGACCAGATTATGAATGGCCGCGAGCGCCGCCATTTGTCGCGACGGCGAAAGAGCGGCCTCCGGTTCGTCCATGATATAGAGCCCGCCGCCAGTCAGTTTGTGCAGCAGGGTCGCCATGAAAGATTCACCGTGCGACTGCTGATGCAGAGATTTGCCGCCATAGCCCCGCAGGTAACCTGTCTCTTCCATGAAGGTTGCCAGGTTATAGAAACTTTCGGCCCGCAGGAAATATTCATCGACCGGTTTCTTAAAGCTGCGCACCAGCCGCAGATAACGATGCAATTCCGAGTGGGTGCGGCTGGTCGCGAACTGTGACTGTTTCGTTCCGCCTTCAGGGTTAAAACCCATCGCTACGGCGATCGCCTCGATCAAAGTCGATTTTCCCGAACCGTTCTCGCCTACAAAGAAGGTGACGTCGGGATGAAACTTCAATGAACCAAGCTGACAAACCCCGGGGATGGAGAACGGATAAGCTTCAGCATCTTCGATCGATTCCCGCTTCAATGATATTTCTTTCAGATAAGGCTTTGCGTGCATTACGGCGGGACTCTCTACTGCTTTCGGATTCGTTCGATGATTGTACTGGTGGAAGCTCCCTCGACAAACGGCAGACTTACCACGCGACCGCCGGCTGCTTCAACTTCTTCCCGTCCGTGAATTTGATCGAGCGGGTAATCGCCACCCTTAACCAGGACGTCGGGAAGCAACTTCGCGATCAGGGATCGCGGTGAGATGTCGTCGAAGATGGTCACATAATCAACCGCACCCAGGGCCGCAACCACTTCCGCGCGCTCGTCCTGGATCATTAACGGACGATTGTCGCCTTTCAATTCCCGCACGGAAGAGTCACTGTTGATCGCCACTACCAGCGCGTCGCCTAGTTGGCGTGCCTCCCACAAATACCGCACGTGGCCGACGTGTAAAGGTCGAAGACGCCGTTGGTGAAGACTAGTTTCCGGCTCTCCCGGCGCAGACGCGCGCGTTCACCGATCAACTGTTCATTTGTCAGAATCTTTTCCGGCATGAGAACGAAGCGTAAATTGTAAAGGCGCGAATCCTAAACGGCAAAAGGATGTTACGGGCCGGTGGTGCCCCATTTCATCTAATGAGTCGGATATGTTTACCGCGAAGCGGTTTCGGATCGCGAGGATCTGAGATCACGGCGTCAGTACCGGGAGCGATAGCGACCGGGTAACAATTGCAGCAACCTCGATTATTGCTGTCGGCTTGACCCGGTCGCTATCGCTCCCGGTACTGACCTCATCCTCAAATCAGGACCGCCCGGGAGTGACTGGTCTATTTACCGTTTGCGATTTACCGTTTACTATTCACCATTTACGATTACGACACCCTTTATGACTGTACCCTTTTTCGAAGACAACGATCAGACAGCCGCGCGCCGCGAACATCTCGAGGCGCTGACGCGCCTCGTCGGCAACGTATATCCAAACAAATTCCAACGCACCGACGTCACCGGCACGACTGCTGGAGAAGACACAATCACCTTAATTGTTGAGCGGTTTAAGAATCGCGAACCAAAGGTAAGTGAAGGCGAAAAGCCTTCGGCAGAGGCGCTCGAAGCTGCCAACTCCGAACTGAATAAGATTCGGGTTCGCATCGCTGGACGCATTGCCGCGCCGCCAAGAGTGATGGGCAAAGCAGCTTTCGTTCACTTATCAGACGGTGGCTCGCGTTTGCAGATTTATGTTCGTCGTCAGGACGTCCAGGGCGTCAGCAACGACCGCGATGGCGGTGAAGTCAACGGCTGGGAGCTGTTTGGCTTACTTGATCACGGCGATTTTATTGGCGTTGAGGGGTTTTGTTTGTGACCAAGACCGGCGAATTGTCAGTGCATGTTGAGAAGTTACAGTTTCTCGCCAAAGCGCTGCTGCCGATGCCGGACAAGATGCATGGCATCAACGATCCCGAGATCCGCCAGCGCCAGCGGTACGCGGATTTGATTGCCGGCAGCCTGAAACTGGAGCGTGACGAGAATGATTTGACGCCGCGCGAAGTATTTATGCTGCGCTCGAAAGTTGTGCGCGAGATTCGCAGTTTTCTCGACGAACGCGGCTACGTCGAAGTCGAGACGCCGATGCTGACGCCGCTGGCGACCGGCGCGGCCGCGCGCCCGTTCAAAACGCATCACAACACTCTGGACATTGATCTCTATGCGCGCATTGCGCCGGAACTCTATTTGAAGCGTCTGGTGGTCGGTGGTTTTGAAAAGGTTTACGAGCTAAATCGAAACTTTCGCAATGAAGGCATTTCTACCAAGCACAATCCGGAATTCACGATGCTGGAATTCTACTGGGCCTATGCTGACGTGAACCAGATGATGGATCTGCACGAGGAGATGATGCGTTCGGTTGTGAAGGTTGCGACGGGAGGATTGACGGTTCCGTTACGGCGAGCATGAGGTCGATTTCTCACAGCCCTTTCAGCGGCTCAGGATGAAAGACGCAATTGCTCGGTATCGAGGTGAGCCGCCGGCCGAAAATGAATCCCCGATACGCATCATCGAACTCTTCGAGGAATTTGCTGAGCCGCATCTGATTCAGCCAACATTCATCACTGATTTTCCGAAGCCGGTGTCTCCGCTATCCAAGGCTTCGCCGTCCGATCCATCCGTGGCCGAGCGCTTTGAATATTTCGTCGCGGCGCTCGAATCAGCCAACGGCTTCTCTGAATTGAACGACCCGGAAGAACAGTACCAGCGTTTCAAAGATCAGGTGCAGCAGCGCGAGCGTGGTGACGAAGAGGCTATGGTGATGGACGAGGACTATATCCGCGCGCTCGTCTTACGGCATGCCGCCCGCGGCGGGCATCGGAGTCGGCATTGATCGCCTGGTGATGCTGCTGGCAAACAAACACTCGATTCGCGACGTCATCCTGTTTCCACACATGAGACCGGAACGAAAGGCCGAGGAATAGTGTCAGAAGCCCGACCGTCAGGGAGGGCAGCGTTGGCCCTTCGCGGACTCGATTGCCCGGTTGCCCTCCCTCACGGTCGGGCTTCTGACACTGGCCGAGCTCGCCCGCGTGGTAAGATTCGCGACCCGACCCTAGAACGAGGAAGAGAGAGGAGACTACCTATGACCCGCAAACTTTTACCCTTGCTCGCCGCCGTAGCGCTGCTGGTGATGACCGCAGCATTGGTCGCCCAGGACAAGACGGTGACGCTGGACGGATACATGATCGACAACGCCTGTGCTTCGAGCCACTCCAGTGACAAGACCTTTGGCACCTGGGTCAAGACGCACGGCACCAGTTGCGCCACGATGGACGCATGCGAAAAGAGCGGCTATGCCGTTTACGCCAAAGACAAGGTTTACAAGTTCGACGACGCCGGCAACGCCAGCGCCGCAGAAATCATTAAGAACACCAAGTCGAAGAAGGGGTTGCACATCAAAGTGGAAGGCACGGTTGATGGCGACACAATCAAGGTAACAAAGCTGACTGAAGTTACCAGCTAAGCTACTCAATAATTAGTTTGTAGAAGGAAAGGGCGGACCATGGGTCCGCCCTTTCTCTGTGTCTATTCTGGATGCCCGCATCACTGGGTCTTCAGGGTGGTTTCCGTGTGCGAGAACACCAGCCACTTTCCTTTCGATTTATCCAAAGACTGCTGGACCAAAGCGGCGGCAGGGCTTGTCCGGCGCAGGTCCCATCGGTGACGCCCTTGTAAGTCAGCAGTGCCGCGTCGGCATCAACCATCGACAGTTTCCAATCTGACAAGGTAAACGACTTCACTTCGCACGGCATCGACGGCAACTCCTTTATGAGATCAGCCTTCGTTCCCAGGCCTTGTTCACTGATCGAGACGCCGTCTGCAGCCAGCCACATTTGAAATGGCTTTGGATCCTTGTTCTTCCAGGCATTCCAAAGCGCCGTCTCATTGGCTGATAGTTTCTTCAGCAGTTGAGCTTTGCTCATTTTCGGCTTCGGTTTGGCTGCGGGCGATGGCGAAGGAGACGCAGTTGTCTGCGGCTGGCGCAAAGCAAAAGGTCGCGAATGCCAGGACCAGCAACGCTGCAAGGGGTAGATGTCTTTTCATTCGTAGTTCTCCTCGAAGAGATTTAATTCAGGGAGCAGTTTCTACTACTCCCTCGAGGAGGCTGTCAATAGATTGTGGTCGGACATTCAGTCCAAACGGCATAAGTACCGGTTCGTCGTGAGGAACTAGTCTTTTAACTGTGGAGCTATCGCACGGCCGTATCTCAGGATCGTTCCGCCAAATCCGACGATCCATCCGTGATCGCGATCGACAAAGAAGATGCGTTGCAGAACGTGAGAAGTGCTGCTCGATTCAGCCAGCCAACGGGCGCCGCCGTCCGTTGTGTGCAGAACCAGGCCGTTAACACCAACCGCCCAGCCTTCAGATGCATTGATAAACTTTACGTCCAGCAGATCGGTTTCCACGTTTGAACGTTGCGCGAACCATGTTCGGCCGGCATCTCTGGTCGCGAATATTTGGCCGGCATTACCGACCGCCCAACCAAAATTCGCGCCCACGAAACTCGCCGAGGTGAATCTCGCGTTTTCTCCGTCGCGCACAAATCCGGTCTGCCAGGTCGCTCCCGCATTGCTGGTCTGGACGATTGTCGCTCCGGCGCCTACCAACAAACCATGTCCGTCGAGAGCAAACGCGCCTCCCAACAGCAGATGCTTTGTCGGTGATGCTTGTCGCATCCAATGCCCGCCGCCGTCGCTGGTCGCGAAGACAATGCCGCTTTCGCCGAACACCCAACCATGCTGGCTGTCTGTGAAAACCAGGCGGACAAGTCGTGGGTTTATGTCCTTGTTGCTAAGAAAAATTCTTCGCCAACTGAACCCGCCATCTTCCGTTTTCAGCAAATAAGAACGCGGCTCGTCATTGGTTTTCAATTTGAGCAGGTCACGCTCAACCACCAGCCAGCCGACGTTTTCATCCGCAAAATAAACGTCGCGCAGCGTGTCTCGGGTAAGCGGCGACAATTTTTCCATGTCTCGCCGCCGTCGGTCGTTTGCAGGAGCGTTCCGCCACTGCCAGCGACCCAGCCGCGATTCTGATCGAGAAAGTAAACCGAATGCAGGAAGGCCATCGTGCCGGATGGCTGCCGAGTCCAGGTGGCGGCGGAAGCAGAGGGCAGAAAGCAGAAGACAGAAAGCAGAAGGATCACCAGGCAGGGAGACACGCGGACGCGGCGACACGGAGAACCTTCTCCGAGTCTCCGCGTCACTCCGTCTCCGCGTCGAACGATCACCATCCACCTCGGAACATGGTCGCGAAGCTAAGCACTTGAGCGAAGCCCATAATCGTTTGGAGCGTCTTGAGTTTGTTGCCGGGGACGATTACCTGATCGCCGGGAACCAGATAGACCGAGTCGGGCGCCTGACCCTTGTAGATCGCAGAGAGGTTTACCGGGATCGGCGCCAGCCTTCCGTCCTGCTGTTTACGCAGACACGACAATCTTGCTGCGGTTGCCCGTTTGCAAAACGCCACCCGCTTCAGCGACGGCTTCGGCGACAGACAGGCGCCGGCTCATCAGCTTGATTCCGGGCGCGCCGACGTCGCCGACGACGCTGTAGCGGTAAGATCCAGCCTGATCCAGCGAGACCGAGACCTGCGGGTCGATGATGAATTCGTCGTACCGCTTCTTGATTATCTCAGCAACCTGCTCGGCGGTCTTGCCATTGACGAAGACACCTTCCGGAATCAGCGCCAGATAGATCCGGCCGCTGGGTGGAATCTTGATGCCTTGCTTTGAATAGCGATCCTGTCCGAAGACGTTGACGGAAATCACATCTTCCGGTCCCAGCCGGTAGCTGGCGAAGAAGTTGTTGTAGTAGGGAACGATCGCCGCCTCTTCAGATTCCTGGTCAACGCGATTTGTTTTCGCGTCGGCAGTAACTTCAGGCGCAGATTTCGTCTTGTCTGTGCCGGCTTTCACTTCCGACGACTTATCAGCCGTGTCTGAGGCCTGCTGATCAGGCGCAGATTTTGTTTTGTCTGAGCCGGCCTTCACTTCGGACGATTTATCAGCCGTGTCTGAGGCCTGCTGATCAGGCGCAGATTTTGTTTTGTCTGAGCCGGCCTTCACTTCGGACGACTTATCAGCCGTGTCTGGGCCAGCCTTCACTTCGGACGACTTATCAGTCGTGTTGGGGCTCTGCTGAGTGCCCTCGGCGGCCGTGCGCCGTTGGCGCGTCGCGTTGCTCGGCGACTGGGCGAAAGTGCTGACCGTGATCGCGGTTGCGATCGTCAGGACCAGAGTGTGAGTTAACAGCTTCTTCATGGTTTCAACCTCCGACTGTGTCCGACAAAATTTGCTTTGTCGTCTTCTCGTCAGAGCTAAGTTCCTCTCCCAGACAAGATCGTCTTAATTGTTTCGAACATGATGGTCGCATCGAGCACCAGGTTCTGGTTCTTGATGTAATAGAGATCGTACTCGAGTTTCTTCCTGGCATCTGCGATCGACGCGCCGTACGGATACTTGATTTGCGCCCAACCCGTCAGGCCCGGCGCAACCAGGTGTCGTTGTTCGTAGTAATCAATCTCCTGCGCCAATTGCGAGACAAAGTGCGGGCGCTCCGGACGCGGACCGACGAAATTCATATCGCCGCGCAGGATGCTCCAAAACTGCGGAATCTCGTCGACGCGAATCTTGCGTATGATCCGGCCGACACGGGTCATCCGATCGTCGCCATTGCTGGCCCAAACGGGTCCGTCTTTCTCGGCATCGACGCGCATCGATCGGAACTTCATCACCGTAAAGGTGCGGCCGTTCTGACCGACGCGCTCCTGCTTGTAGAGGCACCGGGCCGCGGGACTCGATTTTGATCAGGATGCGCGGTAAATAAAGCGATTGGTAGAGATAAAATCGCGCCGAGCAAAGCGCACCGACTCGATGGATCACGATGCGGATCACTTCGTTGGTGCGGGCGCGCCGGCCGCGGCTGGAAAAGATCAGCCATGACGGGCGAATCATGTCGAGCAAGCACTCTTCCGGTCAGCCGCTCGTAAAACGAAGCGCTTTCTTCAATCGAAACATCGCCGGACAAACTCAGCCGCAGCAATTCCTGAGTCGGAAACTGGCCACGCCGGTCGCCCATGGCCACCACCGAGACGGTCGACGTGCTCGCGCTTGACCAGTGACGCTAGTTCCGAAGTCAGGCCAATCACTTTGGGGTTGATCAAGCTCTTGCCGACCAAAGCCGGATCGTTATCGACAAATCCAATCACGCGAAAGCCGGCATCGGGCCGGCTCAGTGTCTCGCGAGCGATCTCGATGGCAAACGAACCCGAGCCGACGATCAAAATTCGCTCACCAAGTTCGGGATGGCCCAACACCTAGTGGATTAGCCAGCCGCCAGCCCACCATCAGCAGAAGTGCAATGGGCAAAGCGATCAGCGACACGCCGCGGCCAATCATCACCTGCGGCACGGCGTAGAAAAGCAAGGCCAGGGCGATCCAAGCGAGGCCGAGGGCCTGCAGCAGTCGCAGCACCAATTCACCGCGGTCGTGCATGACGATGAAATCGTAGAGATCGAAAAGGTAAAACGAGGTGAGGCAGAAGATTGTCGCCAGCGCGGCTTTATGGAATCCGTGACGCACGATCAGCGCATCCTCAGCGTCAATCGCGCCCAGACGCACATACACGGCGACTATCAAGCCGCTGAAAAGCAACATGGCTTCAACCAGCAGCAGGAGAATCGTTCGGGCGTTGAGTCGCGAAGCTTTCATTGGTTCCGGTGTGTCGGAAGCCCGACCGTCAGGGAGGGCAACTTCGACTAGAGGAGCCCTTGCTTACGCGCGGGCTTCTGACACGGTCTAAGACACGCCTTCCTCCTCGATATAAATCATCTCTGGTTCGAATTCTGGTTCGTCGCCATGCTTAACCTCGGCGATCAGATTCCGCTGCAACGCGTTGGATGTCTTGGCTGATAGTAATAAGAAGTGTCCTCAGGTTTCGTTTCAGCGCGATTCAACACCACGCCCAGCATGCGTTCGCGCGGCAACTGCTCGAGCAATCGATCAACAACTGAGTAACGCGTGACTGACGCGCGCACCACGAGTAAGGCGGCGTCGGCGCGATTGATGAGCAGATTCGCGTCAGTGAAAACGCCGAGCGGCGGCGCATCGATGATGATGTAATCAAACAGTTTCCGCGCTTCGTCGAGCAGCCGGCCGAAGCGTGGACCTGAAAGCAACTCGGCCACGTCTTCACGGGCTGCACCGCCAGGCAGAAGGTGCAAACCTGAGGGGTTGAGCTTCAGGATCGCCTGAGTAAGTTTGGTCTCGCCGGTCAGCACTTCCGACAAACCGAATTCGGTTTCTATCCCGAGGTATTCGGCAGCGCACGGCCGCCTCAGATCCGCATCGATGACCAGCGCGGTGGCGCCATCGGTTTGCGCCAGCAACCAGGCGAGGTTTAGTGTCGGTTAGAGTTTTTCCTTCACCCATACCCGCGCTGGTAATGACGAATGCGCGTTTCTGTTCACGTTCCCCGCTTGTAACAGTCGTGTGCGCAACGCGCGGAACTGTTCGCATTCGGGCGAACGCGGTTCCGTGATTGCGACCAGATGTGGTTCGACGCGCGCAGTCAAGACTTCCCGAGTAGAGAACTTGACAGCGCGCGCCGATCCAACAGCGCCCAAGGTTGCCCCAGCATCACGAGAAGCTGGTCCGCCGGGGAGTGCCGGCCCGCCGGTCGCCTCCTTCGTGTGCGCAGTGGACGCTGAATCGAATGCCGACGGCATTCCGGTGAAAGCAGATCGCTCCCATGGATGCTCCTGTCCGTTCCGGGGAACGAACACCGAGACATTGTCGGAATTGCCGTTCTGGCGAAATGTTGATTTTGAAGATGAGGGCGCGGTGCGGACTCAGCCCGCTTCAGCGCATCATAGATTCTTCCCATTGGTTCCTCTCCCAAGACCTGATCGACTAAAGGCCGCACCCAGATCGTCTATGCTGGTTTGAGAATCGTTTCGGCGTGAGTGTTCATGAAAAATGATGTCAGGTTCGGACGCCGGCGAGATCGCAATGAATTCAGAATCAGAGTTCGAATACTTACTGTTACTACTGCCGTTGCCGTTGCCGTTGCCGTTGCCATTGCCATGCTTTGCCATTGCCATTTCCGTTGCCGGCGTTGCCTGCTGACCAGAGTTCAGCCCGGCTGGCCGCGGGAAAGATTCGCGATGGAGCTTCACGCTCTTCGACCTTGGCGATGCGCGGAAGCACGTCGAAGGTTTCGGCGACCTCCTGAATCATCGCGCTTGACTAATGATTTGATCGCCGCCCGCGAATCCGTTCAGCAACGCGTTGTCGCAAAGATTGTTGATAGCGCGCGGAATGCCCGCCGTGCAGCGGAAGATGTAATCGACCGCGCCGGGCGAGAAGATGTCGAGCCGATCAGCCCCGGCGACTTTCAAACGCGAACTGATGTACTGCGCTGTCTCTTCGACATTGGGAAGAGCTTTGAGCTCGCAGCGCAATGCGACCCGCTGTTTGAGTTGCCGCAGTTCGGGATAATTGAGGACTTCGCGCAGTTCGGGCTGCCCGGTCAGCACGATCTGCAATTGCTTCGCAGTATCAGATTCGAAATTGCACAGCAGACGAATCTCTTCCAGGACGCTGGGTGAAAGGCCGTGAGCTTCGTCAACGATTAACACCGTGCGCAGGCCGCGGCTGTGACGCGACTCGAGCACCTTGCCGAGTTCGAACAGGAGATCAGATTTTGATTCCCAATTCTGAACGTCGAACAGGGTTGCCAGGTGCTGATAGAACTCGGTGACTGATAGTCGCGGGTTGAAGATGTAAGCGACCATCACGGTGCGATCGAGACGCGACATGACCCAGCGCAGCATCGTCGTCTTGCCGGTCCCGACTTCGCCGGTTACGACGATCAACCCCTTGCCACTTTCAATGCCATAGTGCAGGTTGGCCATCACTTCAGTGTGCGAAGGTGTGAAGTAGATGTAGCGCGGATCGGGTGTCAGCGCGAATGGCAACTCTTTCAGTCCGTAAAATTCGGTGTACATATCTTCCTCCAACGTAACGCAAGCTGTTAGCTTGCGTGGGGCGTTACTACGTCAAGAACTTGTCAAACAGGTGAGTAAACCGCAGCACAAATGCAAGCATCGGGATCGATACAATCGCGCCCACGATTCCCGCCGCTAATGCGAGCGCCCTGCGACGTGGAAGCGCACGCTCTTCGGCCGGTGTCATCAATTCCGGAATCGTGGCGAGCACCGGCAGATTGGTGTAGTGCTTCGCATCTTCAGTTGTTTGAATCGTGAAGAGCCGGCGCAGCTCAAACGAAAGTGCCAGCAAAATCCCGAGCGCCAGACCAATTCCGAAACCACCTGACGGTGAGCAGGAAGCGCTTCGGGGCCACCGGTCGTTCCGGGAGGTTCGCCGGGTCGACAACCTGAATTCCTGATCCCTGCTGGTCCTTGGCGGCATCGGCGCCGATCACGACCTTCTGTTGTTGCGCCAGCAGGTTGTCGTAATTCAATTTCCTGGTTTGATATTCGCGATCAATCGCCTCTAATCCGACCTCAGCGTGCGGAATCGCGTTGATCCGCGCGTCGAGTTCGGCGATCTGCTGATTGGTTTCGCTTAACAGTTTCTGTTGACGCTGGGTGTCGCTTTCCATCATCGAGATTTGCGTCTGGAGGCTGAGAATGCGCGGATCGCTCAATTGCTTGAGCTTCTGCTTGCGCTCCTCAATGCGGTCCTTCCAGTCGTTAATCATCTGATCCTGTTGACGCTTGATATCTTCGAGCTGCTTTTGCTTGGCGATTACGTCAGGATGCTTTTCCTTGTACTGACTCAGCAGGTTTTGCAGGTCGCCTTCGTACTCAGACCGGCGGCGCACGAGTTCGGCATAGGCCTGCGTGGTCTTCGGATCGGTGGTGTTCTCAGCGCTCAGGACAATTTCCTGATCGTAGCTCTTGGTTATGTCAGCCAGCTGACTCCGATAAGCAGCGGCCATATCACGCGAGCGTCCGAGTTCGGCAATCAGAGCCTTCTGTCCTTCGTGCAGTGCGGTAAGACGGCCCACCAATGCCTGTGACTGTGACGGCAGGTTGTTCATGTTCTGCTGCAGGTAGGTCAGACGCTGGGTGTCGATGGCATCCAGTTCCTCTTTGGCCTGGCGCACCTGCTCTTCGATGAATTGCTTTGCCGAGGTGCCGGCGTTATCCGTTCCCTTGATCTGTTCGTCGACGTACTTGCTGGCTAATTCAGCGGCAACCGCCTGTGTCGATTTCGGATCGCGGCCACGATAAGTGATGTTGAAGCCGTTAGTGATGTCGCGGTTACTCGTATTGACCGCGACGTTGATCTGCTTGCGCATCTGAGTCGATCAGTAGCTCCATCGGTTCACCGCGCCGGCGTTCCTCTTTGTAGAGGTCGTATTTCTCCATCAAAGGCTGCAGAGAGCTGCGGCTGGTTACTACCTGCGAGATGCTGGTCAGTTCGCGCGTCAGGGTCTCTTCCGTGCCATGGTTGGCACGACCGAGTTGGGCAGCGTCGACGGCTTGACGACGATCAGCGTGGTCGATTCGTAAATGTCAGGCAGTCGATAAACGACGTACGAGATAGCCAGGCCTACATGCGATCGTGGGCAGCAGAATCAGCCACTTGCGCTTGCGCACGATGTCGAGGTATTCGCCTATTTTTCGTGGTCGAAATTCAGCACTCATTTGGATTGCTCCTCAGTCCGACAAACTTCAGTTTGTCGGACAGTCAGATCACAGCGTGGCCAGAGCCTTGCGCGCTTCGTCGGCTTCCGGAAAACTTGCCTTGGCGGATAAGCGCAAAGCGCTTTCGATTTCTTTTCGCGCTCCAGCTTTGTCGCCCGTCGCCGCCAGCGCCACGCCCAGATGAAAGTGGTAGGTCGGCGTCGGCAGACCGTTGCTGCGGCGCGCCGCTTCTTCATCAACTGCAACTGCTTTCTTCAGTTGTTCAGCAGCCGCACTGTACAAACCTTTTTGTAGTAAACCCAGCCCAGCGTGTCTGAGAAACTTGGTACGCCGGGATTGGCTTGCACTGCGCCCTGCGCCAGGCGGACCGCTTCGTCCATGTTGCCCTTGCCGTATTCGGCATAGAGCCAGGCGAGGTTGTTCGCGGCGAACACAGCGTTCTCGTCTTTAGCCAGGGCCTTTTTGTAGTTGTCGATCGCCGCATCGATGTTCTGCCGATTCATTTCCAGCATGCCGATGAGGGTGTAGGTCGCCGCGTTGTCGGGACGACGTTTCGACAATCCTGGAATACTCAGCGATGGCGCGATCCTGCTGGTTGGTGTTGACGAACAGAGCGCCGAGCGCGGAATAGGCCGCGAGATAATTCGCGTCTATTTCGAGGGCGCGACGAAATTCATTTTCGGCACCGTCGGCATTCCTTTCAAAACCATAAATCTGGCCCTTCAGAAAATGAAGGCTGGCGTTATTTGGTTGGGCGGCGATTGATTGATCAACTCGCGCGTGCGCCTCTGCAGTCTGATTGCGCGCGGCGTAGATGCTGATTAGTCCGCGCAGTGAGTTGAAATTCGCGCTATCGATCGCCAGCGCGTTGTTGTAGAAGGTGACTGCTTCGTCGGGTTTGTTCTCAGCCAACGCCACGGCCGCGAGATTCACATAAACATCCGTGCTGTTGGGCGCGGCATCGCGGGCCATCATGAAATCCTGTCGCGCTGTCTTTAGTGTCGCGAAGTTGCAACGCGGCGGAACCATGAGCCACCAGAGCGTTGACGCGCAGGTCGGCCAGCATCTGCGGCGAGGTGTCGCGGTCGGGCGTTGCTTTGGCGATCCGATCCAGCAATTGCGTTGTGGTTTGCAGCGCGGCCTTGGTGTCGCCGGTGGCCAGATCGATTTGCGCCTGCATCAATTTCGCGGGCGGATAATTCGGGATAGTTACGATCGAGCTCGCCTGCATACACTCGAGCTTGATCGATCTGACCGGACCGGAAATTTGCGTCCGCCATGAAGAACAGACCGGCGCGCGAATTGGGCTCCTGCTTCAGCACTTCCTGTAAGTCAGCCATCGCGGCTTTCAATTCATTCTGATCGCCGCTCTGCATTTCAATCCGCGCGCGCAGGATCATTGCCTGACGATCGTTGGGATCTTTCTTCAGAAATTGAATCGACTTCAGCCTTGGCATTTGCCAGGTCGTTCTTATTCAAGAGGAGTTCGGCCAGCCGATAATGACCCTGGGCGTAATCAGGTGACTTGGTGACAACTTCTTTGTAGATTGCAATGGCTTCATCCAGGCGGCCCGTCGACCCGTAGTAATCCGCGAGGACCGGAGCGTCCTTCCGGCTTGTCTTTGTCCAGTTCAGCCAGGGCTTTGTAGGCTTCCTCAGCCTTGGCGTACCGCTTGTTAACCAGATAGAAACTTGCCAGCACAAAGCGGGCTTCGCGATTGTTTGGATCAACCTGCACGGCGAATAGGAACTCGCTCTCCGCCGCATCGACGCGATTGGTTTGCACCAGGAACTTTGCGTATTCGTAATGAGCCAGCGCAGACGAATTGTTAACGGCAATCGCGCGTTTGAAAGTTGCCTCGGCGGTATCCTTGTCGTTTGTCAGAGCGTAGAAGCGAGCGAGACTTAGGTACGATTCAACACGTTGCGGATCGATCTCGATCGCGCGATTCAATTCCGCAAAGGCTTCCGGCTTGCGGTTCTGCTGGAACAAAACGCTGCCCATCAGGATGTGACCCTCGATGTGGTTGGGATTCTTTTGCAGGACTTCTTTGGCCATCCGTTCGGCCTCAGAGATTGCCGCCGCGGACTGCTTGCCGCCCATCAGGAAGTAATTGCCGAGTTTGACGCGGACTTCCAGATTGTTCGTGTCCAATCCGGCAACCTGCTTCATCTCCTCGAACGCTTCCTGGTAGCGCTGCAAACCTTCGTAGGCATTAGCCAGCCCCCAATGGGCGTCGGCGAGCTTCTCGTCGATTTGCAGGGCACTGCGAAACTCCAGCGCGGCTTCCTGAAACTTCTTGTCTTTCAGGAGAGCCTGGCCGCGAGCTATGTGTTGCGCTTTAGCTTTTTCGGGTGTCGTGCACGCGCCGATGAGTACGGCAGCGACGGTTAGGATAAGCAGAGGAAGGGTATAGAACTTCCGGCGGCACTCTTGATTTTTCATTACCACTAATCTCCGTAAGTCCCGATAATTCAGGACTGTGGTTGGGTCGCGTTGACGGTTTGTCTTCGTCGGCGGGCAAAGCTCTCGAAGGCCGTTTTCAGCGAGTTGAATAAGGTGTCAAAAAACGTCACTCGCAACGCACTGGCGAGTCACAGGGAAGAAAGAGTTAATCGAGGATCTTTCCCAGGAAAAAGTGTTTCGATTTCGGCATTTTCACCGGCGTTGTTTTGCCTGGTTGCGGCTGAAGCAGGCTTAGTTGGGAACAAATGAAGGGAGTTCTATAGCAGCTGCTGAGGCAAGCGCCATTGCCGATTGCTCAGCCTCTGCTGGTGAATTACCAAGGGGCGTCATGACTCGAACCAGCGCGCCGTCTGAGCGCCGGCGGCGAACACTATCGAGCACGGTGTAAATCTTTGCCCAATACTCGCTGGCCACGGCGTTGCCACGACCCTGGTACCAGTAAATTATTAGCGCGCGCTGGTTGCCGTTTTGAATTACGTAACGATTGGCTTCGAAGGCGGGCGCACCAGCGGGAGTAATAGTTATCTTGCCACCGTCACTCATCACCCACCCTGAGCCGGGCAGGCAATTCAGCGGGCTGTGATAGGTGGCGCCGTTTCGTTGCGTTGCGTAGTAGCCGACATACAGAGAGGCAACGTGACCATTCGATTGAAAATTGCGCGACACATAGTCGTCGGCGCGCAACACTTTTCCGTTTCGTCGTCGAAGCGAACATCATCACCCTGTTGTCGCCACGAACCGATTTGAGCCGGAAACTCTTTCAGCGGCCGGCGCGAGACGTGTGCCTCGCCGGAACGCTCCCAGCCGTTGACGATCGCGCCACCCACGAGGAGCACGATGAATAAGAGCCAAAAGCGGAGATTTGATGACCGACTCATGAGTACAGTGTTGCCTCGTTAAGCGAGCGCGTCGGGCCCGATTGAGATGGCGTTTGAGATGCGGATCTATTCCAAAGCTTGCGAGTCGATCCAGAAACCACCCCGTCGCAAACAACAGCGCGGCGGCGACGATGTAAACCACCCAGCCCGAAAATGAATGAAAGAATCCATCGGCGACCCCGGTGCCGTAGTAATGTGCCAGGACACCGGTGCCACTAACCCGTAGAGCATTCGTCAGAATTGCGATTGGCACTGCGGCCAGCACCAGAATCACAAAGCGCATCACACCCAAAGTCTTGTTGCCCGATTTCGGGCGCGTGAAATACGCGTAGATCATCGCGAGAGTCACCAGCGTCATCAACGATCGAATTCCACTGCAGGCTTCGACCACGGCCAGTTTTTGGGTTGCGTCGCGCCCAGGGGCATCAGCTCAATCACATTGCCCTGACGCAGCACAGGGATGCCGAAAGTTGACATTGCCCCGACGGCGCACCGTGATGCAAAGAGCTGTAACGGAAACGCGATGCGATTGAAGATGATTTGGGGGATCGGGATTGCCAGCGCCAGCAGCATCAAAGGCACAGCCGCAACGCGCAACAAACGGAATCCGAAAAAGTAAACTACGATGCTGGCCAACATCACGACCAACGAAGCGCGTTGCACAAACAACTCTCGCTCCGGCGGTCCCCGCCCATAGCGCGAGCAATGATGCGGCTATCCCGATGGCTCCCAGCCACCATGCCGCAGATTGCGATTTCGGTTGGCGAAAATGCTCACGTTGCTGCCACAGAATGAATCCGATCACAAAAGGTATCAGTAGACCGTGCGAATAGTTCTCGTCGTGCCACCAGTCATTTCCCAACTTCACGCCGACTGTGAAATAGAGAAACGCCAGCGCGGCGGCGATGCCTAAGGGCTGGTAGAATTGGCGGAGGGTGACACTCATGGTCGTTGGTCGTTCGTGCTAGAGGGGCAATCTCTGCAGCGAAACCGTGTGACGTAATTAAATCGCGAGGAGCTTTCCCCGCTGAAAAGTAATAAATGCCTAATCCGGATGAAGTTCCTGTGTGGGAAGACCGGTGGCATGGCCGGGCATTACCGAGGGCTTAAGAGTCGCCCCGCCTGAGGGTTGAGCTTCTGATGCTTTGATTCCATACGACCGGATCAATTGCCCAACGTTCTTTCCCAGTTCGAATTTCGTTTGTACTATCTCGCTGGCGATCTGGCCCATGCGCGCCCGTGCCTGAGGATCGTTCAACAAGTCCAACACTCGTTCGCTCATCAATTTGGCGTTGCCGCGATCGGTGAGATAACCGGACACTCCATCGATAATCAATTCGGGTATGCCGCCTACTCGCGTGGCAACCACCGGTTTTGCGTGGGCCATCGCTTCAGCGATCATCCAGCCGAAGACCTCTTCCCACTGCGAGAATTGACAGACAACATCCGCGGCATGAAAAACTCCTTCACCAAACGGATCGTCCATAATTCCCGTCCAGGTGATTCGATCACCCAGACCCATCGCGTCGGCATCTTTCATGTACTGCTCGCGATAGCTGCCTTCGCCGACAAGAACAAACTGCACATTACGATCTGCGGCGGCGACCAGGCGCGCCATCTCGAGAAAATCGCTGATTCCTTTTTCCGGAATCATCCAGCAAACCTGGGTCACGATCTTGCGGCTCTTGAGGAATGCCAAACCGCTGGCGAAACGCCGCAGCGGCGCCGTTGTCCGGGCCGACGCGCGAAGTGTCGACCCCGTTGTAGATCATCTCGAACCGTTTACGCGGCAACAGATCGACGGCCGTCATGCACTGATAGCCATAATCACTCACACAAACTACCTTACTGAGCGGAAGCCCAATGATGCGCGCGGCTAGTCGTTTCCAAAGAGGCGCTCGCTTTGGCACGTGGCCAAGCGGGCGCGAATGATGGTCGGTAAAGAAAACCTTACGCACGAAATAGAGTTTTGCGACCCAGGGATAAAGCGTCAGAAAACTGACAAAGTGAAGATGCAGACTGTCCGGCCGATGCTTTCTTAGAATCCGGGCAAGATTTTGCCGGGCGTGACGATCGCCGTCTGTCGAGTTGTGAAGGACTTCAAAGGTTACGATTCGGCAACTCCAGAAAGCGACGAACTTCTTCAGTTGGCTCGGACAGAAAACACAGCACGCTCTGCCAACCGCAGGCGCCAAGTTGCGCTGAGTTCGCGCGCGAACATCTCTGTGCCGCCGATACGATGGGGCGCTACGCCAAATACTGAAACTAAGGTTGGCATAATGTTTTTAGCGATTCAGCCGTGCTTTGAAACGGTCAAACAGATCGTGAAGCGAAGTTGCGCGCCGAGCGAAGCCGAATAGAGTCGATAAATCAGTGATGATTGATCCTCGCGCATAAAAGCGGGCTGAAAGTTTCGTTTGTCGCCGAAGCCGAGGATGCGCTGATCTTCCTCAGACAAATTGCCCAGGAACGCCGCATTCAGGAGCATTGGGTGGTAACGGTAATAATCGATGTCCTCTTGCTGCAGGGCGACAGCCGGATCGTGATAGGCGTAAAAGATTGCCTGGCGCGGCTCGAGCATGGGAATGCCTTGCCGGTGAACGATGGAGGTGTCGAACAAGAAGACCGTTCCCGCCGCGCCTTTCAATTCGATTAATTCAGAAAGCGGAAGCGCATTTATTTCGTCACGCTTCAAACTATGCGGATGCTGTTTTTGGTGGGTGCCCTTGATGAAGTTGAAGGCACCGCTGCGCACGTCCGTCAAATACATCGCCAGTTTGATCTCGCGATGAATCGGGGTGTCGCCCTTCTGCTCGTACCACATATCAGCGTGCCAGCCGTGAAAGTCCCGGCTGGTCGGGAGTGATTTCCACCCTTTCGCTTCAGTTAGTTGGTAACTTCGCCCCAGATATTTGGTCAGGATTTGTTTGACCAGCGGATGCACGGCGAGATCGACGAAGCCTTGCGCGAGCAGCAAAACGTCATCGACCATGTGACGATAGATTTCGGTTCGTTGATAACCGTCAAAGTTGTTCCAGCGCAGACGTCGCAAACGCGCTGCGAAGGCGTCCTGCATGTCCCGCAACTGCTCGTCAGACAGAAGCCGCGGCAGGACTACCAGCCCGTTTGTTTCCAACTCAGACGTCAACGCATCGACCGAGGCGATACGCGGCCCGGTCCGCGAGCGAGTTCAGCATTAGAATCGAGTTCTCTAAGACGCTTCATTGTTTATAGGCAAATTTCAAACGTCACCCGCGTCGCAAGCAGATCGCTTTGAGCAGGCCTGGTGATAGACGGTTAAGCCAGAGAGCGGTCCGCGTCTTCCACGTCGGTCGCAACCGATCGGCTCTGACGAATGATTCTCGTGATTTCTGGTCATCACCCTGGGCTGCGTGAAGCTTGCCCAACTCGAACTCGAGCAGGGCCCGGCGGTTTCGGATTACTTCTGATACCTCTTCGCGTTCCTGCGGCGACAAATCGTATGAATTCTCGATCTTGTCAAAGATGCGTAGCTCCCGGCGATGCGAATTCACTGCATCACCGGTTAGTCCGTCAGGACGGCAGCGATACTTCAAAAGCGCTTGACGTTGATACGAAAGACGCGCGCCGTGCCGTGCCAGCCTTAGCCACAGATCCAAATCCTGAGCATTCCGTAGCGCTTCGTCGAACAATCCAACTTCCATAATTGGTGCACGCCGGACGACCACCCCTGAAGTAATCAGGCTGCGTTCGGCGTCAACTAATTGCAAAAAGGTCACGTCGTCCGCGGGCGGCGCGTCATTCATCAGCGTGTCCCATGTAGGTTCGGCTTTCATTTGCCGACTCACCAAAAAATGTCGCATCAGCACAGACAAGATCGCAGCCGCGCTCGCTGGATGAACTGCATCTGTGCTGCCAGGTAATTCGGCAGCCAAAGATCATCAGCATCCAGAAAGCAACGAATTCTCCCCGGGCAGACAGCAATCCCGAGTTGCGGGCCACGCTGGCACCGCAGTTTTCTTGTTTTAAATAACGAATACGGTCCAAATACGGTTTTATTGCCTGCTCAAATCTCTTCGGTGTCCAGGCGAGCCGTCATTGACGACTATCACTTCGTAGTCCGTGAAAGTCTGCGCAAAAACCGATCTGAGCGTTTCGTCGATGTAAGGCGCGACGTTGTAAGCAGGAATGACCACGCTGATGGCCGGAGCCTCAGATGAAAAGCTTTCTCTGGCCGAAGACTGAGCCGCCGCGATCGTCGCTCGCTGATTTAGAACTGATGATGTGGTCGAAAGAGAATCCATGCGCTTATGAAAGAGGACAAACTAAGTTGCCTCCCCGGTTTTGCGTGCTTGTAGTAGGTTTCCGTGGCCCATGGGCGGGCCACTTTGAGCAAGGTGGGGCTTTAATGCCACCAGTCATTATACAGGAAGAACGAACTCCCAAGTCCAGCGAAATCTCGACGCATCCCCGGAAAAAATCGTCGGAACATCTAAAGAAAATAGGCTGAGAATTGTTAACGGAACGGCAAACTGCTTCCGGCGCGTACGAACGCTTGCGGGTTAGAGGTCATTTCAGTCGTGTCGGCGAGGGACGAGACGCAGGCGGGGGCGTCGGATTGGCGAAGTACGCCCGGGCAATGGGGCCCGCCACGGCACTGCTGTTGATATTCGGAAGCACGGAACTCCCCTGAGTGCCGAGTTGTATCAGGTAGTCCTGGGCCAGGCTCTGTCCGCGCGGAGAGGTTAAGCGAAACGTTTCCATAGTACCAACGCTTCCAGCCGCCCCAGTTGTGCCTGCCTTGTTGACCCTGATTGGGATTGCCGGGCCTGGGAACTAACAGAACGCTAGCCTTGGTAAAGTTCGTATACGGCGCGGGCGTGGTGCTCGCTCGCCAATAAGCGAAGATATAGCTCTCCGCGCGCTTACTGAACTCGTAGGGATTTTGGGTCGCGCTGGAGCGGATCCAGCCCGTCGAATCGGGACCGGAATAAGGGTCCCCGCTCGTGGGATCACTCAAGCCGAGCGTCGCGCAACGCCACTCGCTCGCGGTCTGCGCGGCGGCGACCTGGAGGACGCTGTGGATATAGATTTTCCCGTTCGGGTAGATGTAATACGTTACATCCGCGGTCACGTTGCTTAACACGCCGACGGCATTGGTGACCGGACTCGATATGGCTTGCACCACCACGCGTGAACTGGAATTTTCCAGGATGTTGAAAGTGCGTGGGCTGTTTGGGAAGTAGTAACTGGCCGCGCGTGTATATAGCTTGGGGTCATCCGGTTTCGTCCCGTAAAAGACTTGCTGAAAAAGCCCCGGTTCCGCGGTGGAAATATCCTTCGTCACGCCGTAGCCAGGTCCCGTAAGATTGGTTTGTGCGGACGGATCATTGACCAGGTCGTACCATTGAGCGAGTCCCCAGTTATCAGCCGCCTCGAAGACCAGGCGGAATAACCCGGTGGACTCGACGGTAACCATCCGGCTCAGGCCCGATCCGGAGTCGGTTAAAGTCATGCTCCCCGGCGTCGGAGGGGCCCGCCAAGTCCGCTAATGTAATTCGCCGATCCGGGATCAAGGGGTGCTTGTGAAATATTCAGGTTCCACCAATTGTCAGTTGGGAAAAGACGGGTCTGAATATTATGCGCGGTACGCGCCGGAGGACGGTTCTCGGCCCAATAACTGTGACTCTCGGCACAAACAGGAACGATGATTGTCAGTACCAGACTGAAAATAACTTTGCGCATTACTGAAAACGTAAACATGAGTCCATTAGACGATGGTTCGATTAGGATCCTCTTTCGCGGCCAACCTGGTTGCCGTTCCTTACGTGAAAAGGAACGTGGTGTGATCACGAAAGTGGCAAGCTGAACTTGCCGTTACAAATTGAGGAATACCGTGAATAAGTCTCGGCGGCTTCAATCGCGTATTGATAATCCCGCCAGCCGGTCGAATGAAGCCAGGCTGCCAGCCGCAGATTTCGCTTGCTCAAAATCCGGTGAGGAAAATGGACCGAGCGCAGCAGTGCCGACGCTCTGCGAAGAACCCGGCGCTTGCGGGCCACGCTGTCTTGGGACTGATAGTTTTCGTCCCATTGATAAGCGAGCTGATCGGGAATTGGCAGCGGACACGGCTCATGGCCCGGGTATGCTTGCCAGGGAACCTGCATTACTGCGGGTGGGAACAACGATAGCAACTTGACGTAAAGTTTGTGTCCCAGACACCAATCGAGTGGTGTCGCGATGATCGCCTCGACAAATCTTCCATCAAAGAACGGCAACTGGAATTCCAATTGGTGTAGATCCAGATTCTCGAAATGCAGTGCTAGTTTGCGACGTTGATCATTAAGCATCAGAAACAGATAAAAATTGCGGCCCGCATCTGATGCCTGCGACGCGTCCAGTTCTTCGCGGATTCCTCGCCTGATCAGGTCGTTGGCATTCTCGAGGACGTGCGGGCGGAAAAGTCTCGCAGGAATCTGCGTCTGTTCGCACTCAACAAACTCGCCGATAGCGCGGTCAACATTGCCGGCGCGCGCTGACGCGATGATGGATTCGTTCAGGTGAACGAGACCGAGCAGGACGCTGCCACCTTCGCCCGACCACACCAGTCGCGGATGCTCCTGATCAGGGTTTGAATTCTGCAAAGCCTCAGCCATCAGTAATGAATAGTCAGGCACGCTGTCGCCGCTTTTGCTTGGGCAGGCTTTGGTGAATCGAACCGATTCCTGCCCCGAAATCATTTCCGAAGAGATAGTCCTGCGTTCCCGGTCGAGCGAAATTGAAGCTGTGCACCTTAACGTTATTGCGAACCAGAGAAGCGACGACGCAACGCGAATCGAGACCTCCACTGAGGTAAGCCGCAGTTGCTTTGTCATTTCTAATGCGGCGATCTACGGCTGTTTGAAAACAATCATGAATGGTTTGCAAACGCACTTGTTCGGGCTCACTTGCGGTTTCGATCTGATCCCATCGCCAGTAACTACGAGTGGACGTCGTGTCCTTTGTGATCTCGACGATTTCGCCGCCTTTTAGCAACCGGACACCGGCATAGGGCGTCCGATCGCTGAGGGGCGCCCCGAGCCCAACCATCTCGGTGACCGCGCGAAGATCCAGTTTCTTTGGGACCAGCTGGCACTTTTCAATAACGCGGAGAGTGCTGGCAAATACCACCCATTCATCGTCCATCCAAAGATACAGTGGCCGCACTCCGAGCTTATCTGCGACTAAAGTAAGAGCGCCGGTTTGCGGCTGGTAATGGACAAAACAGAAAGTGCCGTCAGCCCGTTTGAATACGTCCCAAGTTCCTTGCCGGCACTTGTCGTGAAGGATTCGCAACTCCTGCTGCCGGTTGGAATCGCGCGCCGGAACGTCTCTAAGCAAAGGTTCGCCCGTTAGCAGGGACAGCGTTCCGGATTCGTCAGCGAAAGAACCTGATTCGGCAAATGCTCCGATATCAATCTTCACAAAGTAAGCGTTCGCGCCACCGAACCAGGTAACTTCATCAGTCGGGTTGCGAGAGATCAACTGAGCCAGGTTCGAGCAAATCGAGTCAGGCACCGGGCGATTGTGACGATTAAAGATTCCCGCGACGAGACTCATCCTAGTTGTCTCCCTGAAGCGTTGGCGTCTGCGGGAAGGCGCGCGGTGATGCCGATTGGTTCCGCGTGATGATGGCGAACGAGCTGTCAGCACTTTGACGTTCGGCAATGGTGAGGTCTGCTTCCGTGGCCCAGCGACGCAAAACCTCGGCCTCCCGAATCGTTGGGTATCGTCGAGGAGAATCACAGAGCTTTTTGACAAGCGTTCGGCGAACACAGGCCAAAGCCCATAACGGCCACCGCGCGTTTCGCCTGGCGGTCCATCGCAAATCACGAGTTCAAATTCCACCGGGAGATCTGCAAATGGCGGGTCATACCAGGAAAATCCGTCGTAATCACGAAGCGGAGCCAAACAGACCTGGACATTCTCGATCTGAAATTGTGCCAGTACATTCGTCACTCTTGTGCGCCACTCTGCATGATGCTCCAGCGAAAAAGTCTTGATTCCGCGGCGGCCTGCAACCAGCCCAAGCAAAATTGTAGTTAGTCCGCTGCCGCATTCTAGAATTGGTCCGGAGACTGTCGCCGCTCGTTGGAAGACCTCTTTGAGATAATCCGTGCGCGCGGCAAAACCATCGTTGTCCCAGCCCGTCTGCAAATCGATGAGCATTTGCGCGCCAGGAATCGTGCCAGGCGGGAGGTCCGCGATCCGTTGCACTGCGCGGCCAAGTTGTCGATTCAACCGGGCCTCCTTGACCGCGCGTTTCAACGGCGCCGGTATCACGCGTTTGAAGTTTTTCAGAAGTACTTTCATCGTTCTTTATTGGCGTCGCGGCAGTGCGGCTGAGAATCGGCGACGAGCGTCATGCGCGTTCTCCCGCAAGCCTGCGCACCGGCGAAGTACGCCGCGGCAAAGCCAGCGACACCCCAGTTAGCCAGGCCTCGAATTCGATCGGGGCCATCGTGTTATTGTCGAGGAAGCGCGGCAAAAGCAGTGGGTGCGATGCGCGCGAGGCGAACCCTACTTCACAGGTGGTCGCCGATTTGATTCCGGCTTCATCGAGCCACGGCAGAAACCTGCGCGCGTAGACGCCGCTCGGATAACAGAAATGAGCCGGATCCTTTCCGGTGATCTCGTTGATGCATCGCCGATTGTCTTCAATCTCGCGCTGAAAGAGATCGCGATCGAGCGGTGTGCGATGACGATGCGTGTGCAGTTGCACATCGACGCCGCGTTCGGAGAGCTCCCTGGCTTCCGCGGGAGTCACGTTATGTATCACACGATGCTTCAGCAGTTCGTCGTAGTTGACGCCGAGATGGGCCGCGAGCGCAGCGGCCCGCGCGTCCTTCTCCTCCGCTTTCAGTTTTTGTTGCGCGGCAAAGTCGCGAATCTTTTTCAACACCGCTTCGCGCGCGTCGTTCGTCGCCAGGTTCACCCGCGCGTCTTCACCAATAAACTCTTTGGCTATCAGCGTGCGCGCGCGCCCTCGCCAGAGCAGATAAGAACAAACGACATCGAAGACCGGCCGGTTGTAGTAGGAATAGAACGTAGTGAGATAGAGCGTCACCGGAAAACCGAAGTCGCCGATGATCGGAAAAGCGCGATGATAGAAATCTGCAAAGCCGTCGTCGAATGTCAGAGCAACTGCCCGGTCAGGCAAATCGTTTCGGTAAAGCCGTTCGACGGCTTCTCCTAATGGCAGTACAGCGCATTGTGAACGCTTCAACTGCTGCATGCGGGTGCGTAGAGTTTCGGGTGAAATGTACTGCGACCCGTTCCACTCATGCTCGTCGATCATTGAAATCCCATGGTAGGCGAGAATCAGCAGGCGTTGACGACGCCAACGACTGTCCTGCACCAGCGCAGACACGCCCGTCGATTTCAAACTTCGCAGCGTGACTTGTTTGAGCTTCTTCAACATTGAGGTCATTTCAAAGCCGCCGCCGTTAACGCCTGGGGGTTGCGTTTGACGATCGAGAGCAGAACTTCAGTGAGATTGCGAATTGCTTTCCGTCCGGTGGGAAGAGCGGAGAAGACCAACAGCGACACCGCAAGAGTTATCGCAAAGGCCAGACTTAAACGCCCGATCAGCCACGACACCGTCATCAGCCATGGCCGTGTAACCACAACTGCGCCAAGGGCACACAGGGATGCGGCAGCTGACGGAGCGATGGTGTGATAGAAGTGCGAGGCGCGAATCGGACCACGGCGACCGACGTACCAGAACAACAGCGGAGTCGCGATGCAGAGATCACTGATGGCGTAAGTTGCGGCAACTCCTTTTGCGCCCCACGGTAATCCGGCGATGATCGAACCAACCGCAATCACAGCGCTGATGACGCCCCAATGAAACAAGTCCCGCGAACGTCCTTGCGTTGAAAACAGCCACCATGATGTCTTCGTAACGGGCTGGATGATCGCCGCGATACCGAGCAGCATGAAGATCGTGCCGGTATCTTTCCACTGCGGCCCCAGCAAGAAGAGCACGAGCCAATCTGACGTAGCGATCATGAACGCGCACAACGGCATGGTAATCATGACCAGCTTCTCCAGAATCTTTAGATAAGCGTCACGGTAGCGCTCTGGAGAATCAGCGAGACGACTTAGCGCCGGTACCGCCACGGCGGCGAGCGGAGCGTTGATTTGCTGCATAGGCATAAGCAGCATTTGATAAGCTTTCGAGTAGAGACCCAGTTCGGTCGCGCCCCAGAACTTTCCGATCAGCGCGTTGTCCGCGTTGCGCGCGAAGTATTGCATGACGTTAAAGCCGGTGACGTTGCCGCCGAAGGTGAGCATGGAACGAACGTCTGCGCCGCGCCGCGGCAAGCCTGGCCGCCAGCGACACGCTGCCCACATTCCAATAACTGAGACCATTGCCAACACAAGCTGATTGATAACGAGCGCCCAGTAACGCGCGCCGTAGATCGCGGAGACGATCGCGGCGCCCAACCCGATCGCCATCGCGGAAACTTCGATGACAGCAGTAATCGCAAACCGCATTTGCCGAATCAGTATCGCCTCGTGCTGAATGTAGAGGCCGGTGATGAGGATGCTGACGGCATAGCCGATCGTAATTCCGATCAGCCGCGGCTCTTTATAGAACCACGCCGCGAACGGCGCTGCCGCAATTGTGACCAACATGATCGCGGCGCTTAAAGCGATGTTCATCCAGAAGAGCGCGCTGACCTGTTGATGATTAAGATCGGACCATTGAATCGTCGCTGTCGATAATCCGAGGTACTGAAACATTCCGAGGAAGCCGACGAGAATCGCGACCATGCCAATCAAGCCGTAATCCTCCGGCGTCAACAAACGAGCGAGCACAATTCCCGACGACATGCTCAGACCGAACTTGCAGACTTGCGCCGCGAGCGTGACCACGCCGCCCCGGGCGGAGCGTGCGCCCAGATCGGCGTTTAAATGTTCGGTTCGAAAATGACGATTGGGATCGTCTTTGACAAACCGGTGCTCTGATGACGAATTCTCTGAAGACATCCTGGAAAGATTGTTCGGTCGGGATCCCTGGGATGGGCGACTGGGCGGGAAAACTGCCACGAGCAGTATACAGGATCAAGCAGGCCTCGAATCCATGAATTTTCGCGGATCGCTGCAAAATTTCTGCAGGATGACGCGATTTTGCCGTTAGAATCTGTTCCCGGCACATCATTCAGTCCTGCAGAGTGGGAGAACTGTCCTGAGACCAGACCCGTCGAACATGCGCGTGTTGCAGTTTGCCCCGCGACTCTGCTGGCCGCTCGACACGGGGGCGAAGCTCCGAAATTATCACCTGGCCCGCGTTCTGGCTGGCTACGCGAGTGTTTCCCTGCTGGCATTTGCCGAGTCCAGCCATGACCAGACTGAGCTGGCGAACGTGTACGAACAAGTCGTGACAATTCCCAGAGATCAAGGCTATTCGATTGGGAAGCTCTTGCGCGGCGCCGTGGGCCGTACGCCTTTGCCGCTGCTCAATTACACGAGCGAAGAGATGAAGCAAGCGCTGGCGCGGACGTTGATCGAAAATGACTTCAATATTATCCAGATCGAAAGCATCCACTTGATGAATTACCTGCCTGTGATTCGGGCCGCGCGCAATCGTCCGCTGGTAATTTGCGATTGGCACAACGTCGAGTCCGATCTGATGCGGCAGTACGCTGAACGCGAACCGAACGTCGCTCGTCGCACCTACGCGCGCCGCACCGCGCGGCTCATGATCGAAGCCGAGAAACGTGCCTTGAAAGAATTCGACGCGCACCTCACAGTCAGCGATCAAGACCGAGGGCG
>ERZ1370068.11347-contig-9969_pt1 | contig 36012 bp, 60 predicted proteins | sample MGYA00561227_ERZ1370068 | MGnify/ENA primary metagenome ERZ1370068 (study PRJEB38410, sample SAMEA6850437) | metagenome | study: Metagenomic assessment of the ecological functions of the soil: analysis of the soil microbiota associated with the... | reverse complement strand
CAAGTTACGTATTGCTCGCGCGACCCCGGCTTGCCGAACTGCTGCAGAAACTTGCCCTCGCGTGTGAACTTCAGGAGTTGAGCATCCTTTCGCCACTCCCGGCCAGCCCACCGTGTCTTTCTGATCGACGAAGATGCCATGCTCCGTCTGCGGCCAGTCGTAGCCAGGCCCCGGACCTCCCCACGAATGCACCAGCGTGCCCACCTGATCGAACTCGAGGACCGGAGGCGCCGGATGCAGCACTCTGCCTTGGGTGGGGTGTCGTCGGCGCCCGAGAAGCGTTCGTTGGTCAGCAGGCCGCCCGGGCGCTGCGACGACATACAGGTGATCCTGACGGTCGACCGCCAGTCGCCGATTGGCCGATGGCCCAATTCTCAAGCGGCGGCCTCGGGAACGTGGGGTCGTACTTCCGAAAAGTGGAACCTGGACGCTTTGCGCCCGCCCGACCGAACAGCGAGCTTGTGCGGCGACCCAGATGGCAGCTGCACCGCGACGGCCGCAGGTGCCATGATTCGACGTCTCATCTGCGTTCTCCTCAGCTCAGAATGGTGCCCGTGCACGCTCGGGCACGTCCAGCCCGAGCGTGACGAGAGGATACCGTCTGCAGGACCAGCGTTCCGGTGACAATGCCATTCCGAAGTTGGCGTTGCCCGCGAGTATGGTCTGCGGTGCGGATCGCCCGGCGTGGCGGAAGTCGGGCGCGGATCGGAGGTCATCGCGTGGATCTCAAGCAAATCGTGGTGCTCTCACCTGCAGGTGAGCATCCTGAGCATCGTCTTCGGATTCGGCCTGAAGGCAACGCTCGACGACCTGCGCGTACGTGGTTCGTCGCCTGGGCCTCCTGGCGCGCCTCGATCCTTGCCGTGTTCGTGATCATGCCGGTCGTCGCGGTGATACTGGCGCGGCCTTCGATTTCGCGCCAACGGTCAGAATTGTTCTGGTCGCCCTGGCGGTTTCCCCCGCTCCCACCCATCCTGCCGAACAAAGAATCAAAGCGGGCAGCGGCACGCCTTTCGACTTGGTCTCATGGCGATGCTCTCGCGCTGCTCTCGATCGTGCCGTTCCGGCGGCGGTAGGAGCTCTGGGCCGTTTTCTCGGCCGTCAGCTGGAAGCGCCACCAGCGACCATCGCGCGGGTGGTGTTGATTTCGACCCTCGTGCCGCTGGCCGCCGGCATGATTGTTCGCGCCGCGCTCCCCGCTGTTGCCGATGCGCCTCGAGAAGGTCGTGACCACTCCTCGGCAAAGTGCTGCTGCTGTTGGGTGTGCTTGCGCTCGTGGCTGCTGCGCTGCCAGAGATGCGGCGCTCATCGGAAATGGCAACGTTCTCGCGATCGTGATCTTCAATGTTGCCGGACTTGCAATCGGTCACGTCCTGGGTGGGCCGAATCGGGACCATTCCATCGTGCTGGCGCTCGCGACGGCATGCCGCCATCCGGCGATCGCTCTGTCGCTCGCGGCGGCAAACTTTCCCGATCAGCGCTTCGGCGCCACGATTCTGCTGTATCTGATCGTGAGCGCCATTGTCTCCCACTGCCATTGAGCTTGCCGGCAGCGACGGCGAGGCGGCCGGTGCCGTGCTCGCCGCATGACGTGAGGATTCTTTCTCCCAAAGTATTTGCACGTGTCAAACGAAAGGGCGGCTTATGCGACGAACCAGAACGTGGCTGCACACTAGGTGGATTGTGCGCGGTGTTCCTGAGTGTCAGTCCGGCGTCGGCTCAGAAGAAGACGACAGCTTCTGAGGTCCGGAGGTTCCAGGTCGTCTCCGTGGATGGAAACAAGGTCGTCGTCAAAGGCCAGCGGGGCTCGCAGGAGATCACCGCACTGACGACTTCCGGTTCACCGTCAACGGCAAGAAAATCTCCGTGCACGAGCTGCAACCGGGAATGAAGGGCTCGGCAACACATCACGCCACCACGACGACCGTCACGCCCGTCCACACGACGCAGGTCCGCAACGCTGAGGTGGTGCAGGCTTCGGCCAGCTCGATCATCGTGCGCGGCGCCAAGGGATTTCAGATGTATACCGAGGGCGACGTGGAGAAGCGGGGCATCAAGGTCTACAAGAACGGCCGTCCCGTCACCTTCTCCGACTTGCATGCTGGGGACAAGCTGACCGCGACTATCGTCACCGAAGGCCCGCCGAAGGTCGTGACTCAGCGGGAGGTGCAGGCCCGACTGGCGAGTCCGCCACCCCCGCCGGCCACAGCAGCCGCGACGGCGCCCTCGTCGGCCACTGCAGCCGCGCCGTCGTCGGCAGAACAGCGTGCCGACATCCACCGAAGACCGCAGGGAAATGGAACCTTGTGGCTGATCGTTGGTGGCCTCGCAGCCGCGGTTCTTGCACTGGTGGTGATCACTGGCAGCCGTGCGACGGCGCGCCTTGTAGTTGCGCACTCGACCGAGACACGAGCAGCGCTATCAGCGCCCATGCGCCCCGCGCGAACTGTCCTCGCTGCGATTGTTCTGTCGCTTCTGGTTCGTCCCGGCGGACGCTCAGGACAACCTCGCGGATGCGAATGCGCCGGCGGCCCGCTTGGCAATCGCTCAGGCGCCGCTGCTTTCCTCGAGAAGCTGACCGTTACCCTTCAAGTTCCTGCGGAGCTCGCTCGGACGTATTTCTGCCGTTGCGCTCGGTCCCGACGGCACCGCCTTCGTGCTCCAGCGAGGGGCGAACGCCGATCCGATCATCGCCGTCGACCAGACCGGCCGCGTGCTGCGATCTGGGGCAAGGGGATGTTCAAGATTCCGCACAGCATCAAGGTCGATCCAGACGGCAACGTCTGGACGACCGACGCGAGCGACAGGTTGGTCGCGAAGTTCACACCTGCCGGGAGGAAGCTGCACGGACATTGCGTTGCGCGACACCTGTGGGGAAGGACTGTGGCTTTCCTGCCGCCGCCGTCAACAATTTCATCGATGCGCGTGCGGGACGACCGACATCATCTTTCTGTCCGGCGGCCGGACTGTTCCTGACAGACGGATACGGCAGATTGCGGGTCGTGGATGCCCGCAAAGACGGCTCGCGGATCCGTGAATGGGGCGGACGCGGAAGCGGACCGGGACAGTTCCGCGTGCCGCACGGGTTGGCCTTCGATGGCGAATCAGTTCTGTATGTGGCCGATCGAGACAACGGCCGCGTGCGGCGCTCGACCTGAATGGCCGGTATCTGGGCGAGTGGTCGCACCTGGGGCGCGTCGGCGCGATCGCATACAGCAGGGGGCGCGCTGTGGGCCGCCACAGGCATCCGTTCCGTGGAATCCGCCGACGACAAGGGGCAGCTCGTCGTGGGTGATCAAAGGTGGATCCGTCTGCTGGAACGATCTTGGGAAAGACAGACACCACCAACGCCGACACTTCATCGATGTCGGTGACAACGGCGATATCGTCGCCGGAGCCGCGGAAAATCACTTCACCCGGTACCGTCCGACGCGCTGAAGGGTCGTCACGGCCGTCGATTTGTGGCGCTCGTCAACGCTGCGCCGTGGCGGTGGCGGGTTGCGGACGAAGCAATAGGTTTTTGCACTCGCCAGTTTGACGTTTCGGCGGCGTAAACCTCGTTCTCTGATGTGGGCACGCCAGTTGGTGAACGCCCGAGAATTGGCCCAACTGGCGTCCGGAACTTGCCAATCACACCCAGCACTTTTCCTTCGAGCGACACTTTGAAGAGACGCCCGGGGCATGTGCTTTCGCCGACGAACAGGACCTGATTCGGACCTGGCGTGATGCAAATTGAATTGGGGAGCGCCGATGACCGCCGCCAGGCGTGGCCCGGCATCGGCGTGCTTGCCGTTGACCGGCCGCGACCCTGGGTGGCGAGAGCCACATCGATGGTGAACATCCGGATGAATTTACCCTCCGTGTCGAAGACCTGGATGCGCCGGTTCGATCGATCGCCGACGTAGATCTGGTTGTTCCGATCCACCACGATGGCATGCGGGAGGTTGAACTGCCCCGGCCCCGAGCCGCGTTCGCCCCACGATTTCACCCAGTCGCCCTTGCTGTTGTAGCTCGCGATGCGTGAGTTGATGTACGCCGTCGCGCTGGCGCAGATGTTCCCGTCGAGGTCCCGGGCGACATCGGTCGGCTGCCGGAACAGTCCGTCGACGGGCGGAAGAGGCGGATCACATGCTCCACACGGTTTCGTCCTTCATCGTCGGCCGACTCCTTCCGGCGTCCGAATACCTGCGTTACGCGTCCGGCCAGATTGAACTTCGATCACTATGTCCGAACCTTTGTCGACGGCCCGGATGTTGGTCGTCCTTGTCGATTCCGCACAGTGTGGGCGAACGACCAGCCGTAAAGCCCTTTGCCGATTTCGCGGACGAACTCGCCCTTCGGCGTCCGAACCCGATGCAAGGCGGCCGACGGCGCGTACGGCAGGCCCTGCGCACTGTTCGATCGGCGTGAACACGAACACGTGGCCTTTGGAGTTCACGGCCACACCGGAGACTTCGCCGAAATTCGTCCCCGGCGGCAGCTTGGGAAATCGGGGACGGACTCAGAATGGCAGATCGGGGACGCGGTCCTGGGCGAGACGACGCGCGACGTCGAGATCAGCAATAGCGCGCAGAACACGGCTTTCATCGACAACCTCCGATTTGAGATCGAGGTCACGCAGACGACGCTCATCCTATTCCAGTTTTCATTTCCAGTGCTAATGCGGTAAAGCGCTTGTACTACGAGGCTCCGAAGCCCACGAAGTGTCACGAAAGACGAAGCGGTGGCCGAAGTCAGTTTCGCCACGGAGTCACCAAGTCACCGAGAAAGCGCCGGTCCGAGCGCGTTCGACGCGGCGCCGCGCAGCGTATGGCGCGAGCAGCGAAACCCGCCAGATGAACGACAGACCAGCGGGCGAGCACGTCGTTCATCTGGCGGAGTTGTCGTACCTGACACGCGGCCTGCTCCGCAGGCCGTCCGCGTCGAACGCCTCCGAGTGGCTCTGTGACCCTGTGGCCAGAACAGTTCAGTGATTCTCCGTCGCGCTTCGCGGCTTCGTGGTTCCGTCTCTACTTTTGCCTGGTCCTTGTTATCCACCGTTACTCGAAGCCGTCGGTGTAGGGGACGCTCGCCTCGGCCGATAGGCTGATTGTGCGACAGATCCGGTTCTTGGCGGCGTCTATCGATTTGCTGCCGAAGGATGCGCGGAAGCTTTGTATCGAGGCGCCGGACCGAGGCCGCGTTCGTGCACCTCAGTCGCCGGTGGTGGAACGTTCCCGCCGTCGGCCGCTTCATGCAGGTGTGTGTCATGCCGTCTGGCCGAACGGCTGTTCGACGGCGGACCGCGGCATACGTGAGATCGTGCTGGGCGGCGTTCCTCTGCATCTCGACGTCGGCGAGTGGACCACGACCGGTCGCCACTTTGCCAACGTCACGTATGAGCCCGCGACAGTGCGCTACCTGCAGACCCATCTGGCCGAGCGCGATGTATTCGTGGACGTCGGGGCCAATAGCGGGTAGCTTCACCCCCTATCGCAGCCGGTCTGGTCGGACCACGCGGGCGGGTTGTCGCCTTCGAACCGAATCCAGCCGTTCGCGAACGACTGAGCTGAACGTCGCGCGCAATGGCTTCCAGGATCGCGTCGATATCGAGACCTGTGCATTGAGCAGACCAGACAGCCGACGACGTGCCTCTTTTTGTGCCGGAGCACGACGGCTTTGGCGACACTTGTGCCGACATTGGCCCCGGCAGCAAGTTATGTGTCGAGTGCTGGTGCCATCAGAATAAGAACCTGCACCTTCGACGATTGGCTCGCTGCGACGGCCATCGATACGGTCGCTCTGATGAAAATTGACGTTGAAGGCGCCGAAGCACAAGTGCTGGCTGGCATGCGCGCTTCACTCGCCGCCGGGCGCATCCGCCGTCTTGTGCTCGAAACGGCTTGGGAGGGTCCGTCCCATGCAGCCAGTTGGTCGCCTTTGGTTTTACCCCAGAGTACTCGAGGCGTAGGTCCCCTCGACAATATCGCCTACACGATCAAGCGTTAACGCGACGTCACGCCGTTCATCGGTTCAAGGCCCGGCTCAACGCCATGTCGCGCCTTGACTTCTCCCACACCGAGGCGGAAGATTCCATTCCGCGAAGAGTGAAGTGGGCACAAAGAATCGCCGCGTTCTCGCGCCGGAAACTGTTGAAACAAGGCGTGGCCGCCGCTGCGCGGCCGGAGGCGCGACGATGGCGGTGCCGGGCGGCGCCTTTCGGCCAGTCGGGAGCCGCATCGCCGATTCGGCAGTTTCGCGCATGGATTTCGCGAGGAGATGGCGCGGGCAGAACGACTCTCCATGAGGTCGCACTCCGCCCGATCAGTGGACGTCAGGTGGTCGTTCGCACGGAAGCGACGAACCTCTGCTACCCAATGCAGGTGCCGTGGCTCGAACCTGCCCCCGATGACCGTCGCCGCACCCGGATCGGCGGCTCCCGTGTCGGCAGCCTGGCGCCACCGCCTGGTGTACGGCGGATGAACGACATGGCGGTCATTCAAGGCCACGGCGGAATTGGCGTCGTTGAAGCGGTCGGTCTGGAAGCAGCCGCGTGCGCGTCGGCGACCGCGTTTGCGTCTCAGGTACCGCGGTGCGGCGCGCTGCTATCAGTGCCTGCGGTGGGGACGATCGGACATGTGTCAGTTTCTCAGTGCGATCGGAGCGGACGACGATCTCGTGCCGATCGCCGACATGGCGGATGGGACGCCCGCATACGAGAACTCTCATATCGGCGGCCTCGCCGGGTTGATGGTCACCTTCGAGGTGGATCGTCGCCCATCTTCACGAAAGCGCCGGCCGTCGACCTCGAAATGGTCTGCAGTTGTGCTGCCAGCGTGGCGGGCTTGGGTGCCACCGTACGTCACGAGACGCTGATCACCATCCAGCCGGGCGCGACTGACCGTTGCTGTGGTCGGCTGCGGTCCTCTCGGCCTCAGCGCCGTGCAAGGTGTCCGGATCGCCGGCGCTTCCGCCATCATCGCGATCGATCCCATCTCGCGCGCGCCGTGACGATCGCGTGCGAGTCGGCGCCACCTCACGTCCTCGATCCGAACGTCGAGGGCGACAACCTCGTCTCACGCGTGCGAAGCGCTCGCGACCTGGGCCGACCGATCGGTTGTGGTCCGGAGGGCGCAACCCGGCCGGCCGGCGTCCCGGCGCCGGGGCGGACTTCGGTGATTGAAGCTGCTGGTGCGGCCCAAGTCGCGCCGAAGCTCGAAGCCGTGTCCGGATCCGACCGGTATTCTTCCCTTGCAGCAGGCCTATCAGATGTGTGCCCTCGGCGGCCATCTCGTCACCACGAGCCTCGTGAGGGAAACATCACGCTGCCGGGCGTCCTCTCTTCTCGATCGGCGGCGTCACGCATCATGCCGGACAGGCCGGTGGCAGCTTGTCCGATGCGAGACATCCCGCGGTTCGTGACGCTGTTGGAAAAAGGACGAGTACGACGCGAAGTCGCTCGCCACGACGGTCGTTCCGCTGGAGCGCATGCGTCGAGGCGTACGGCGAGGTCGCCTATCGGACGACGGTGACCGCAATCATGACGGCATGAGCTCGAATCCCTGGACAGCTCGGCTGCTACGGAAGGCCACCAACGATCATGGCGAAGCCGGCGTGCCAGAATCATGAGCGGAGGGACTGTCATGCGCATCGTCCGACATCTGGCTCTAATCCTTGTTGCGGCGATTGTTCTTCGGCCATCGTCCTCGGGCAGGCACAACAGAAGCCGGCGACTCTGGACGATCTGGTCGCTGAGGTTCGAGGCCTTCGCGCCGACATCAAACGGGCCGCGTCAGACAGTTTGCGAACGCAGCTTCTGACTGCAAGGCTGACGTCCAACGAGGTGCGCATCAGCACGCTGGGGCAGCAACTGGCCGACGTTCGTCAGCAGTTGGCCCAGAATCGGTTGACGCTGGCACCCTTTGCGGACCAATTGAAGCAGGCTCAGGAAACGAACAGCCAAATCCTCGCTCCTCTTCGCAACACACTGGAGCAGGTAGAGAGCCGGGATCGCGTGCTGCGCGCGCAGGAAACCGAACTGACGCGGCTCATCGAGTCCGAGGAGAATTTCTGGGAAGCCTTCAACTCGCGCCTGGACGAGATCGAGCGATCGCTCCCGCCTCGCTGCAGTGTCGCCCTGTGGTGAACGCGGTGAGCGCGGACGAGGTTCGCGCCTGGAGCTATGGTGTCCGTCTTTCGTCCCACCATTTCGGAGAGGTTGCGATCGACCGCTGCGCGGGCGATCCGAGATAATGCGACGTGTCGTTGAGAGAGCATGAGGCGCGCGCGGACGGGATCGCGAAAATCAGGACGTTCAGGCACGCGGGAGCCTGGTCCAACCGGTCCCGTAGTCCGCGCGCGGATCGAATCCCAGAGAGGCTGCTGAGAATCAGTCGAATCGTCGCCTTATGAGAGACTGCGAGCACGTTCAGGCCGGCGTGGCGAACGACGATCTCTCGAAGGGCCGGTAGAGCGCGCGCCAGGACCGAGACTCCCCGACTCGCCACCCTCCGGCGCGAATGTGAACGGATCCTCTTCCCAGGCTGCGTAATCCACGGCGAAGCGGGTCTCGACCTCCTGGCGCGTCAGGCCTTCCCAGTGGCCGTGGTGAATCTCACGGAGTCCAGTCACTCAGCCTCGGCTCGAGGCCACAGCCGGTGGCGATGATCCGGGCCGTTTCGACGGCACGCGAGAGGGCTGCTGTAGATCGCGCTGATTCCGTGCTCCCGCACCCGCGCCGCGAGACGTTCGGCCTGTGAACGACCTTCGGCCGACAGTTCCACCCCCGATGTCGCCTGCGAATCGATCTTCAGCAGTGAGCTGTGTTGCTCCGTGCCTTACGAGATACAGACGCGTTGTCGCCATTCACCCAACTCCTTCATCCGCGATAAGATCGTAAAACCATAAGCCTGAGCCATAAGCCTGAGCCTGAGCCCTGGGGTCTGTGGCCTGAGCCCTGAGCCCTGAGATCGCGGCAGCATGCGGTCCGCATGCCCAGCGAATCCCCAATGCGAATCCGGCTCTCGGCGGAACGACGCGCGACGCTCCTTGGCGCCACCCAGCGCCGCCTCTCAACGAATTCGATGACTCGATGAGCGATTTTCGCGCCGAAGGGCTTCTGGACTTCTTCTGTTCGCCGAACTGTGTTTTGGCCGCGGTCTACAACCAGGGCGTTCGTGATGCCTGTGGTTACCTGCCCAGGAAAAAGCTGAGCAGACACCTGGCGGCCGACGATGACGAACTGAGATAGGCGAACCTGAGCACGGATGCAGCGCTGGCGACGCGTCAGAGTCTGTGGATCGGCTTCACACTGCGTCGCAGCCCAAAGAGGTGCAGGGGCTTACTCGAGCGCGTGCGCGCCACCATCGCCAAGGCCGTGCCTGGTGCCGAGGAGCAGATCTCGTATGGGATTCCTGCGTTCAAGCTTCATCGTCGGCCGGTTCTCTATTTCGCAGGATGGAAGCATCACTACTCGCTGTGACCCTTCAACGGCGCCGCTCGTCGCCGCGTTCAAAATGAGCTCGGCCCCGTATGAGGTCAACAACAAAGGGACGATCCGCTTCCCACTTTCGAAGCCGGTTCCTGTGAAGTTGATCGCAGCCCTGGCAAGGTTTCGAGCGAAGGAAGTCGCCGCGAATGTCGCAAGCGAAGGGGGCCAGCCGTAGGGGCGTTGTTGGGAAGAATAGAAGGCTTGCACTAAGATGACTGGCTCCGAGGTCCCACATGATGCGAACTCTCTTAGCCTGCCTGCTGCTGCCGGCGACCGCCATCGCCGCTGACGCTCCCCGTCACCTTCAACAAGGACGTGCTGCCAATCATGCAGCGCAACTGCCGAGGTAATGCCATCGCCCCGGCGAAATCGGCCCGATGTCGTTTCTCACTTACGAAACCACTCGCCCCTTGGGCGAAGGCGATCAAGGTCGCGGTCGCCAGTAGGAAAATGCCGCCCTGGTTCGCCGATCCTGCTTTCGGCCACTTCAGCAACGAGAGGCGATTGACCGACTCCGGAAATCGCCACGCTAGTGGCTTGGGCCGACGCCGGTGCGCCTGAAGGTGAGGCCAGTGACAAGCCAGCCCCAGTGAATTTCACGAACGGTTGGAATATCCGCCCCGATCTCGTGTTCAAGCTGCCCAAGCCCTACCAGGTTCCGGCGAGAGGCACGGTTGAATACCCTCACATCACAGTCTCGGAGCCGTTCGAAGGAAGACACGTGGGTGGTGGCCGGCGAGATTCGTCCCACGTTGCGGTCCTCGGTGCACCATGTGATCCGCAAACGTCCGGCCGAAAGGGTCAAGTGGATGACGCAGGCGCAACTCGGTGCCGAGCCGCATGCGCCGGGACCTACCCGCAACCAGGATCTCATCAAGGCCAATGGTGGCAACCCAGCCGTCCTCGACAACGAGTTTCTCGTCGGTTACGTTCCGGGCATGGAGGCGCAGCGTTTCGATCTCGACGATTCCGCCAAGCTGATTCCCGCAGGAGCGGACATCGTGTTCGAGTTGCACTACACCACCAACGGTGTCCCGGGCGAAGACTTGACGATGGTCGGGCTGGAGCTCGCGAAGACCCACCCAAGCGCCTGTTCATGTCCCCTCACGGCTGCGCAGACGGACCTGCACATCGCGCCGGGAGATCCCAACGCCGAAGCCAAGGCCACGGGTGACATTCGATCAGCCTGTGGATTTCGCTCCGCTTATGCAGCCGCACGATGCATCTACGCGGGAAGGACATGAAGATCGACGCGCGTGCATCCCACCGGAGAAACGGAAACCCTGTTGAGCGTTCCGCGCTACGACTTCAACTGGCAGATCGTCTATTACGAAAAGACCTCTCCGTTTTCCCAAAGGCACGACTCTGGAACTGACAGCGCACTGGGACAACTCCGCAGCCAATAAATGGAATCCGGATCCCACTGCGACCGTTCGGTGGGGCGATCAAAGCTGGCAGGGAAATGCTGGCGGCGCCGTTGGCCTGGTTATCGTGGACCGCTCTGTCGATCCCAAGACCATCGCTCGTAGGCGCAAACCCGCGGCTGAATCCCGAGGCGCAGTAGTTCTGACACGCGATGGACTAGGAGTCGCGCGCAGACCGGGAACCAGGAACCGACGGCAGCGCCGGCCAGCGCCATCGCCAGCTCGCTCTCGTCGTCACTCCTGGTCGGTGAGCCGGCCTGAAAAGTAGTCAAGATACGCCTGCATGTCGAAGTGCCCGTGTCCGCACAGGTTGAAGAGAATCGATCTGGAAACGCCTTCCTCTCTGCAGCGGACCGCCTCGTCCATCGCGCCCTTCACGGCGTGATTGGCTTCCGGCGCGGGGACAATCCCTTCAGCTGGCGCGCAGAAGACGCCGGCTTCGAAACAGGACGTCTGGTGCGGGCGCGCGCTTCGATGAGTCCGGAGTTCCTTCAGGCGCGACACGAGCGGGGCCATTCCGTGATACCGCAAACCGCCAGCATGGAACCCCGGCGGCATGAACGAGGATCCGAGCGTGTGCATCTTTGCCAGCGGCGTCATGTGTCCGGCTATCACCGAAATGCATGCACTAACGTCCGCGCGTCAGGCTGGGGCAAGCGGCCGGCTCCACCGCGATCACGCGCACCGTTTTGCCGCCGCGGAGCTGCGCGCCAATGAACGGGAACGCGATACCCGCAGAAATTCGAACCGCCGCCGGTGCAGCCGACGACGATGTCGGGATAGTTCGTCGGCGAGCTGCATCTGCTGAGCGCTTCCCGGCCGATGACCGTCTGGTGCAGCAGGACGTGATTGAGCACGCGAGCCGAGCGCGTACGTTCGTATCGTCGTGTGGCCGCGACCTCGACTGCCTCCGAAATGGCGATCCCGAGACTGCCGTTGCTGTCGGGAGACGTCGCAAGAACCTGCCGGCCGAAATTGGTCTCCGGTGAGGGGCTCGGTGCACGCAGCGTGCGCCGAACGTTTCCATGAAGGCGCGGCGGTAGGGCTTCTGGTTGTACGAAACTCGCACCATGAACACCTGAGATCTCGATGCCGAAAAGCGAGCCGGCGAACGCCAGCGCCGAACCCCACTGTCCTGCGCCTGTCTCCGTCGCAATCTTCTTGATGCCTGCCTCCTTTGTTATAGAAAGCTTGCGCGACAGCCGTGTTCGGCTTGTGGCTGCCCGCGGGGCTGACTCCTTCATACCTTGCAGTAGATGCGTGCCGGTGTATTCGGGCCGCCCCAACCGGCGCGCCCGGTAGAGAGGGCGTCGGTCGCCACTCGCGTGTCGCATTACACCGAACCGGCTCTGGGATGGGTCACCTCGCGGTCGGTCGCGACCTCCCGTGCGATCAGCGACATCGGAAAGAGGGGTGCCAGATCAGCGGGCCTAACGGGCTGAAGCGTGCCGGGGTGCAGGACCGGCGGGGGCGGCGACGGGAGATCGGGCCATCAGGTTGCACCCAGACCTTCGGGATGCGCGATTCCTCGAGCAAATACTTGATGCCATCCGTCATGACGGCCACCCCTTTTCAAACCATCTCGTTCAACGCATTCTATCCAAACCGCTGTAATCTGATCTGTCACTCGGAAGAGTTCGACGCGTGCCGGATGCGGCATGCATTCACAACGTCGTTCGACACAGCGGCGCGTCGAGTGCGATCGTCGCCCTCGGTGCCACAAACGACGAGCTGCTTCTCAGCGTGATCGATAGCGGTGTCGGCTTCGATGGCGCCGCCGCCCGCAGCAGCCTCGCCTGGACCAGTCACGGTGACCAACCAGACGCCACGTCTGTCTTAGACAACCATGGCTTTCGGCTGATAACTGCCGACCAGTAGGACGGAACGAGATCGAGAGGCGGTTCCAGCTGTTGATGACGATGACCGCCGAAGGTCAGCGCGACGAGATCCGCTTCGTCGAAGTGCGCCGCCACGCGGTCGTAGATCGTCGTCAGGCACGTGCGTGTCGGCCACACGCGTGACGCGCTTCGGTCCATTCGAGTGCAGCGCGCTCGCGATCGGTGAAGAACGGTGTCTCGCGCCAGGCGTTGAGGGCGTAGATGCGCTGCTCGGTTTCGCCAGCGCGACGGGCGTCCTTCGTGTGCATGTCGAGGCAGTAGGCGCAGCCGTTGATCTGCGACGCGCGGATCTCGACCAGCGCCAACAGCGGACGTTCGATGCGTTTCTCTACTTCGGCTGAAAGGCTGAACATCGACGTGACCGAGGCCGAGCTACAGGTACTTCGTGACGTCAATTCGTGGATTCATGTCTTCGTCTCCTTGGTTGTTCTACAGCGAAGACGGGTGGGCGGCCTCGAGGCGTGACAGGCTCTTGATGGTGAGGGTCTGGACTCGATGAGCTTGTCGGGGTTCACGATTGCGTAGACGGCGGCAATGCGCTCGCCGTCGGTTGGCGATCGACAGCGTGCGCCGTCAGGCGATGAGCATCGCGAATGACCAGTCCTGTTTCGCCGTTGACCGTGGCGATCTCGAGCGTGCGATCGGCTGCCCAGAACTTTCTCGCAGGTTGATGATCAGCTTGGCGATGCGGTCGGCGCCGACGATGGGCGTCGGCGCGGCGGCAGTCTTGCCACCGCCGTCGGCGGTCCACGTGGCATCGGGCGCGAAGAGCGCCAGCAGTGCCTGCTCGTCTCGCGCCTCGATGGCAGCCATGAATCTTCGAAGCAGGGACGCCTTCGCCGACTCCGTGACGTCGAAGCCGTTTGCGATCGCCGCGCACGCGCTCGCGGCGCGGTGGACGACCTGCCGGCATGTCGCTTCGCTCCGTTCGATCACGGCCGCGATTTCGCCGTAGCCGACGTCGAATACGTCGTGCAGCAGGAAGGCGGCACGCTCCTCGGGCGCAAGCCGTTCGAGCAGCGTGAGGAAGGCCATCGAAAGATCGTCGGCGAGGTCGAGGTCGCGATCGGGCGGTGCCGACGAGACAATCGGCTCAGGCAGCCACTGACCGATGTAGGCCTCGCGCTCGGTCTTGAGCCGCCTCAGCCGATCGATGGACAGCCGGCTCGTTGTCGTGACGAGCCACGCTTCAGGATTGCTCTATCTTGTCGTGCGCCGTTTGGTGCCAGCGGACGTACGCGTCCTGGACGACATCCTCGGCATCGGCGCGCGAGCCGAGCATGCGATAGGCGAGGCCGAACAGGCGGCCGCGCAGCGCCTCGAAAGTGGTCGCCGAGATCCCGGTCTGAGTCATACGTTCATTCTCTGTAAAGAAGACGGATGACCGGACGCTGTCGTGACAGGCTCGTGTGCGGCCTCAGCCTTCATCTACCTTTTTGGTCTTCCTTCGCCGGCGCGGCCGCGGCGTCTCACACGCTCCGGAAGTCTCTTTGCCGCCCGTTTCACGATTCCATTCCTCGAATGTCTTGTTCGAGATCTTTCCTCGACGAGAAGCTGCGCAAACTTACGCCGTTGGGCCTGGCTTTTGAAAGGCATCAATCCCTGAGTGGCTCATCTGTTTCCCGCGTGCCGGATGGCTTTCATTATCGAGACGACTTCATCACCACCTGATGAAGAAGCCGCAATGGTCCAGAAATCGCGGGCGTGGAGTTCTCGACGTTCGAGATGCGCGGCGTGGTAGCCCGCCGGCGGGTCGCGTTCTTTGGCCGGTCGTGCGATGCGGGGCGCGCAGCGATGGGACCGCTGCCGGCTTTTCTTCTGCCACTGCCGGACAGGGTCGCGGTGTGGGCAGGCACGCCACGGCCGTTGGTTTGTGATGGCGCTCATCAACGAGTGCCCCACCGGGCGCAACCGATCGAGCTGGCACCGCGACGCACCTCAGTACGGCATCGTCGCGGGCATTTACGTTGCTCTCGTCTTGTCGGATGAAGTTCCGTCCTTACGTGCGGCCACACAGAAACGCGCTGCGCCGGAAGCCGGCCGGCGAAGCGCCACTCACCAGATGACCCTCGAACGACGATCCGCCTATTTGGTGACAGGAGACTCGAGGAATGCCTACGAACATCACATTCCCGCTGTGCCCAACTTGCGCTATTCAATAACCTTCCGAACGTTGAGATCCTGAACCGCTACTCCTTGTCTGGGTTCATCTTCGAAAGCACGCCCGGCTCGGAGCCGGCGTCTCTTCGATCCTGATCTTCGGTTGCGCCTTCGTGTTCACGACCGACGGATGAAGGCCGGGAACGCTCATCGATGCGAGGGCCAGGCTTCTTCCCCTGTTGTTTCGGCGTTTTCTCTTTTTTGAAAACGAGTATCATGCGTTTTGGCCTCCAACCTGTTCTGCGCAGCAAACGATGTGCCTGGACGCGCCATTACATGAGGTAGTGCAGCGGTTGCGGCACTGGCCATTCTCGGCAACGTATCGGTCAAGTGCCTCTCGAGGTGGTAAAGGTCTCGCAATTCGTCGAGGAAAGCGTCATGCAGAGTTGTCGAATACATTTTCCCGGGCTCCTTCCGTTCAGCCGTGGCGGGTGATTGGTCGCGCCACTGCGTGCACGCGTCATACCAGTTCGGAGGCTGCCGTCGCTGCTTGGATGAGAAGTCCAACAGCTCAGCTGGTGGTGTTTGTGGCACCCGCGCTTGGCAGAGACTCCAACGCGTGACGGTGGCACGAATCGGGCGCCGATGCCATAGTATTCGGCCGGTTTCGCCGAACTCCGCGGCCGGAGCAAAATTCGATGAAACACAGCACCGAGCGCATTTTGACCACTCATGTCGGGAGCATCGTCAGGCCCCCCGAGTTATTGGAACTGTCGGCCGCAGCGAAAGGACGACCCCGGACGACAGCGGCATGCGAGACAGGGCCTCACACGACTGGTGGCCGACGTGGTCGGCAAACAGGCGAAGGCCGGACTCGACATCGTCAACGACGGTGAATTCGGGAAGTCGAGCTGGTCCAACTACGTGCTTGCGCGCCTGAGCGGCTTCGAAGCGCGTCCGGGACAGTTCGCCCCGGCGACGTGGCTCGGCCGCGATCGCGAACGGTTCGCTGAGTTCATGGCGAAGAGATTTCCACGCGGAGTGCAGGGGGCGCCGGCTGATGCCTGCATTGGTCCCATCCTCTATAAGGATCGCGCCAGCGTTCGACGGGACGCTGCGAATCTCAAGGCTGCCTTGGCATGCCGTTGCGGGCCGGAAGAAGGATTTGTCACGACAGTGGCGCCCGGAAGCGTGGGATACGACGCGTTCAACGAGTATTACGGCACCGAACGCGAATACGTAGTTCGCGATCGCCGACTGCATTACGAGAGGAGTATCTCGCAGTACGAAGCTGGTTTCGTGCTTCAAGTCGACGACGCCGTGCTCGCCAACATGTACGACGAGCTCACGCAGAAGAGCCCGGCCGATTACCGCCGCTGGGCAGAGCTGCGAATCGAAGCGCTGAATCATGCGCTCGAGGGCATTCCAGCCGATCGCGTCCGCTACCATGTGTGCTTCGGCAGCTGGCACGTTCCTCACGTCGCGGACGCGCCTCTCGAGGCAATCGTCGACCTGATCCTGCAGGTCAATGCAGGTGCCTACCTGATCGAAGCCGCCAACGTTCGACACGAGCACGAGTGGCGGGTCTGGGAGAAAGGTGAAATTGCCGGCAGGAAAGATCCTCATGCCTGGCGTCATCACCCACCACACGACCACGGTCGAGCATCCTCGGTTGATTGCGGATCGCATCGTCAGGTTCGCGAAGCTGCTCGGGCGCGAGAATGTCATTGCGTCGACGGATTGCGGCTTCGCGCAAGTGGAAACCATCTCTCGCGTGCACCCGCAAGTGATGTGGGCCAAGTTCGAAAGCCTGGCCGAAGGCGCACGTTTAGCGTCGCAGGAGCTGTGGGGACGAAGAAATTGAACATCAGCCGCCGGGGTTGACCTGCCGATGTTTACTCCGAACGATGTGATCGGGGTCGACATCCCCCTCGACCACCAGACTATAAAACGGGTTCATCATTTCTTCCCACGTCATCGACCCGTAATACACGGTCTTGTTCGGATTCGGGTTGGCGCGGTTGCCCGCCGAATTGTCGAAATGCGCGTCGACGTGCAGCTTGGATCCCTTCGGGACCTTGATTGACGTGTTGTAGCCGAGCTGCCAGTTGAAGTCGTAGCGAGAACACTCAGCACAATCTGTTTGCGCCCGTCCGGGTACTCGAGCGTGTATGTCATGTCTTTTCCGCGCGCGTGCATGTGCGGCATCAGGTAGACCAGTTCGGCATCCTGAAGAAACGTGACTTCCGCCGGCGGGCTCTCCCAATTGGGATCGTTCGGCGGGATTGCGAAGAGCTTGGGATCGGTTGGCGACGACGTGAGAAACGAGAGGTAGCGCCGTTCAGGAGGGGTGGCCAGCACGGTGAAGCCAACCTTGACGTGATCCGTCACGGCCGTTCCGTTCGGCGTGTAGTGGAGATTGAACGCGATATCCGAGCCGGCCGGAATCAATTTGCCGGCATTGAGCGGCCTGTAATCGGCGGCGACATTGCCAGGCAGGAAGCAATCCTCGGCCGGGGTCGGTGGAGCGATGCGAACGCCTCGTGGCCCCACGACGGGTGTCGGGTCCGAATCCGTGCTTCGGGCGGCGCCGCCGCCCAGGAAGGTTGGTCCCTTGTCCGGGAGCGCCGCCCCTTCATCGTCTCGTTCCTTGTCGGCCCAGTACGCCACACCGTAGCTTGTAGGCCGGGTCGTGCTTCACGTAGCCGATGCAGATGTGATGCGTCACGGCGGGGAATTCCGGCCTCACCTGAACGGAGCTCACCCACGTGTCTTTCGTGAACCCGCTCGGCATGATGACGGTGATCCATTCGACGACGTTGTTCTTGGTACTGGCCGGAACCTCGGTGGTCGGTCCTTCGACGACGACATCGGGTTCGATCAACCAGCCTTCGGGCCATTTGACTGGTGGCGGCGCATCGCTCGGGTCGCCCTCCGGAGCACCTTCGTCAGCCCATCTCGCAATGGCCTCAATCTCGCTTTGTTTCAGGGAACGGTCGTTCAGGTAAGGACCGTACTGCGGGTCGGCGAACCATGGTGGCATCTTGCCGCTCATCACGGCCGTCTTCATCGCCCGCGCCCAGGGACGGACATCCTGATAGGTCAGGAACGACATTGGCGCCACCTGCCCGGGCCGGTGGCACGTCTGACAATTTCGTTGCAGGATGGTTTCGACATCCTTGTGAAAGGTTGTCGTCGGTGCTTGCGCGTTCAGCGCCGCAACTGTCATCGTTGCACCAGCCAAAATCACGCGTCGCAGCATCGCTGGACCTCCGATAGTGTCGTCCCGAATTGCCGCAGTGGCCTAGTCTGGGCCGATGCATGTCGAACGTCAAGAGCGAGGTATAAGCTGGAAACGTGACGGCTCACTTGACGATCGACCGGTGGCCGGGCTCGTATGCCGTCTGTCGCCTCGATCCGACGGCGGCAGTTCCGGAATGGGCGAGCCGCGGGCGGCTCCATTCGATCACGCGAACGGTCACAGAACTGTCGATCGTGTGCGATGCCGGCGGGGTTCCCTCGGACGTTCGCGCCGAGCGCGGATTCTGTGCCCTGGCGGTTCGTGGACCGCTCGACTTGAAACTGACAGGTGTGCTCGCAGGACTCACCGCGCCGCTTGCGGCCGCCGGGATCAGCGTCTTCGCAATCGCCACCTACGACACCGACCATCTGCTCGTGCGCGAACACGACATCGATCTCGCAGTGACGGTGCTTCGCAACGCGGGCTATGAGGTGCCCACCGTCGCAATCTGCCGCGAGCGGCTACCGTCGCCACTTGCCGACCGGTTGATCGCAGGTCTCAACGCGGAGCTCACAGCGATGTATCCCGAGGCCGGCGCGACGCACTTCAGATTGGATCCGGAGGAGGTCGCTCCGGGCCGCGGTGCGTTCGTCGTGGCGTTCGCCGGCGACGCTCCAGTCGGGTGCGGCGCGATGCGTCGGATCGAGCCTGAAACAGGCGAGCTCAAACGCATGTATGTCGTGCCGTCGGCGCGCGGCACCGGCATCGGTCGAGCTCTGGTCGATGCACTCGAGCGCGAGGCCAGACACATCGGCATTCGGCGTCTCGTGCTCGAGACTGGAATCCGCCAGATCGCGGCGCTGGCGCTTTACGAACACCGGCTTCGACGAATTCCGCTCACGAGGAGTGCAGCGCAAAGTCGGCCGACACCGCATTTGCATGGCAAGAATCTCTATCCCCGTGATTCAATGAACCTCTAGCTATTAGTGTCGCTACGAACTCGCTTGGTTGGGCCCGCGCGCTGAATACCATCGGGACGTCGATCGCGGGCACTGGCGCGTGCCGTGCCCAATGGTGAGACATTCACCGAAGCTGACATCACGCATCTCCCGTCTCCCGTAGTACGACGCTGCGTGCAGGTCGGCGTTGTAGGCGTGCCCCGCCGGTTCTGCAACTTTCACGCGCGGATGCACGGCCGGATCCGAAATGGACCCCGAGGCACGCATGGATCGGCTTTCAGCCGAGCGTGTGCAACTTCGTCGACGAGCCGGCGCGGATGTTCTTCTACTGAACGGATCGATGTTCGCGATTCCGGTGCACGGATACCATCGATACGTCGGATCGTCGGCCACGATGCGCGTCAGGGCCGCCGGTCTGGTGTCGGTTGTCGATGTGTGTCTGGGAATGAGATGGACCAGGGCGAGACGGTCACCATGTTCAACGACATGTGCGTGATGGCCCCCGCCACGCTGATCGAGCCGTCGATTGTCTGGGAGCCCGTGGATGCATTCACCGCCAGGGCGACTTTCACGAACGCGGGGCATGCGATTCGCGCCGAGCTCTCGTTCAACGAAGCGGGTGAGCTGACGAACTTCCGGTCCGACGATCGGTATCAGACCTCACCGGACGGGAAGAGCATGAGGAAGGTTCGATGGTCTACGCCGCTCGGACCCTATCGCTCGTTCGGACAGATTCGTCTTGGCCTCAGCGCGGTGAGGCGCGTTGGCACGAGGCGGATGGGGAGTACCTAGCCGGCGCTGTTATCGATCGCCACGCCATTCGGTACAACGTGCATTCGCGGTAATGAGGGCGGAAGGGGCAGGAAAGGCAGGAGAGGCTGGAAGAGGGAAGCGACAAGGAGGGTGTCGGGCGCGGGTGCAGATAAGAGATCAGGGCTCTCGGCAAGCCAGTATGCAACTGGTTCCGCATCCCGTCAGGCTCAGGCCGCAGATCTGCCACTCGCGTTCTGCAATGTCGTGCTGCCTTCTGACTCGCGCGAAACTGATGATGCGAAAGTCCGCGAGGCCCCGTTGAACGAACGGATCCTCGCGGACGATCGCTTCGATTTGCTCTCTCGATTGACTTACCGACCGCGACGATGATGCCCCCATCTCGTCGCGGAATCTTCCCGCCCGAGACGAGGAAATTGCCGGCGGCGTAGTGAGCTCGTTCAAGAAGACCACGTGCGCCTTCATCGTCGCGTCGATTTCAGCAGAGCGTGGCCTTGTAGATGAGCTCGATGACGAACATGTTTTGTTTTTAAGTCTTGATTCGTGGCGTGGCAAACATGGCGGCGTGGCGAGTGCGTCGAGCCGATCTCCCAGTAATCTTCGCCCTCTCTGACGCCCTGTCGGCGCGCAGCTTCGTGTGGAGCGACGACGCTCTTTGGCTCACCCTTCGGCGTGAACCAGATCGCGACGTTTGATCGTGCTGCCGTCGGGCCACTGCGGCCGCATCGACTTCCGGCGCTGTCGCCGTCCGCACGGTTATCGTTTCAGCCAGCGCCATGGCGCGCGCTGTGGGCCCACACCACCGGAGTGGCGTCTTCACCGGAACTGAATGTCCTGCTCTTGGACGCTGGCGCCCTAACTGACCGCTCGCGCCGACGCCATCGTAGCCGACGGTCACCATCTGCGACCACCAATTGTCCCGCCACGTGCTTCTCGTAGACGATGAAAACGTTCTGTTTCCAGCGCTCTCGTCTCACTTCCGTCGACGTCCAGCGTGCTCAACCGCACCACGTGCGTCCCGGTTTCCGCCTTGTCGTCATCGCACCGCGGCGGATTCACCACCGCGCCACGGCGCCATAACTGTTTCCGGTGGAGTTACGTGCGCGCGGGCGGCGCCGTGTAGGATTCGCCGTTTTCTTCATCCACCAATGCAGATGATGCGCCAGTCGTTGCGAGTCATCGTCGCGTCTCCTCTACCGCCAGGAGCTCACTCGGCAGCAGGCACGCAGCGCACGCAAGAAAGGCTGAGACGATGAAATCCGTTGCTTTTTGCCTGGCGGGTCCCGGCCGGGGGACCTCAAGAGGTTGGGCGCGGATCGACGCCGCCATCAAGCATGCGCCAGGTCCAGTCGCCTTTGCGTGTGTCAGGTGCCGGAGCTGCAAGTCCCTGTATAACCCGGCCAGCGTAGCCAGCGATTGACCATCTTGCCAGAAGTCGCCTGGCGCGAGTTTCGAACGCGGGCTGTCTGCCAGTTTCAGCGCTCGCCGCCGGAGACTGCTTTGATATTTCTCCAGACACCCCAGAACGACAGCGGTGCCTTTCTCGTCACCAAAACGTGTGGGGCGTTTCCAGAATCCGTCGCCCGCAGCAGGACCAGATTGTGATCGTCGCCAAGCCATGTTTCCAGCCGCTTCAGATTACGCACCCGCATCGCTGCCTTGCCGTTGAGGCCTTCGAGCAAGCGAACGTGATACCAGTGATCTTTTACTCGCCGGCGCCAGGTGTGGAACAGCCCATCATCAGGCGTGGCGTGGACGCATGCCAGTTCCTTTCTGGCGCGCCGATACCCGCGGACGATGCCGCAGCCTTCATCGCGCTGCGTCCGGCTGCTCGCCTGACGCTCTTTGAGGTTTCCCTCGCCGATTGACGAAGCGCGTGTTCCACGCGCGGCAAAGATGCTCGGGATCGACACGAGCCGCGGTTGCGCGCTTGCGCGATCGCAGTCCCTGCTGCACGTCGGCGAAGATTGAAGGAGTGACGAGCCGCGGGAAGTGATGACGAATGGAATTCATCGTATTGAGCGTGACGTCCGCATCTCGGAGCGACGCCAATTGGTGGGCCAGAGTGCGAAGGCGGCGATTCTGTCTGGAGTATTGCTTTCCAAGGTCGTTCTGAAACATGCGAAGCACAGCGCGAATCTTCTTGATGTGCTTGCGCGCTTCATACTGACCTCAGCCTCGCTCGACTGCGGCATCTCCCAGTTCCTTCAACGCCTTTTCGAACTCCCCGGCGACGACCGCGAGATGTCTTTGGGACGGCGATTTCCCCTTTTTCAACCGATAGGCCACAAACCTGCTCCTCCTGAAAGGGCGGCAGCACGACTTCGTGACGTAATCAAACTCCGGGCCGGAAAGATGTGTGCTGACCTGAAACAGGCCCTGTTCGGATTCTGTAGAATCGTCCCGCGTCCCAGCCGTGCATCCGGGTAAAGGAGGTCGACATGTTCTCACGACGAGGTTTCCTCGTGACCGCGTCGGCAGCCATTGGTGGCATGACGTTTTCATCGCGCTCGGCGCCAGCTCGTGCGCAAGGAACTAACAGTGCGAGCCTGCCGCCCTACGGAAACTCCACGATTCCGGCCGGCATTCGTTCCCGCACCGTCGCCAACGTCAACGGTTTGACGGTGCATATGCTCGAGGCAGGCTACGAGACGGCCGGACGCCCGGCGATCTTGCTGCTGCACGGTTTTCCAGAGTTGGCCTACAGCTGGCGCAAAGTGATGTTGCCCGCTGGCCGCGGCGGGGTATCACGTGATCGCCCCCGACATGCGCGGCTACGGTCGCACGACCGGGTGGGACCGCTCTTACGACGCCGATCCGGATCCGTTCCGTATCCTCAACATGGTGAGGGACGCGTTCGGCGCTCGTGTATGCGCTCGGCCATCGGTCGGTGGCGATGGTGGCCGGGCACGACGCCGGAGCGCCCATCGCGTCATGGGCCGCGCTTGATCCGACCCGACGTCTTCCGCTCGGTGACGATTCTCAGCTCGCCGTTCGAGGGCCCTCCATCGATGCCATTCGACACGGCCAACGGCGCCGCGCCACCGCGCCCAGCGCCGACCGACGACGAGCTCGACGCGGAGCTCGCGAAGTTGAACCCTCCGCGCAAGTACTTACCAGAACTATCAACGCACACGCGGCGCCAACGACAACATGCTGCATGCTCCGCAGGGTCTCCACGCATTCTTCCGCGCCTACTATCACTACAAGAGCGCCGACTGGAAAGGAAACAAGCCGCATCCGCTGAAGGCGCGGAGCCGCAGAGGAGATGGCCAAGATCCCGACCTATTACGTCATGGAGCGGGATAAAGGCATGGCTGAGACCGTGGCGCCGATGATGCCCGTCGGCGGCAGAGATCGCCGCGTGCAAGTGGCTGACGAAGCCGAGGTCGACGTCTACGCGACCGAATACGCGCGGACCGAGTTCACCGGTGCGCTACAAGGCTATCGAGTGCGACGAGGCTCGATCCCAAGAGCCTCGCCGACATGCGCACGTTCTCGGGCCGAACCGATCGATGTGCCATCGATGTGCGTGGCCGGCCAAGAGCGACTGGGGTCGTCTATCAAACGCCTGGCGCCTGTCGACAGAATGCGGACCACCGCGTGCACGAATGGTGGGCTTTCATCTGCTGGAGGGCGCTGGGCACTGGGTGCAGCAGGAACAGCCGGAGCAGGTGAGCGCGTTGCTCATTCAGTTCCTGCGTGACCAAAAGCCGCGAAGCACCAAGGGAGTAGGCTTCGAGGGCTCAGGGCTCAGGGCTCAGGGCTCAGGATCTTCCGCCTTCAGGCGGAAAGAGAGCTACCGGCATTGATCTTCCAGGGCTAAAGCCGGAAGCCACATGGCGACCACACCTGTGGCGTTCACGCGTGATCCCAAGCAACTCAAGACTCCAGAGTGTAGCCGCCATTTTATTCGGGCGGAGAAGGCTACCGGCGGTGATCTTCCAGAAGGGACTGACCGACGATCTTCCGGCTAAAGCCGGGCGACCGCGCATGCATCTGCGCGCAAACCGAAACCACACCATGGCGTTCGCATTGGCATCACTCCGCCAGCGGGGCGCTGGCGTTCTGTGGCGTCTTACCCGCGGCGGGCCTCGGCCAGCGAGGCACACAAGATCTCTTCGTCGTTGCGGGCGTAGATCCGCCGGTTCGCATAGGCGGGATGCGACCAGTTCACGGCACCGAGCGCCCGGCGGTTGCCGGGTGTCGATGTCGGTTTGATCAATGCCGTTCGACTGATCTCCCGGTAGCCCGTCGGACTCAGGCGGGCGATGATGAGATCGCCGCGGTCGTTGTTGATGAAGAACCGATCTCCGTGGCGCACGATGTGGCCTTGCGCCCAGCGTGCCTTCTCGACCGTGACGGCCTGCGTCTGCCAGACGCGCTCGCCGGTATTGGCATTGAGACAGCGCAGCTCGCCGTAGCTGCACGGGCCGTAGACATAGTCATCCTGAATCACCGGCGTGCAGATCACCGAGTGCAATCCGTCGGTCTGTATTTCACTGTCGCTCTTGCCCTTCCACAAAACCCGAGCGGCCGGCCGGTTGGCGTCCAGCGACAGCATGAGCGATCCGTTGTAGAAGCAGGAAACCAGCAGGCGCGAGCCGCTCTGGACCACGGTGGGCACCGTCATCCCGTACGTGATCTTGAACGGCTGCTCCCAGTACGCGCGTCCGGTGGCGGGATCGAGCGAGCTGACCGCAACGGGATGCCAGATGATGAGCTGACGTCGTGCCGCCCGCGTCGATGATGACCGGCTGAGCGTAGCCAGGCTCGGAGGTCGACGGCAGGCGCTCGCCAAATTTCCTTGCCCGAGGTCTTGTCGAACGCCACGACCTTGGCGTTCGGCTCGCCGCCGACGAGGCAGATGAGCCGCGTGCCATCCACGAGTGGCGCACCCGCGAAGCCCCACATCGGCATCTCGGCGCCGTAGTCTTTCATGTAGTCCTTCTGCCAGAGGATTTCGCCCGTGTCGGTCCTCAGGCACACGAGCGTCCCGGCACGGCCGAGCACGTCACGCGATCCCCATCCACGGTCGCCGTTGCACCTGGTCCGGTTGCCCACGTGTCGAGCATGCCCACATAGCTGGCTTCCCACTCGCGCGTCCACAGAACGCGGCCCGTTGTTTCGTCGAGCGCGAGGATGCGTTCGGTGCCGCGCAGCACGCGCGTCGGCGAAAAGTCGCTGACGAACACACGCCCGCCGGATACCGCCGGCCCCGCGTAGCCACTGCGAATCGGCGCGCGCCAAAGGATTTCGAGACCCCGGTCGGAGAATCGATCGAGAATGCCGGAATCCGTCCAGACTCCAAGACGTCCGCGGCCGCGCGCACTCGGGCCAGTCGCTGACCCCACTCGTGCTCGGACGCGGTAATCCCTGCTGAAAGACAGCGGCGGCGGCGTCGAGGGTGGATCCGCGAGACGATGAGGCGGCACCGGGAGCCTCGTGCCGAGGAGCGTGGCGATGCCCCAGCCGTGCGGCTAGAGCGAATGAAGACTGCGGCGCGAGATGACGTGAGGTAGTGAACATGCGCCCCAACTGCCGCAGCCGGAAATCAGTGGAGCGACTTCGTCGGACGCGACTTCGTCTGGCGAACTCGAGGTGTGGAATCTCCAGCTTTCGCACGGCGTCGATGGCAGCCGCCAAGCGCAGCATCCACTGTCGTCGATTGTCCGCGCCGCCGCAGGTTCCGTCTCGTGGTCCTCAGCGTTCGCAGGACACTGCGCCCTGTCGAACCGCTGCCCGGTGCAATGCTCGCAAAAGCTCATGGTGAGCCGCCTCGTATATTCTACAGGACTGCGATCGCCTCGATCTCGATCATCAGTCCGGGTGCGCCAGCGAGAAGATCTGCGACAAGCGTGGACGCAGGTCACCTTCTTGCCGAGAAATTCCTCGCGCAGTGGGGCGAGGTCGGCGCGGCAAATCATGTCTGTCACATAGGTCGTGATCTTCACGATGCTCGCCATCGTTCCGCCCTGCGCGACTCGACCAGTGCCTTGATCGCTTCGAACGCCCCGCGTGCCTGTCCTTTGAAGTCGCCACGGCATGCGACTCCACCATCAGGCGTGTAGGCGACCTGCCCCGACAGAAAGAGCATGGTCTGCGCCTGGCTGACCCTGACACCCTGACTGTAGGTAGCCGGATCGAAAACCCCTGAAGCACAGGAATTTGTCGATGGTGGCCATGAGCTATCGTCCCGGCGCTGGCGCTTCTCCTTGCCGGAACCGACCCACATGCGCCGCCTTCGCGACCACCTTGCCCTGCATCGCCTTCAGCAAGTCGTCACGACTCGAGGTTTGGGAATGTCGAGATTCGCGTTGAGCGCATAAAGCTCGAAGACGTAGTGGTGATACCGCGGGCCCGCCGGTGCGCCGGGTCCCATATAGCTCGCCTGTCCGGTGATGTTGTTGCCCTGGACCGATCCATCCGGTAGTTTGCCCTCCGGGATGCCGTTGGCCGACGCCGGAACATTCCAGGCCAGCCAGTGCAACACGTCGCCAGTCCCGTTCTGCAGGCCGACGTCGAGGTCGTGAAAGATGATCGCGTAGCTGACGCAGTGCCGGCTGGCGCATTGGAGAAGCTTGAACGCCGGTTGGACGCCACCTCGACCGACGTAACTTCTGCGGCACGATGCCACCGTCGGGGAAGGCCTCGGTTTCCATCAGCAGCGGCGGAAGGTTGAAGCCCCGGCCGCCGCCGCCGCCGCCGGCGCACCTGGCCCGCGCCCCGCGCCGGCTCCTGTGCGAACGGCCCAGGGCCCAAGGCCACCGCCGCCATGAGTATCGTCGCTGCCATCAAGGTTCTGTATCGCATACGTTTCACGACTCCTCTGATCGCCTTACGGCTTGGCCGCCGCGCCGGCCGCTGCCTCGTTGAGCACGGGCGGCGTCGAACCGCCGGAGAACAGCTCGCGGCCATCGGGAAGCGTGACCGTCTTGGCGTTCGCCACGGGCTGTCCGGATTTCGCGCGATAGCCTTCGATTTTCACCGGCGTGCCCGGCGGGATCGAATCCTTCCTCCAGCCCATGCGCAGCAGGGCGTTGGGCGGACCCATTTCGAACCGCCACTGAACCACCTGCCCATCGGGCCCTTTCACGTCAACATAGATCCAGGAGTGGGGATTGACCCAGTCCATCTTGCTGACCGCTCCATTGACGGTGATCGGCTGGTTGGCGTCGAATTCAGCAGCAAAGGAATGATGCGCGACGGCAGGCCGATCGATCGCCAGCACCGCAACGAAGGTGGCCAGGATGCAAAACATGGTCTTCATCGGTTGATCTCCTGCTTGTTGCTCAGGATCCGTCTACCGGCTGGCCGGTGCGCGGCCGGGCGCGAACTCGAAGCCGAAGACATTCGGGAGAACCTGGCTGCCTTCGGCGCACGCAAACTCCATCAGCTCGGTGTCCGCGCTTTGCGGCCTGAAAGTGCCACGGCGATCTTGATCGGCCGCGTGAACATTTTCGGATCGTCGATCGTGATCTGGTAGTCGAGGATGTTCGGGTCGATCCTCGTGAAGCGCTCGACGGTATGTAGCGCATCGCTATGGTACGGGACGGTGCGCGACAATGACGTCTTTGTCGTTGAAGTTGGTGGTGTCCACCACCAGCGTCTCGCCCTCCCAGTGGCCGACGGGATCCCCATGAACAGGCGGATGTTTGGACCCACGTGCGGGCGTCCGTCGGTCGGGATCACACGCGTCACGTGATTGTATTCGTACATCATCACGAAATAGCCAGGGCGCTGGATGATCTGATACGGGTGCCGGTCGTCAGCTTCGAGCGGGCCGGGAAGGATGCATCGAGCGGCCTTTTCGACGTAGGCCAGCGAAGCCGGCGGGATCATCTTGGGGATGAATTCGCGCCGCGCCTTATCCGCTTCTGGCTGCCAGGGCAGCACTCGATCGGCCGGATCGATCACGCCCGCCGGGCGTCCCTGCAGAACGGAACGATCCTGGGTGGTGAAGACACCCGTGTTGAAAACAGTTGGATACGGTTGGCCGGTGCTCCCAAAGTCGCCCAACGGGGTATTCGGAGCGTTGGCTTCTTGAAGGCCGACACCACGGCGCGCCCACGCGCCCTGCATATCAGGGTGACCATCGGCCGTGCGCGGCGCGACGTGCTTCGGCGCCGCTTTGTCCGACCGCTTCGCCGGGATGGGTGTCATCACCAGCGCGAGGAGGGCCGCGGCGGCGGATATTCCGGACAGCACGGTTTTCATTGCGCCACTCCTACGGGTTTCGCGTTGCCATACCTCTTGTCCTGAAGGTAATACACGCACTCGTACTCCAGGAGCTTGACGTTCTTGTCGATGCGGCGGTAGAGCGGCATGCTGATCTTCCAGGGCCGCGAGAACACCTTGGGATCCTCGAGTGTCGCCTCGTACATGATGTGGCCGGCATCGATCAGCGTATAGCGCTCCACGACGTGGAGGGCATCGCTGTGAAAGTTCCCGCGTGATCGAGCCACGTGCGGTCGTCCAGGTTGGTGACATCCACCACCAGCGTGTCGCCTTCCCAACGCCCGCGCGAGTCGCCCATCCAGAAATCGGGAAAACCTTGTAGGGTGGGGTGATCCGTCGGTGAAGACGTGGCGCCGCGCGTGTGCGAATTCGTACGAGAAGACGACCAGCTTCGGCGTCTGAATGATCTCGAACGGGAAGGGCATGTAGGTCGCCCTGGGAACGCCGGGAAGGTAACAGGTCGCTTCGGCCGGGTCATCGGTGTCGCGATGCTCGAAGTTAGTCGCGCTGCTTTGCGGCGGCAGCGGGCAGATAGGGGATTGTTCCGCCTTCCACGACACCCTGTCCGGGAGGCAAGCCCAGAGCGCCAGAGTGATCCTGCAAGTCCCAGGCGGCGCTGTTCAACGCCTGCCAGATGCCGCTGAGATCCGGTTTGCCATCGGGACCGCGCGGGATGTCGGACCTCGCCTGAGCCCGCCCAACTGAGGAAGTGCCGCGCACAGAAGCGTGAGAAAAACGGCCGTCAGTCTCGGTCCGCACGGGGAAATCATGCTGCCCTCACGACTTCATCGGCCCGTCTGAGCCACTGCGTGACGCGTACTCGCGGAGCAGTATAGGCGCCAGCCGGAATGCACACAAGGCGCACATGTCCACGCGGAAGAACTGGTCATCAGGTAGGACTCCTGGGCACGAAACGTGCGGGAGGCGCAGCGGCTGAGTCGCCGGCGCGTCGTTTCCGGCCAAAACTCGTGACGTGTGGCGTCCGACCCGCGACATTCCGCGGCCGGAAGGGTCCCACTTCGCGCATAATCGCGGTTTTGAAAACAGAGAGGAGAAGCCTGCAATGGCAAAGACGAAGAGGCCTGCAGTGGTGAAGACGGCCAAGCGTGGACTGCCGAAATCGGCCGAGCGCGCAAGGACGCCGATCGACAAGCCCAATATTCTGGTGATCTGGGGCGATGACATCGGCCAGTCGAACCTGAGTTGCTACACGCACGGGCTGATGGGCTACCGCACGCCCGAACATCGATCGGATTGCCAAGGAAGGCATGTTGTTCACCGATTCCTACGGCGAGCAGTCCTGCACGGCGGGCCGATCGTCCTTCATCACGGGGCAGAGTGTTTATCGCACCGGCTTGTCCAAGGTCGGGATTCCCGCCGCACCGATAGGCATGTCGGACAAGAGCGTGACCATTGCGGCGCTCCTCAAGAATCAGGGCTATGCCACCGGGCAGTTCGGCAAGAACCACCTCGGCGACCTGAACCACATGCTGCCGACGAATCACGGCTTCGATGAATTCTTCGGGAACCTCTACCATCTCAACGCCGAAGAGGATCCGGAGCAGCCGAACTATCCCCCGGAGAAGGATTTCCCGAACTTCCGCAAGAACTTCGGCCCGCGCGGCGTCATCCATGCCTGGGCAACCGAGAAAGACGACCCGACCGACGAACCTCGTTGGGGCCGCGTTGGCAAGCAGAGGATCAAAGACACCGGCCCACTCAATCGCAAGCGCATGGAAACGTGCGACGACGAGTTCGTCGCCGCCGCGTCAGGATTTCATCAAGCGCCAGGACAAGGCGGGTAAGCCATTCTTCGTCTGGCTGAACACCACCCACATGCACTTTGTCACCCACACCAAGAAGGCGGAGCCTCGGCCAGGCCGGCCGATGGCAATCGCCGTATCACGACACGATGATCGACCACGACAAGAACGTCGGCCAGATGCTCAAGCTCCTCGACGAGCTCGGCATCGCGGAGAACACTTTCGTGATGTATTCAACCGACAACGGCCCTCACCGGAACACGTGGCCGGACGGCGGCATGACGCCGTTCCGCAGCGAGAAGAACACCAACTGGGAAGGCGCTTTCCGTATTCCGCTGCTCGGTGCGTTGGCCGGGCAAGATCGCGCGCTGGTTCGGTCGCCAACGGCATCGTGCAGCATCACGACTGGCTGCCGACCTTCCTCGCCATGGCCGGTGCGCTCGGACGTCGTCGACAAGCTGAAGAGCGGCTACAGGGCGATCGGCCGGACCTACAAGAACCACATCGACGGATACAATCTCCTGCCCTACCTGACCGGCCAAGACCAAGGAGAGCCCGCGCAACTTCTTCTTCTACTTCAGTGACGATGGCGACATGCTCGGTCTGCGCTTCGACAACTGGAAGGTGGTGTTCATGGAGCAGCGGTGTCACGGCACGATGCAGGTCTGGGCGGAGCCGTTCACGCGCCTGCGTCTGCCGAAGCTGTTCAATTTGCGAACCGATCCCTACGAGTTTGCCGACGTCACGTCAAACACGTACTGGGACTGGTTTGCCCAGAACGGGATCCTGGCCCTCGCATCCCAGACGGTCGTGGCAAAATTCGTAGAGACGTTCAAAGAGTTCCCTGCCGTTCAGAAACCAAACACTTTTACTGTGAACGACGCGCTGTCGAAGATGAGCGAAGCGGTCAGCGGCGCAGGACACTGAACGCTGCGACTCGGACCGGACGGCGGGTCCCCGCCGTCCGGCACCCGCTTTCGGGCGCGCCAGACCCTCTAGCCCGCGGGACCTCAACAACAACACCCCGACGAATCGTTTCGTTCACCGAAAAGCGAGCTTGGGGATATCATTGAGGCTCGTCCTCTGAAGAGAGGGCCGCGGGACCTCCGGTCTCGTTGCCTGCAGTGCGCTGGCCGAGCCTGGCCAGTGCGGTCGTTGAAAAAGACGAAAGGGCCAGATTTGGTGATTACTTCATTTCATGCATCGCAGCGCTCGTAGGCCTGCTCTGCTTGACTGCCAGTTGCTCATCGTCTCCCAGTTCGTCATCGTCTGCTCCTGGAGGGCGCGAATCGGTCGGGACCAGCGGCTCGAAGTCCGTCGCCGGAGAAGCGGCCACCCTTCCGCAGGGGGAGGACGGCGACAAACCGCTGCCGGACGTGCCCTCACCGTATGACGCGCTGCCGGCGGAAACACGTGGCCTGCTCGATACCCCATTCACCGGCGATTTCGACGCGATGGTGAAGCGCCGTCTGATTCGCGCAGGGGTCGTCTTCAACCGGACGCAGTATTTCATCGACAAAGGAGTTCAGCGCGGCATCAGCTACGAGTCGATCAATCTGTTCGAAGAGGAATTGAACAAGCGCTTGAAGACCGGACTGCTCAAGGTCCACGTCGCCATCGTGCCGCTCTCACGCGACCAGCTCTTCTCGGCGCTTCAGGAGGGCAAGGTCGACCTCGTTGCCGCCGCGCTCACGATTACGCCCGAGCGAAGAAAGCAGATCGACTTCAGCATTCCGACTCGCATGCGGCGTGTCGGAGATCGTCGTGACCTCGAAGGATGCTCCGCCGGTTGCTACGACCGACGACCTGGCTGGCCGCGAAGTGTTCGTCCGTCGGAGCAGCAGCTACTACGAGAGCCTCGTGGACGCTGAACGCGGATCTCAAGAGCCGCGGGAAGCCGCCTGTCGATCATCAGGAGGCGCCCGACGCGCTCGAAGACGACGATGTGCTGGAGATGGTCAACGCAGGACTCGTGGAGCTCACGGTCGTCGACGATTTTGTCGCTGAATTCTGGCTACAGGTATTTCCCGACATCCGTCTTCACAAGGATGCGGTCGTGAGGACCGGCGGTGAAATCTCGGTCGGCGTGCGAAAGAACAACCCGAAGCTCCGGGAGCGGTGAACGCCTGGATCAAGAAATACGGGCCGGGCACGGCGTTCGGCAACACCATCGAGAAGCGCTATCTGCAGAGCACCACGTACGTGAAGGACGCCGGCTTCAGAAGGGGAACGGAGGAAGCTCCGAGCGCTGGTGAAACTCTTCGAGACATACGGCGGCCGATACAACGTGGACTACCTGCTGATGGCGGCGCAGGGCTTTCAGGAATCCCGTCTGGACCAGTCGGCGAGGAGCCGTGTCGGCGCGATTGGCGTCATGCAGGTGATGCCAGCGACGGGCAAGGATCTCGCGGTTGGTGATATCACGCAAGGTCGAGCCGAACATTCACGCCGGCGTCAAGTACTTCCGGTTCATGATGGATCAGTTCTACAAAGACGAGCCGATGGACGAGCTCAACAAGGGGCTGATGACGCTCGGCGTCGCTATAACGCCGGGCCTGGCCGTATCCGGCAGCTTCGAGCGTGAGACAGCTCGTCGCGGTCTCAATCCCAACAAGTGGTTCGGCAACGTCGAGCGCGTGGTCTCGGAGCGGGTCGGGCGCGAAACCGTGCAGTACGTGAGCAACATCTATAAGCTACTACGTCGCCTACCGACTGGGTACTGGATCGCGACCAGGCTCGCGAGCGTGCGAGAGGCGAGGTGGCGAACAATCCGTAGGCGCGGCCGTCTCATCGTGGCACCTTCGTCAGACCGTTCGCGGCGAGCGCCTCGTAGACCGCCGTGAGAAGGATGCGGCCACCTGTCCAGCTCGTACGGTCCGCTACGTGCAGTGTGGGCTCGACGAGAAGGTCCAGAACTGGTCCGACGCGGCGTTCTGGGACGAGCTGCGGTCCCGCCTCCCCGAAGAAGTGGCGCGCCGCGTGACGACCGGGCCGTCGATCGAAAAGAGCATCGCGCAGCTGCACAGCTTCGTGGCCGAGCCGCTGCGATTCGGCCAGCCTGTTCCTGGCCGGCGACGCGGCGCAACATCGTGCCTCCGACCGGCGCGAAGGGTTGAACCTCGCAGCCTCGGATGTCGGCTATCTCGCGCGCGGGTTCGCCGAGTTCTATTGCGACAAGAGCGCAGCGGGCCTCGACGCGTATTCCGACCGCTGCCTGCGCCGCGTCTGGAAGGCTGAACGCTTTTCGTGGTGGCTCACGTCGCTCATGCACAAGTTTCCTGAGACGGGTGAGTTCGGTCAGCGCACTGCAGCACGCCGAGCTCGATATCTGGTGGGCTCCGCCCGCGGCATCGACCGCGCTGGCGGAGAACTACGTCGGGCTGCCGCTCGAGCACTAGGAAATGCCGCTGCCCACACCGGCCGCGGCCGTCATGTCCGGATCAACCCCACCATGAATTGACGAATGACCAACATGTGCAAGCTTTGCGACCAAGCGAAAGCCGCAGCACCATCTCACGCCGCCATCCGGAACGCGGCGCGATTTCCTCGGGCCTCGACGGCCACCGCAGCGGTCGCTGCGGGCATTGATGTCTTCACCTCGCCCGCCGCTGGAGCAGCGGACGCGGGCTGCACCGCCCCCGGACAGCGGCCGGCCGGGCAGGCGCTATGTCATCCGCAACGGCTATGCCGCGCCTTGTCGGCCCCGCCCGTGGACGCCATTCCACGACTGAAAGACGTCCTCGAGCGGCGCGCCAAGAGCCACTGATCTCGACCGAGCTGGTGCCGCGCGTTCTACGATGCGGGCGGCGGCGGCTGCGTGGTTGGGAGGCTCGGAATCGCGCGTAGGAACTCGTAGATGGCTCGCAGCTCGAGGTTGGACATGTTCCCGTAGACCGGCCACGGCATCACCTGCAGGAGCGGTGAAATCTCCGGATGCCGGTTCTTGAAGTCGGGTACCTTTCTCATCACTTCCCGGAACTGAGCGTAGGTGAGGTTCGCTGGCAGGCCATTCGCGCGTGGCGTAAGGTTACGCCAGATGAACGGCCCAAAGACTCCGCCGCCAGCCAAGTAGGTATCGGCGCTTGACTTGCTTCTTCTCCCCTTGAAGGGATCTCCCTCCCTCTGCATACGACGGCACCGTATGACAGTCGTTGCAACCGCCTTGCGCGTTGACGATATAGCTGCCGAGACCGACGAGGGCGGGATCCAGGTTTCGAAGATCGAGCGGCACCGGCGAGAGCTTGAATCCGTTCAGCACGCGACTGTCGAAGTCCTGGCGATAGTTGAAATCCTCGGCGTGGCCGTCTCTGATGCCCACGACCCCGACCCCGCCGCCAGCACGAGCACAGCTGTCCCAATCAGATCCATCCGTTCTGTGCGTAACCGGACGACATCCGCCGTCGAGATCGACAAAGCCATTGAGCCGCCGTTTCCACTCCAGGATCAGTAGAACGACGCGCACGTCAGGCTGCGGCCACCGAGGCCGAGCGCTGCTGTGAGAACGTCGCCAGCGTCGAGCCATTTCGACGCAGTGATTGCGTCTTCCCGTCGACGATCTCGAAGACGAGGGCAGGCCCCGCATCTCGAACGATTTGTGCGTGGGCGCAACCGGCCCGCCCGATACTGCCAAAGGTCCCTGGTGCGTGCCACTCCACCTCACCTCCAGCACGACGTGTTGCCGCCTCGCCGAAGCGTTCTGAAATGTTGCCTTCGAGTCTGGGCGGTGCCCCTTGCCCAGCCTTGCCAGGCGGTGACGAAGAACACGCGTTCTTCCGCCAGCCGTCAACGTCACGGCCGTCTCAGCTGCCGGTGTTGTGTCCACCGAGGCGCGGAATCATTCCTCACCGGGAAGGATGGACTGGGCGAACAAGGGTCGCCTGGAATTCGCCGGACTTCTGCTCCACCTCGAAGGTCACCGTTGCACCTTCCGTCAGGTCGTGGAACCAGACGCGCTGCATCGCTGCGTCGAAACGAGTAGGCCTTCCCGTCTTCAGCAAGGAGCGATCCGGTGCCTCGGTCGCGCCGGAGTTGTGTAATCGTGCCCGTCAAACTGAGAGCCCTCTTTCTTCCGCGAGCGTGATCGCGATCCGCTCGGCCCCGTCGCAACTCTCGTGTTCTCTGCCTTGGTCGCTATGGTGAGGCGACCCACCATCCCGACTCGTCGCGCTCACGAGCGACGGATACGGGTTCACGACTCCAACCATCCTCCCCCAGACGGGTTCCAAGTCGCGCTCGATGCTCCGGCGGAGGTCAGCACGCGAGATCCTGCATGCACCGGCGTTGAAGTCACGTCCCACCAGCAGCGCGTCGTCCATGCTAGCGACCGTTGACCGTCGGACCAGTCTCGGGCATCACCTGCAGCAGCACATCGGGGCGGACGGACACTTCGCCAGTGAACGGCCGAGCGTGCGACGCGACCATCAAAGCGGCCACCGCCGCGGTCGGTCGCGGCGATACCCATCGCAACGCCGGCAGTGGACCGATTGTCGCTGTGGACCATGCCGATTGCCAGCAAGGTCAGGATGGCTTCGAGAATCAAGCCCCACCACTTCACCCAGTTGATCGTCGACCGACTGATGATGATGCGCTGTCGACGCGCATCGAGGGCCTCTTGCAGGGCGTCGACCGTTCCCACGCTGTGCGACCGCTTGCCCTTCGTGTTGCGGCGTTTGCGCCAGAGCCAGGCTCAACGCCTCCACCAACGCGGCCGGTGGCCTCGTCAGCCCGATATCCTGGTTCGCCATGGCGGGCCACCCACCGTCGTGGCTTCTTGAATTCGGCGGCGCACGAGCTCGCGCAGTTGCTGCTCAATTGGTTCCTGAAAGCGGCGCTCAAGAGCACGACGGCTCTCAGGGCGCTCGCCTCGCGATTCACCGCCCTCGTGGGCTCGTTGCTGGTCGGCCCAGACCTGCGACGCCAAAAATGCCACCAAAAGGGCGTAAAGGATGCCCAACGGTGGCAGGATCCCTGGCGAGATGCCTTTGAACGTACGCAGGCGATCACCCGCCGCCAGCGTCACGATCAGAGCGTGAATCGCCCATGTGATCAGCATGTGGCGGCAAGACCGACGAGCGTCATCCACACGACGGGCAGCTGAAACAGCCATTCCGGACATGGTTCAGCAATACGTAAATTGAACGAAGTACAAC
>ERZ1370068.8822-contig-7646_pt1 | contig 36013 bp, 65 predicted proteins | sample MGYA00561227_ERZ1370068 | MGnify/ENA primary metagenome ERZ1370068 (study PRJEB38410, sample SAMEA6850437) | metagenome | study: Metagenomic assessment of the ecological functions of the soil: analysis of the soil microbiota associated with the... | reverse complement strand
GTTACGTATTGCTGAGTCGAAGGCGATCTGCTCGCTGGCAGTGGACGCTGCGGCGACAGCCGTGTTCGCGGTCGTCGGCACGACCGGATCATGCCGAAATCGGCGTCGAGTTGGCGCTGGCCATGGCGGGCGCGTCCGCGACAGTGCGCGAGCATCCGCCGGCTGATCTTGTTCCTCGTCGATACGCAGGGGCAGCGACTGCGCCGCCGCGACGAGCTGCTTGGTATCCACCGTTACATGGCGCACCTCGCGAAATGCGTGGAAGTCGCGCGCCGCACGGTCATCGCGTGCTTGGGCTCGTCTACGACCAAGCGCTGTCCGGCGGCTTTCTGGCGAGCGGCATGATGGCCGATCTGTGCTGCGGCGCTGCCGGAGTCCGAGATCCGGGTCATGAACCTTCCGGCGATGGCGCGTCACGCGGCTGCCGCCGGAAGTGAGCGCCTGCGCGCGCTCGCGCAAGCGTCGCCGGTGTTCGCCCCGGCGCGATCAATTACGTGCTCATGGGCGCGATCGACGCGCTTTGGGACGGCGGGATCTCGCTGGGGTGCAGCATTCACGCGCGCGCTGCGCGACGCACCGACATACTGACACGCGACGCGACTCCGGGGCATTTATGCGCGGCGGACGCAACATCGCCGCGCCGGATCGCCGCGCGCGCGCGCGGCCTCTGAATGATCGCGGTCCACCGCGGCGATGCTCACGCGGAGCGGTTCGCCATTGGCGGCACACGTTGATCTGGCCAGCCGCGTCCGAACGCGCCAGGTTGAGGCCGAGGCGAAGCGACGAACAGGCGCGCTCGGCGCTCGACTAATGGTGCGCCTGACTGGCCGCTTGTCGCTCGTCGCAACGACGAGCGTGTGCCTGCCGGGGCATCGCGGCAGGATTGCCGCTGCCGCCATCGCACGGCAAATCGCGACTCGCGTTCCACCTGCCAGGCGCCGGCATTGCAAATTGCGCGCCGCCGCTCACGCTGGCGCCGTCGCCCGCGCGTTGCCGCCGGCGTGGCAGCGCGCCCGCTCGCGGCCCCTCGGACACGCGGCGCGCAAAGCCCACGTGTCGCTATCGGTGTTCGGCTCTCAGCCGCGTGGCAGGCGATCACCGGCCTTGCCTATTTCAGTAACGACGATTCCGACGTCGACCTCTTGTTTCGGCCCGCGAACATGGATGAAATCGGCTTCGTCGTCTCGCTTACGAACGGTGGGAGCGCGATACGCGCCGCCGCATCGACGGCGAGATCCTGTTTCCAGACGACGATGCGGTCGCGTGGCGCGAATGGGCTTGTGCGGATCGTGGCGAATGCGTGCTGGCGAAGAACATCGATGGCGCAAAGTCATGCTCGTGGAGCGCAGGGGCGCTCTCCGCGCGACTCGCGCACGGAACGGTGCCGGCATGATCGTTGTTGCCTTGCGCGCCCCGCGCTTGCGCCTGCGCCGCCGGAGCGGCGTTCGCGGACATCGCAAGGGACTGCGATTGGCAGCTTGTGGCCGAGCTCGCGCTCTATCCGAAGCCGGGTCTGGTGAGCCTCCGCGATTCGGGCGCGCATGCCGACATGGACGCGTCGACGTTCATCGCGAGCCTGTTCGCGCTGTCGCGTTACTTCGACGAGGTCGTGGCGGCGCGCTGCGCGCGCGCCCTTCGAAGATCTGCAGGCGCGCGGCATCCGCGCGCCAGGCCGCGCGATGCTCTCCGCGACGGGCGGCGTCAGCTACGCATCACGCGGCGCCATTTTTTCGTTGGGACCCCATGCGCCGCTGGGGGGCGCGCTAACGCGCAGGCGATCGGCGCGATGCCCGCAGATTACCGTCGCGTTGCGCACGATTCTGCTCGACGAATGGAGCACGGCGCTCTTCTTCCGCGATGCCGACGGCGAGGTATTCGCGCACGGCGTGGACGCAATGACGCGCTACGGCGCGCCGGCGGCGCGCGCGGCGAAGCGCAACGCGCGTTTCCGTCGGTGTTCGAGATTGCGCTGCCATTACCGGCGCTCCGTGCGGCAATATCGCGCGCGGTTGCGGCGCTGCGACTTTGCGCGATTGTCGGCGTTCTTCTCGCACTGCTCGCGCGCATCGCCGATTTCTTACCGGCGTGCTGCATATCGCGCCGGCGCCGACGGCTTGGCGCTCGTCCAGCGTCGTGCGCGGGAATTCCAGAGCGCGGGCGACGTCCACGCGCGCGACGCGATTCCGCGCGCGCACGGCTCGGCTCCACCGCGAATTCGTCGCGCATCGCGCGTCGCCGGGGCGCCGCATGGACCTGCTGGCCGCTGCGATCTTCGTCGACCAGATCCAGCACGCCGCTCCCGGATGACTTTCGCGGTGTTGTGCCCCGGGCCAAAGGCGCCCAGCACGCGGCGATGCTCGATCTCGCGTGCCGCGACGCCGAAGGGTTGCGCGTCGTCGTCCAGGAGGCGCGCGAGGCGCTGGCGGAAAATCCGCGCGCGTGGCTCGCGGCGAGAGCGAAGCGATCTTCGACAACGCCATCGCGCAGCCACTGATCTGCATCGCGCAACTGGCGCTCTGGGCGACCCTTTCGCGCCCTACTGCCGCGACCGACCGCCGTCGCAGGCTACAGCGTCGGCGAGCTCGCCTGTTACGGCGTATGCGATGCATCTCGGCGACAACGCCGGCGCGCTCGCTGTCAACTTGCGCGCCGCACGCGCTTTGGCGATGATAAGATCGCGCCGCGGCGGATCGATCCGGGCGGGAGGTCACGTGGCGATCCGCGGGCTATCGCGTCCTGCGCTCATTCTGCGCCTGCGCCGGTCTCGACGCGTTCATCGCTATCGCGATCGCCGACGACGCTGTCGTCGTGTGGTGACACGATGCACTCGCTTCGCGGTCGTGAAGGTGTCGCTGTGGTCGTGCGCGGCGCACAGGTCACGGATCTTCGGATTGGGGTCGCGCGTCGCATACGCCGCTGCGCTTGTATCCGCAGTCGCGCCGTTTCGCGCCGCCCCTCGGACGGTCGTCGCCAAAGCGCGGCCGATCGCCCGCCGTCGTCGCCGGCATCGACGCGGGGCGCTCGTCGCACCACACGCGAGCGCGCGATCGCCACGCTGTCGAGGCCAGATCGCAACGACGGTCGAATGGGCGCAAATGTCTCGACGCCCACTATACGAACGCGGCTGCCGGGTCTATCTCGAGCTTCTCTCGGCCCGGGCCGCGCGTTGACCCGGATATGACGCGTGTGAGCGGCACTGGCGGCGCCGACGTGCGCGCTCCGTCGACGGGTGACGACAGATGGGGCGGCGACGTCGTGTCGCGTGGGTGCGAGCGAAAGCTCGAACGCTAGAGCGCGCAGCGCGACGCGCGTCCCCTGCGTCGATCGCGCGCTTCGCGTCCAGCTCGACTGCGACGTCCGCTGCCACCGATCACCGTCGTCTTGATGCCAAGCGCTGCGAGTTCCGGCACCAGATCGCGCCGCGGTTCCTGCCCGGCGCAGATCACGACCGTATCGACGTCGAGCACCTGCGGCACGCCGTCGACTCGTGATGTGCAGACCCGCATCGTCGATGTTCGATCGTAGCTCGACGCCGGCCATCATCGTCGACGCCGCGCCTCTTGAGCAGCGTGCGGCGGATCCACCCGGTCGTCTTGGCGAGACCCGCGCCGACCTTCGTTTCTTGCGCTGCAGCAGCCAGCTAGCCTGGCGGCGGCGGCATCGTCGTCGCGAGGGCTTCAAGCCGCCGCGCGCGCGCGTAGTCGACGTCGATCCCCCATTCGTCGCGAAACGCCGCGATCGCCGGATCGTCGCGATGCGCCGTCGCTCGACATGGCCGTCGGCGTCGTCGCCAGGCGTAGAGCAGCTCCGCGACATCGAAGCCGATGCCGCCGGCGCCGACGATCGCGACGCGTCGACCGGCCGGCTTGCGCGCCTTCGACGATGTCGACGTAGCTCGCCACCTTCGGGTGCGCGATGTCCGTCGATTGCAGGCTGCGCGGAACGACGCCGGTCGCGAGCGATGACGTCGATCGAAGTCGCGCAGGTCGTCCGCGATCGGCGCGCCGACTCGAGCCGCACGGTCGACGCCGAGCCGCGCCAGCCGCGTGCGGAAATAGCGCAGCGTCTCGGCGAATTCCTCCTTGCCCGGAATGCGTCGCGCGAGATTGAACTGGCCGCCGATTTCCGGCCGCGGCGTCGAACAGCGTGACGCTGTGCCCGCGCTCCGCGGCCGTCGTCGCCGCCGCCATGCCGGCCGGTCCCGCGCCGACGACGGCGATCGTTCTCGCCGCTGCAGCCGCCGGCGTCAGCTTCAGCTCGCGTCTCGCGGCACGCGAACGGATTGACGAGGCAGGACGCGATCTCGCGCGCGAAGATGTGGTCGAGGCACGCCTGGTTGCAGCCGATGCACGTGTTGATCTCGTCGGCGCGATCCTGCCGCCGCCTTGCTGACGAAATCCGGCATCGGCGAGAAACGGCCGCGCCATCGACACCATGTCGGCGTCGCCGCGCGCGAGCACCGCCTCGGCGACCGCGGGATCGTTGATGCGGTTGGTCGTGATCAGCGGAATCCCGACCGCGCCTTTCATGCGCCGCGTGACCCAGGCGAACGCGGCGCGCGGCACCATCGTCGCGATCGTCGGGATGCGCGCCTCGTGCCAGCCGATGCCGGTGTTGATGATCGTCGCGCCGGCGCCGCTCGACCGCCTGCGCGCAGCGCGACGACCTCGTCCCACGTGCTGCCGCCTTCGATCAGATCGAGCATCGACAGCCGGTAGATGATGATGAAATTCGCGCCCGTGCCGCTCTCGCGCGTGCGGCCGCACGATTTCCACCGGGAAGCGGATGCGGTTCTCGAACGCGCCGCCCCATGCGTCGTCGCGCGTGGTTGGTCCGCGGCGCGATGAACTGGTTGATCAGATAGCCCTCCGATCCCATGATCTCGACGCCGTCGTAGCCGGCGCGCCTGCGCGAGCTCGCGCGCAGCGCGACGTAGTCGGCGATCGTGCTGCCGCACGCCCCAGCCGTCAGCGCCGCGCGGCTTGAACGGCGTGATCGGCGAGCGCGACCGCCGACGGCGCGACCGACAGCGGGTGATACGCGTAGCGCCCCGCATGCAGGATCTGCAGCGCGATGCTTGCCGCCCGCAGCATGCACGGCATCGGTGATCGATCCGATGCTTGCCGACTTGCCAGCCGAACGAGAGCTGCTGACGCGCGCGGCTCGAGCGCGTCCGGCGAAGTTGGGCGCGATGCCGCCGGTGACGATGAGCCCGGCGCCGCCGCGAGCGCGCGCTCGGCATAGAACGCGGCGAGCTTGCGCGAAGCCGTCGGGCGCTTCCTCGAGGCCCGTGTGCATCGAGCCCATCATGCACGCGATTCTGGAGCGTGACGAATCCGAGGTCGAGCGGAGCGAGGTGCGGATAGGGCATCAGGACTGTCGAAGGAGCGGACAGGATCGGAAGCTTAATCGATCCGCCCACGAACTCGCAAGACCACGATGATTCGCCGAGGCTGCCTCCCGCGCGGGGCGTCCGGCAAAGACTATACGACGCGTCGCAGCTCGGCCGTCTCGGCGGCAGCTTTCGCCCGCGACGAGCGCATCCACACCGGCACGTCGACAGCGGACAAGGGCTTGCTCAGTGAAGCCCTGCACCAGTGTCGCAACCGAGCGCGCAACCGCTCGAGCGTCTTGTCTTCGACGCCTTCGGCGACGACATCGAGGCCCATGTTGTGCGCGAGCTCGATCGTCGAGCGGACGATCACCGCGTCGCTCGGCGTCGCGCGCCATCCCCATGCACGAACGACTTGTCGATCTTGAGCTCGTTCAGCGGCAGCCGGCGCAGGTAGGCCAGCGACGAATAGCCGGTGCCGTAGTCGTCGATCGACAGCTTGCAGCCGAGCGCGTGCAGGCGCTCGAGATTCTCGATCGCATGGCCGGGGTCGTCGAGGATCGCGCTCTCGGTGATTTCGAGCGCGATCCACTGCGCCGCGCAGTCGTGCACTCTGCAGCAGCAGCGGCCACGCGCATCGGGCAGCGTCGGCGTCCATCAGGTCGCGCGCCGGACAGGTTGATCGACACGTTCATCGGCAGGCCGTCGCAGCGCCAGTTCGCGCATTGCGCGATCGCGCGCGCCGAGCACCCATTGCGTGATCGCCCGGATGTAGCCCGATCTGCTCGGCGAACGGAATGAACTCCACCGGCGGCACCGACGCCGCGCGTCGGATGATGCCAGCGCACCAGCGCCTCGACGTAGCTGCTCGCCGATCGCCGGCCAGCGCCACCTTCGGCTGGTACATCGAGCGCGAGCTCGTTGCTGTCGACCGCCTTGCGCAAATCGCTCATCAGCGACAGGCGCTCGAGGCCGTGCTGGTCGTAGCGCTCGTCCCAGATCGACGATGCCGACGTTGCTGCGCTTCGCCGCATACATCGCGACGTCCGCGCTGCCGCATCAGCGTCGAGCGCTTCGAGCGCCGTGGTCGGGGACGCGGCGACGCCGATGCTCGCGCGCACGTCGACGACGTGGCCTTCGAACGTCATCGGCGCTTCCAGCGTGCGCAGCAGCGCCGCGGCGACATGCGCGGCGCGTCGCCGCCGCCGCTCGCCCGGCAGCAGCACGGCGAACTCGTCGCCGCCGAGCCGCGCAACGATGTGCGTCTTCGGCGCGTGACCACGGCGCGCAGCCGCGACGCCGACCTCGCGCAGCAGCAGGTCGCCGATCGAATGGCCGAGCGTGTCGTTGACGTACTTGAAATGGTCGAGATCCATCAACAGCACCGCCGACCGGCAGCGCGAGCCGCGCGGCGGCGAGCGCCGAGCGCGTCGAGCCGCTCGGTGAACATCGCGCGGTTCGGGCAGCCCGGTCAGCGGGTCGCGATAAGCGAGGTCCATGATGCGCGATCTCGCGCGACGCGATGCCTTCGCTGCATCGTGCGAAACGGCGGTAGCGAGGTCGCCGATCTCGTCGCTGCGCGATGGTCGGTAGGCAGCGTCGCGTAGTCGCCGGCCGCGATCCGCCGCGCGATCGTCGGCCAGCTCGCGCACCGGCCGCGCGATGCCGCGCGCGATCAGCACGCTGGCGATGAATCGACACGACCGACCGCGAGCAGCGAGATGAGCGCGAGCTGCCGTTGCAGCCGCCGGAACGGCTCGAGCGCCGGTCGCCATCGGCTCCTGCAGCACTGGCCACGACGTGCTCGCCCTGGCCGGCCGACAGCGGCAGCACGCGGGTCACCGCGCCGTCGCTGAAGGAGGCGTTGCCATCATCATCGGTGGCCACGAACCGATTGTCGGCGAAGTTGAGAGTGAGCGCCGCACGTTCATCGCTCGGCAGTGTGCTTGCCTGCAACACGCCATTTCCGTCGTCGCCGCGCCGACTTAGGAAGGAAACCTGCAATCCGGTGAGTCTTCCCAGCTCCCGGCGACCGTATCGTCGACATTGAATCCGACCACCACCCACGCGATCGCGCACCGGCGCTAGCACCGTGCATGATGAGCGCTGCAGCGTAAGCGCCCACGAACGAGGCGTGATCGCAGCTCGAGCGCTGTGATTTCGTCGCGTCGTCGAGCAGGCGCGGGAATGGAAACGGCTTCCCCCACATGTCGCCGCTCGTGTCGGCGGTCACGGCCCCGTCGAGCCCGACGAGCATCATGATGTCGGCGTCGATGCGCTTGCCGTGGTTCCACAGCACCGATGCGATCGTTCCGCGGTCGCCGCCGGTGGTTGCCAGCTGCGCGGAACGGCATAGTCCGACGAAAGCATTGCCGAGCGCCTTGCACGAGGCGCTCCGTGTCCTGCTCCTTCAATCGATCGAAAACTCGCGCACCGCGGACCAGGTCATCGCCAATCGTTTTGCGCGCCGCGGTGACACCGACCGTAGTTGATCAACAGGAACCCGCCGAGTTGCACGACCACCATGAGCAGCACGAACAACGCGAGGATGCCGCGTTTGCAGCCGATGGAAGGTCATTGTCGAACCTGGGTCGTGCCGGTTGTGGTCGACAGTCGTCCTTTTACGCGCCGGCACGCGTATGTCGGAGCCACGCGCGATGACGGTCGTCTTGGGTCGCCGCGACATCGCGATCCGTAGCTTGCTCGCAGATCGGCATGGAAGAATTTGCACGTTCGATCAAAGACTTGACTCCGTCGTCGCCTCTTGACGCAGCGCTGGTTGCCGCTTCGTTCGCCTCATTTTTCGCGCCAAGGGACGCGTCATGGCATGGTTTAAGCAAGTTCTCTGCCCGCGCCGCGGAAAGCGCAGATTCGTGGCTCATCCAATGAACAGATATTTCCTATACGAAACCCGCACGGGCCGCTCTTGCCGCGCTCGATCGCGTCGGCCTCGCGCGCGGGCGCGGAGCGCATATTCGACATCGATGCCGGCGTCATGCACGACAGCAACCTGACGCGCGCGCAAAACGCCGCCGACATCCGCCCGGACGCCGCCGGCGGTGCGTCGGTGACTGCCGGCGAATTTTTCGCGCCGACGGGAAACGATGGCGTCACGCTGGCTGCATTTGCTCACGGCGAGGCCTACCGCCGGTACCACGGCCTCAACAATCTCTCGCTCGGTGGTCGCGCTTTATGCAAGGCACAAGTTCGGTTTGGGCTACGATGCGCCGTGGCTGGCGCTTTCGGTCGAAGGGTCGCATGCGACGACTACCGCGATACGCGCTGCGCGACAGCAATCGCCTCGAGCTTCGCGCCGAAGCGGGCAAGCGCCTTACAAGCGACTTTCGACGCCGGAGCAGGCGTCGTCTACGATCGACGTTACGACAGTCACGGCGAATCGCTCAGTGCCAGGCATCCCCGGCAATGTGTTCGATTTGCGAGGCTACGGCGGATACGCGCGCGTCGGCTACGCGGTTACCGCCACGCTCTATGCGGACGCCCGCCTCGCCGTGCGGCGCGGTGACGTCGAGTCGACGGCGCAACAGAGCCTGCCGATCTTTCTCGTGTCGAGCGCGATCGCGGAGGATCGGGTCTTCGGGAAGCGACGATCTGTACGCGTATCGACTGCGCGGCACGACATGGACCGGAGCAGCCAGCGCGAGCCTTGCGCTCGACGACCGTTCGTCGCTCAATCTCGGCTACACGGACGAGCGCACGTACGCGGCGTATGGAAACCAGTATCGAACCCGCATCGTCACGCTGTCTTTCTCCTCTCCGTCGATGAGATCAATCCGGCTGCAGACGCTACGTACGATGCTTGCCGCGCTTGCGCTCCCGTGCGCGATCGCCGGTGCCCAGAACCGCGGAGATCGCCGTGACGATCACCAACGATCGCGGCGGACCCGTTCCCGGATGCGGTCGTCGTCGCGGTGCCCGCCGATGGCGCGCTGCGGCCAGGTACGCGGTCGCGCGATGAGATTGTCGACCAGATCGACCGCGAATTCGTGCCGAGGGTCACTGCGGTCTTCGTCGGTACCGCCGTGACGTTTCCAAATCACGACAACGTCCGGCATCAGGTGTACTCGTTTTCACCCGCCAAGCGCTTCGATCTGCCGCTCTATGCGGGCGTGCCCGCGCAAGCCGTACTGTTCGACAAGCCGGGCGTCGTCGTCCTCGGCTGCAACATCCACGATTGGATGATCGGATATATCTACGTTTCCGGAATCGCCCTACTTCGCGAAGACCGGCCGCGACGGCAACGCCGTGATCCAGCGACCTGCCGCCACGCATCTACATCGTGCGCGTCTGGCATCCCGAGCAGGATGGCACCGAGAGCACGCGACGCGCCGGAGCATCGACGCGTCGCGCGGTGGGCGCACAGATGCCGCCTGGCAGCTCAAGCTCAAGCCGGAAGTGAGGATTCGGCGGGCGCCGACCGGCGAGCGCGGCGGCCGCTACTGAAAGGCTCCCGCTACCGATTGGGCAGCTTGATTCGCGACACGGTCCACCGCGTGACTTCGGTCTCCCACTCGGCTGCGCTCCCGGTGAGGGAAGTGCGAGATTGGTGACGTACATCCAGCCGCCGGCGATCACCGGACTCGCCGGAAACAACAGCCCGTTGGGCGTGCCGGTCCTTGCGAATGCCCTGGAATTCGCCCAGCTTCGCGATCACTCGGCCGTTCTCGTTCAGTGCGACGATCTGATCGCCCTGATTAGCGCAAACCCATAGGCGGCCGTCGTCGTCGAATACCAGGCCGTCCGCGCCGTGAACGCTCTCCGCGAACACTGAGAATCACCTTGGTCGCGAGGTCCATCTTCAGCACCCGGTTGTCGCCGGTGTTCGCGATGAAAGCGACGTCTCGCTCGAATCGAGCGCGAGCGCCGTTTGCGCCGAACGGCGGAAAGCCTGCGGTGGCGAGCAGCGGGTCCTGCGTCACAGTCGTCACCGCGCACGGCGCAGCGCAGGTCGCGATGTTGTCGATGCGGTAGATCGCGCCCTGGAACGAATCGGAGACGTACGCGTTGCCGCTGCGGTCGAACGTCATCGCATTGGGCGCCGGAAAGCTGTTCGATCCGAAATTGATCGTGTCGCTGCTGCCGTCCGGGTTGCCGACGCTGCGATTGCCGGGCGCGCCGATGTTCGGCAGCGTGGCCACATCCTCGACCGGTGTTCCGGCGTGGAAATTGGCCGGGATCCGCTGCACCTTCGACGCGCCGAAGTTGAGGATGTAGACCATGGCGCGCGCGGCGTCGAAATCGAGCCCAAGCATCGGCGTGGGGCCAAAATCCTGATTGCGCTCAGATGCCCGTTCTTCGCGAAACGCATCAGCTTGTTCGCGTTCGGGCCGAAATCGAACGTCGCGACGAAGATGTCGCCGGTCGATGGGTTGGCAGTGATGCCTTCGGGATAGCGAACGCCGTCGGGCAGAGTCGCGAACTGGATGGCCGCGTTGCGGTTCAGAACGAGCGCGTCGCCGGCGATTGCGGGGCCGGTGCCAGCGGCGATTGCACCGGCGGCGATGCCGGCGAGCAAGATCTTCCTCATGATTTCCTCCTTACGGGATTCGGGGCTTGTTGTCGTGTCCCCCGACGAATTCTGGTGACGTGCGACGGTGCGTGTCAAACGTCCGCTCGTAGGCTACAGCGCGGCAACGCCCGGCGCCGGCATGCACGCCCGCGCCTGCGGAATGAATTTACGATCCGGGACGAGCGGCCACGCTGTGCGTTTTCGTCGCGGCAGCGGCATGCGCGGGCAGGTCGAACAGTTTCGCAATCGCCGCGCGATAGTCGTCCTCGCCGACGATCATCGTGTTGTTGTGCGTCGCGCCGTCGACGACCAACAGCGATTTCGGCTCGCGTGCCGCTTCGTAGAGCGCCTTCGAAAAGCGCGGCGGCACCATCCGGTCGCTGCCACCATGCGCGATCGATCACCGGCATCCGCACGCGCGGATCTTGTCGATCGAATCGAATTTTTGCGACAGGAGCAGCCGCGTCGGCAGCCATTCGAACGTCACCGCCGCCGCAATGTCGGGTAGCGAGGTGAACGTCGACTCGACGATCAGCCCGCCGGCCTGCGCGTCCTGATCCGCGAGCCGCGCCGCGAGATCGATCGCGACCGCGCCGCCCAGCGAATGGCCGTAGATGAACCGGCGTGCCGCATCGGGTACCGCGCCGGCGAGCCATTGCCAGCCGGCCAGCGCGTCGGCATAAACGGTTTCCTCGGATGGCAGATCGCCTTCGCTCTTGCCGAAACCGCGATAGTCGATCGCAAACACGGAGAATCCGAATCGATGCAATTGCTCGATGCGACGGAGTTGTCCCGTCAAATTCCAGCGCGCGCCATGGAGATAGAGCACCGCCGGCGCGTCCGCGTCGGCCGCCGGCCACCACCAGGCATGCATCTTTTGGACGTCGGGTGCTGCGCCGACGGGAAGGTCGAGCTCGCGCACACCCGCCGGCATGCCGCCGAACCAGACGGCGTCCTGGTGCGACGGCCGGAACGTGAGCTCCCGCTCCTCGACTCGAGGCTCACGCAGCCGGCGCCGAGCGCGGCCAGCGCGACGGCATGCGATCAGCAGGCGCAGCGCGAGCGCACGCGGCCAGAACAGGCGTTCTCATGACGGATTCAGAGTATCGACGGCGAAGAATAACGCGGCGCCGGCGCGACGTCGCGGTCAACCATTGGTCCCCACGCTTGCGGCTTCCGCCGCTGCGCTGCCCCCGGAGGGGCGCAATTCGCGTCTTGGGACGGCCCGGCGACGCGTCATATGCAGACCTTCCACCGGGCATTAGGTTCCAAGGTCCAGGTGGGATAATCGCGCCTCCAACGGCCACAGAACCGGCAAACACAACGACGCGTCCACGATGCAGGCCGTCCGTCTCGTCGAAGCGCTGAAGCGCCTGCTGAAGGCGCAAGGGATAACCTACGCCCAGGTCGCGGCCAAGTTGGGACTGAGCTGAGGCCGGCGTCAAGCGGATGTTTTCGCGCCGCGACTTCACGCTGCAGCGATTGGAACACATCTGTCGCGTCGCGCACATCGAATTGCGACGAGTTGGCGCGCGCGGCCTCCGACGATCGCGCCGGCATCGCGCGGCTCACCCCGAACAGGAGCGTGCGCTCGTCGTCCGACCCGAAGCTGATGCTGGTCGCGCTGTGCGCCGTCGGCAACTGGACTTTCGAGCAGATCGTCGACACCTACGCCATTCCTCGATGCCGAATGCGTTCGCTGCCTCACGCATCTCGACCGGCAACGGATCATCGAGCTCGCGCCGGGCAACCGCATCCGGCCGCTGATCAGCCGCACCTTCTCATGGTTACCCGACGGGCCGATCCAGCGCTACTTTCGCGCCCGGGTCGAGGCCGAATATCTCGAGACAAGTTCGAGCGCAACGACGAGCTGTTCCCGTTCGTGAGCGGCATGCTGTCGCGGCACTCGGCGTCGGAGCTGATCGGCCGCTTGCGCGAGGTCGCGCGCGAATTCGCGGCGCTGCATCGCGAAGACATCGCGCTGCCATTGGCCGAGCGCCACGGCACGAGCCTCCTGCTCTGCTACGCGCGCCTGGGAGCCGCGCGCATTCCGCAACCTGCGACGCGGCTGATCGGCCTCCCGCGCCCGCGGGGCGGTGTGCTGCACCTGCCGTTCGTGCCGTCGCCGCCGGCGGCGTGCGACGGGCAAGCGGCGGCGCAGTTGACGATCTGCCGGTTCAAGTCGAGTAGCGTCCGGCTCGACTTCGGGTAGCGCACCGCGCGACTTTGCGTGCCACGCTTTACAGCGCCGGCCTGGTTGCCGATCGTGGCCGCCGCGGGCATGTGCCCGTACCTCGGAGTCACCCCAGATGCAGTATCTCAACGCGTGTTGCGGCGGCCTGCGGATTCGCGGCGCTCGCGCTATCGGGATGCTATGTCGTTCCGATCGCGCCCGACGGAACGCCGCCTTTACTCGGCCGTTCGCGGTGCCGGCACCGGTTCCGATGCAAGTACCTGCGCCGCTCGTGTCGCCATTGGCGCCGGCGGTGCTGCCCGGTCCGCCGATGCCAGCCGTTCTGCAAGCGGCGGCTCTATCCATCCAACGATGCGGCCACGCGGGCCGGAATGCTGTCGGGCACCGTCACCAACATGATGACGGGCAAAGGACGGTTTCAGCTCGACTACCGCGGCGAAGTGTTGGTCCGGTGAAGCAACCCGCGCCCCGGTGACGATAGCAGCGGCATCGCCAATGCGTATGGCGATCGGGGAACGTACATGAATTGCACCTATCGGATGACGACGCCTTATCAGGGCACCGGAACCTGCAATCTCTCCAACGGTGCGCGCTATCAAGTGCACCTCGGCGGTTAGTAGCCGACGAGGGTGCCGGCAGCGCCGGCACCCTCGGCCGCTCAATTCCGGCGCGGCGATTGACGACCCGCGAGGGCGCAGGCGTGAGTTCGAGGGGAGGACAAGATGGCCACGAAGTACGCGTTCATCGCAATGGTGGCACTCGGAATCGCCGGCTGCGCGTCGATACCCAAAGGCGATCCGGACATGGACCTTGCCCTACGGCAAGTTCCCCACCGAGCCGGATGTCGCAAGCGTGGTACATCTACTCGCGACGAGTGGATGGGCGCGGTCTTCTTCACCAACGTCGCCGTCGACGGAGAGCCACTCGGACAAGTCGGCTCGCGCACCTACCTCCATACGGAAGTCCCTCTCCGGCAAGCACAAGGTCACGTCAGTGGCGGCGAACACCGATCTGATCGAATTCGACGCCGATGGAGGGAGGATTTATTACATCTGGCAAGAGAAGAAATGGAGTTGGCTGATCCCCGAGATCAAATTGCACGTCATGTCGGAGGTCGACGGACAGAAAGGCGTTCGGCGCGCCAATTTCAGGGTTGCGAGCCATCGTACCGAGGATCGAAGGCGGCGCTAAATTCGCCACCGCTGCAGGGGCCTCCACGATGGCGCTATTCACGGTGTTCTTCATTTATGCAATTCCAGGGATGGGCGCCGCGGCGATCCTCGCTGGAGCGCATTGACGCGCCAGAGACATCGGTGAGTTGGCATCGGGCCGATGTGTATCGGGCCGTCGTCTTTTGGCGTGCACATCGTGTCGATGTTCTTGATGGGCTGTCGTCACCGATCGGGCGCGTGCGATGATCCGAATCGCCCATGGACGCCGACCTTGCTTTCGATTCCCTGACCAACCTGTCGCGGCTGCTCGCCGCCGGTCAGAGTCTCGTCCGTCGAAATCGTCGATGCCTGTCTTGCCCGCATCGCGGCGCTCGACGATCGGGTGCATGCATTCATCGACGTGTACGGCGACGAAGCGCGGAGCAATGGGACGGGCCGCGGATCGCGAGCGGCGTTCAGGCGCGGCGCACGGACCGCTGCACGGCCTGCCGATTGCACTCAAGGACCTGCTGCATTTCGCGGGACATCAGACGACCGCAGGGCCAAGAGCTGGCTCGGACGCCGTTCCGACGTCACCGCCACCGTCGTATCGCGACTCCTGGCCGCGGGCATGATTCCTGCTCGGCAAGACGCACATGGTGGAATTCGCGTTCGGCGGGTGGGGCCGCAACGAGCCGATGGGCGCGCCGTGGAATCCGTGGGATACGCGCGTTCATCGCGTGGCCGGCGGCTCGAGCAGCGGTTCGGCGGTCGCAGTCGCGGCGGGATTGGCACCCGCGGCGATCGGATCGGACACCGGCGGCTCGGTGCGCATTCCCGCCGCGCTATGCGGACTGACCGGCCTCAAGACGACGTACGGCTTGATCAGTCTCGCCGGTGTCGTACCGCTGTCGCCGACGCTCGACTCGATCGGACCGCTCGCGCACACTGCCGACGACGCCGCGCTCGTGACGGCCGCGATCGCGGGATCCGATGCGCTCGATCCGGCGAACGCTCATCGGCGCCGCGCTTCGATCTCCCCGCCGCGATGGACGACGATGTGGATCTGCGCGACCTGCGGATCACAGCGCTGGCGCCCGAACAGTTTCCGGAAATCGTCTGCGCCGACGTGCTGGCGGCGCGCGACGAATTCGTAGCACTTCTCCGCGATCTTGGCGCGCGCGTCACCGAGGCGCGCGTGCCCTGTCGACCTGTCCGGACGTGATGGTGAACAACGGCCGCATCATCGCCGCCGAAGCCTACGCGTTTCATCGCACCTACATCGAGGACCCCGCGCTGCCGATCGACCCCTGGGTGCGCGAGCGCACGCTCGGCGGCAAGACCGTCGGCGCTGCCGACATACATCGAGCTCCTCGAAGCGCGCGCCGCCGCGCGCTGCCGAGTTCGCGACCTGGATGCGCGGACGCGACGTGCTGCTGACGCCGACGCTGCCGATCACGGCGCTGCCGGTCGCCGACGTCGACGAAGCAACGACGCCGCTCGCGACGTTCACTCGCGCCGCCAACTATGTCGGCGCATGCGCGTTGTCGTTGCCCGCCGGGTTGTCGTCGGAAGGCCTGCCGATTGAATGCAATTGATCAGCGCACCCGTTCGCGGACGCTCTGCTGCTCCGCATCGGGCGCGGCGTGCAGCGCCATTCGTCCTGGCACCTGCGCCGGCCCGATCTCTCGGCCTGGGACTTCGTAGTGCGCCGCTAGCGGGGTACCGCGCATGCGGGCGCGCGCGAAGTGCCGTCTGTTACATCGACTTCCCGGAATACATCGACCACGCTTTGTTGAACTCGTCGGCGGTCAGCTTGCCGTCGTGATTCGCGTCGTTGGCCTGGAATGCCTGATCGAAGCCGGAAAGTACCTTCGCGTCTTCCTGAGTGACACTAACGATGTACGTCACGCAAGCGGTTAGATGCGGCGGCATTCGAACAAAGTTCCCGTCACATCCGAATGCCGCTCATGAACGACGCTTTGCGACGACGCGCTCGCAAGAGTTGGTATAATTCTCAATACGCCGCTCGCCGATCCCGGAGGCGGCGTTTGTTTTGCGCATCCGAAAATCCGCCCTCGATGAACGCGCCCGCGTATCCCGCCGATCTCGTTCGCGACGTTGCGAAGCGCCGCACGTTCGCGATCATCTCGCACCCCGACGCGGGCAAGACGACGCTGACGGAAAAGCTGCTGCTGTTTGGCGGCGCCATCCAGCTCGCCGGCACCGGTCAAGGCGCGGCAAAGCGCGCGTCACGCGACGTCCGACTGGATGGAGGTGGAGAAGCAGCGCGGCATCTCGGTGACGAGCTCGGTGATGCAATTCGACTTCGCCGGCCGCACGATCAACCTGCTCGACACGCCCGGCCACGAGGACTTTTCCGAGGACACCTACCGCGTGCTTACCGCGGTCGATGCGGCGGTGATGGTGATCGACGCTGCGAAGGGCGTCGAGGCGCAGACGATCAAGCTGCTCGACGTGTGCCGGCTCCGCGCGACGCCGATCATCACGTTCATCAACAAGCTCGACCGCGAAGTGCGCGAGCCGATCGGCGCTGATCGAAGAGGTCGAGTCGATGCTCGACATCGACTGCGCGCCGATCACATGGCCGCTCGGCATGGGCAAGCGGTTTCGCGGCGTGTTCCATTTGCTGGACCGGCGCCTGCTCCGTTTCACGCCGGGCGCGGAGCGCGTGACGACCGACACCGAGTCGATCGAAGGGCTCGACAATCCGCGACTCGATGCAGCTGTTCCCGGATGAGATGCCGCGCTGCGGCACGACGTCGGCCTGATCGCGACGCAAGTCACCCGCTTCGATCTCGACTTGATTCCTGGCCGGCCGCCAGACGCCGGTGTTCTTCGGTTCGGGGATCAGCAACTTCGGCGTGCAGGAAATCCTGCAGCGCGCTCGTCGAATGGGCGCCGCCGCCGCAACCGGCGCGATGGCGGCGCGCGGCAGGTCCTGCCGATGGAGCTGCAATTCACGGGCTTCGTGTTCAAGATCCAGGCGAACATGGACCCGAAGCACCGCGATCGAGATTGCATTCTTTCGCGTCTGCTCAGGGCGTTTTCAACCAGGGATGAAGGTGCGTCATGCTGCGTTGCCGGCCGCGAAATGAAAATCGGCAACGCGCTGACATTCATGGCGAATGAACGCGTCACATAGCAATGATGCGGTGGCCGGCGACATCATCGGAATCCACAATCACGGGCAACTGCAGATCGGCGATACGCTGACAGAAGGCGAGACGCTGGGTTTCAACGGGATACCCTATTTCGCGCCCGAGTTGTTCACGATCGCGCGCCCGCGCGATCCGCGTTCAAGCGAAACAGCTGCAGAAAGGCCTGCAGCAACTGGGGGAAGAAGGGGCGATCCAGGTGTTCGAATCGGTTGTCGGCAACACGCTCTTGCTGGGCGCCGTGGGACAGCTGCAATTCCGAGGTCGTTGCCCGATCGACTGGCGCGCGAATACAAAGTCGACGCGGTCTACGATACGGCCGGAGTATCACGACAGCGCGCTGGTTGACGTATCCGGACGAAGCGACCCGGCGCAATTTCGAGCAGGAGCGCGCGGCGTCGCTCGCCACCGACGTCGACGACAATCCCGTCTACCTGGCCACAAACCGCTTACAACCTGGAAGCTTTGGCGATGGAACGCTGGCCGAGCGTCGGGTTTCACACGACGCGCGAGCACGGACAACGACTCGCGCACGCGTAACGCCCCATCTCCTCGCGGCGAACGAATCGCGCTGCGCGGACGTTGAGCTCTCAATGCCAGCGCCCGCCCGCAGCCGCCGCGGCCGCCGTACCACCGTCCATAAAAGCCGACCGATGGTGCGACCGCGACCGAGCGCGCCGTAGATCAACCAGTCCGTCATCAACCGTAACCATATCCCGGCGGACCCGCAGGAACCACTGCGCAACCCGCGAGCGATAGCGCCGCCGCGGACAGAACGATCGAAAGTTTCATGGCGTGTGCCTCCATGGCGCCATTCAACGGTCCTGCATGTTTAGCCGATGACGCAGGGTTTGTAACCGGACGTGTCCGGCGTCATCGCCGCCCAACCCACTGGTCATTCATGTATGGATGGGCTGGGCGCATTTCAAATCGACGACGATCCGTTGCAGTAGACTCGGCAGCGTGAAGAATTCCGTCACGATCGAGCATGCCGGACGCCATCGCGGCGGCCTTCGATCTCGCGCATCTGCCACCGGCTACCTACGCGGACCCATATCCGTACTATCGCGCGCTGCGCGAGCATGCCCCGGTCAAACCGATGCCCGATGGCTCGTGGTTCCTGACGCGCTACGACGACATCGTGCCCGGTCTACCGCGACCCAAAGACGTACAGCTCCGACAAGAAAAAGAATTCGCGCCGAAGTACGGTGCCACGCCGCTCTTCGAGCACCATACGACGAGCCTGGTTTTCAACGATCCGCCGCTGCACACGCGCGTGCGGCGCTCGATCCTCGGCGCGCTGTCGCAGCGCCACATCGCCGCAATGGAAGCGGGGTTGATCGCGTTGGTCGACGATCTGCTCGAGCGCATGGCGCAAAGAGGCACCGTCGACTTGATCGAGGACTTCGCGGCGTCGATCCCGATCGAGATCATCGGCAACCTGCTTAGCGTGCCGCGTGCGGAGCGCGGACCGCTCCGCGGCTGGTCGCTCCGCGATCCTCGGCGCGCCTCGAGCCCGTGGTGACGCCGGCGCGCGCCGATGCGGGCAATCGTGCGGTGACCGAAATGCTGGCGTATCTCAGGACGCTGGTTGCCAATCGCACCGTGCATCCGGGCAATCCGGATACCGACGTTCTGACGCGACTGATCCAAGGCGACGAAGCCGGCGAGCGGCTGACCGAAACGGAGCTTCTGCATCAGTGCATTTTCCTGCTAAATGCCGGCCACGAGACGACCACGAACCTGATCGGCAACGCGCTCTTTGCGCTCACCGAATGGCCGGCCGAAGGGAAGCGCTGACTGCGTTCGCCGGCGACACCGAGAGAGTGCGCGTCGCGGTCGAGGAGTTCCTGCGCTTCGAATCCTCAACCAACTCGGCAACCGGATCACGACACGCGAAGCGATCGTCGGCGGCGTCGAGCCTGCCGGCGGACGCCAGGATCACACTGTGCATCGGCGCCGCCAACCGCGACCCCGCGCAATTTTTCGATCCGGACCGCCTCGACCTCGCGCGCGACCCGAATCGGCATATCGCGTTCGGCTCGGGCATTCATACCTGTGCGGGGATGAACCTGGCGCGGCTCGAAGGTCGCGTCGCGCTCTCACGATTTCTCGCGCGGTTTCCCGGCTATCGGCTCCACGGGGATCCGGTGCGTGGCGGCCGTGCGCGCTTTCGCGGCTTCCCTGCATTTGCCGGCGCGCGTCGCGTAGATCCTCCGGAAGGCGCCAAGCTCCCGCGCCGTCTGTGGTAACCTCGAATGCAATAACAGGCGCAAACAGCGCTGCGCGGCGGGCTCGGACGTTGCGCAAAAGCAGGCGAGTAGGCGGAAGGCGATGTGATGGCGTTTCTGTGGCCTCAGATGCTTCTTTGGTTGCTGGCTGTGCCGTTGCTGGTCGCAGCTTATGTCTGGCTGCTCCGCCGCAAGAAAAAGCAGGCGCTCCGCTATCCGAGCGTCGCGCTCGTCAAGGTCGCGATCGGACCCGGCCAAGTCTTCCGGCGCCACGTGCCGCCGGCGCTCTTCCTCCTCGCGTTGATCGCGTCGATCATCGCGATGGCGCGGCCCACCGCCGTCGTCACGTTACCGTCGCAACAGCAGACGATCATCATGGCGATGGACGTTTCGCTCAGCATGGGGGCGCGCGACGTGGATCCCAATCGGATCACCGCCGCGCAGGCAGCCGCGAAAACGTTCGTCAACGACCATCCGCCGAATGTGCAGATCGGCATCGTCGCGTTCGGCGCGACCGCGTCGCTGGTGCAGCCGCCCACGCGCAATCGCGAAGAGCTGCTCGATGCGATCGACCGCTTCCAACTGCAGCGCGGGACCGCGACGGGCAGCGCGCTCTACGTCGCGCTCGCCACGCTGTTCCCGAAGCGAATATCGATCTCGAGTCGCTCGTGTTCGCCGGTGGGCTCTCGCGTAACGTGGGGAAAGGCGCGCGGCTCGACCCGGCGCGCAAAGACAAGGACACCGCCAAGGAATTCACGCCGGTGCCGCCCGGCTCTATCGTTCGGCGGCGATCATCCTGCTCTCCGACGGCCGCAGGACGACGGGGCCCGACCCACTCGACGCTGCCCGGATGGCGGCCGACCACGGCGTCAAGGTGTTCACCGTCGGCTTCTGGCACCGCCGAGGGCGGCATGATCGGCTTCGAAGGCTGGTCCGCCTACGTGCGCCTCGACGAGGAAACGCTCAAGGCGATCGCCGACATCACGCGCGGCGAGTATTTCTATGCCGGCTCGGCAGGGATCTCGCCAAGGTGTACCAGGCGTTGAACGCGAAGCTCGTGATGGAAAAAAGACACCGAGATCAGCGCGCTCCTCACGGCAGCGGCGGCATTGCTTGTGCTCGCAGCGGGCGCGCTGTCGCTTCTGTGGAGCAACCGCATCGCATAAGTGGCGTGTCGAACCGCCGTTTCTGTCGTACCCATTCCAACCGGGAGGCGTAATGAGCAAGGCTTCGATCGGCGGCTTCGTGCTGTCGGCCATGATCGCGTTTGCAAGCGGCGCGATGGCGCAGGTGAAGATCGGCGTGATCGTTTCCGCGACCGGACCGGCGGCGTCGCTCGGCATCCCGGAGAAGAACACGATCGCGCTGTGCCCGAAAACGATCGGCGGCAAGGCGGTCGAATACGTCAGTGCTCGACGACGCGACCGATACGACCAACGCGGTGCAGGTGACGCAAAAGCTGATCGGCGAGAACCAGGTCGACGCGATCATCGGCACCAGCACGACGCCCGCGACACTCGCGATGATCGACGTGGTCGCCGATGGCGAGACGCCGACGATCTCGCTCGCGTCGTCGATCCGCATCATCGAGCCGGTCGACGCGCAAGAAAGCGTGGATGTTCAAGACGCCGCAGACAGACGTGATGATGGCGGCGCGATCCTCGAGCATGTGGCAAAGACCGGCGTCAAGACGATCGGCTACGTCGGCTTCAACGACGCGCTGGGCGAAGCGTTCTTCGTCGAAGTCGACAAGGCCGCCAAGGCACGCGGCGTGCCGCTGGTCGGCAACGAGCGGTTTTCGCCCGAAGGACACGAGCGTCGTCGGGCAAACGCTGAAGCTGATCGCGGCCAAGCCGGACGCGATCGTCATCGGCGCGTCGGGTACGCCGGCGGCGCTGCCGGCGCGCACGCTGATCGAGCAGGGCTACAAGGGCAAGCTGTATTTCAACCATGGCGTCGCGAACAACGACTTCCTGCGCGTCGGCGGCAAGGACGTGGAAAACGCGTTCGTGCCGGCGAGCCCGGTGATCGTCGCGGCGCAACTCCCCGACAACCATCCGGTCCAAGAAGCTCGCACACGACTACGTCAGGGCGTACGAAGCGGCGAACGGCGCGGGCAGCGTTTCGGCGTTCGGCTCGTACGCGTGGGACGCGTGCCTCGAGCTCGCGCATGCAATCCCGCTGCGCGCTCAGACGCGCGCAGCCGGGAACGAAGGAATTCCGGCATGCGCTCCGCGACGCGCTGGAGAACATCAAGGAGCTCTCGTGTCACCAACGGTGCGGTCAATATGAGCAAGACCGACCACTTGGCTTGACGCGCGGGCGCGCGTGATGGTGCAGGTGAAAGATGGTAAGTGGGTGTTGCAGAACTGATCCGGATTCAACGACGCAACCTACGCCTCGAACCCGCCGGCGCGTCGCAGCGCGAGCGATCGCGGGCCGGTCAGCCATTCGACGAACTGTCGCGCGTCGCTCGGCCGCCGGGCGCTGATCGCGACCGCGGCGGCGTACACGGTCGCAAGCTCGAATTCTCGGCAGCGCACCGACCAACGTGACACCCGGCGTGTAGAGAATTTCGGTGACTTGCGTGCAACCGATCGCGCCAGGTTGATGGGCGTCCGAAACCGCGCGCATCGCCGCGGCGCCATTTGATGCGGCCGCAATCGCGGCGTCACTTCGTCGTAGACGCCGAGCGTACGCAATACGTTGACGAAATGAATGCCCGCGGTCGCGCGCTCGGGATCGGGGAAGAAAATCGCCGTGGCGGCGCGCAGGCTCGCGCGTAGCTCTCCAGCGTCGGCAATCGCCGGGAACGATTCGCCATCGGCGACTGCGATACCGGTACGCACGCGGCCGAGCGGAGCGATCGTGTCGCGCCGCACGCGCCCTCATCGGCCAGCGCGCCGATCATCGCCGCCGTGAGCACGATGAAGTCGCACGAACCACCGCGATCGAACGCTTCGCGAATCGCGCCTACCGCACCGAATGTCGGATGCAGCGTCACGCCGAATTCGGCAACGAACGCGGGCTCCAGCGCCTCCACCACACCCTTCGCGGCGCCCGCGGAGAGCAACTCAAGCATTCGTCATTGATCCGGCTTGGCGCCGGAAATCTTCACGATGCGCTCCCACTTGGCGATGTCGTCGACGAGGAACTTGCCGAACTCGTCCGGCGTCATCGTCATCGCCACGGCGCCCCTGCTTCGCCCAGTCCGCCTTCACGTCGGGCCGGTTCACGATCTTGGTGATTTCGGCGTTCACGCGGTTGACGATCGCGGGACGGCGTGCCCTTCGGCGCGATGACACCGAGCCAGATCGTCGCTTCGTAGCCCGGCACGCCGGATTCGGCGATCGTCGGTGTCGTCGGGCATCACCGCCGAGCGCGTCTTGCCGGTCGTCCCCAGCGCCGTCACCTTGCCCGCCGCCGCCTGCGCGACTCATCGTCGTCACGGCGTCGATCATCATCTCGACCTGGCCGCCGATGACGCCGGTGCGCGCGCACGAGCTTTCCTTGTACGGGACGTGAACGATGTCGACGCCGGCCATCGCCTTGAACAGCTCGCCCGCCATGTGATACGGCGTGCCGGGTCCGGACGATGCATAGTTGAGCTTGCCCGGTTGCGCCTTGGCGAGCGCGATGAGCTCCGCCGATCGTGCTCGCCTTCACGGCCGGGTTCACGACCAGCACCAGATCCGACGAGTTGATCGGCGCCACCGGCACGAAATCGCGCATCAGCTGATACGGCCGGCTCGGAATCAGCGACTCGTTGACCGTGTGCGTGTTCGACATCACGAGCAGCGTATAGCCGTCAGGCGCGCTCTTCGCCGCAATCTCGGTCCCAATCAACGCGCCGGCGCCGGGCCGGTTCTCCACGACGAACGGCTGACCCAGCGCGTCCTGCAACCGCTGCGCTAGAAATCGCGCATAGACGTCCGCCGGTCCTCCGGCGGCGAACGGAACCACGAGCCTCACCGGATGGCTCGGATAATCCCTGTGCGTGCGCCGAAACGATCGCGAGCGCCACGACCAGTCCGACGGTCCCCTAACGATTCGAGTCAACATGAAGCCTCCTCGTATTCCGCTGCAGCGCAATCTACCCGATCGGCAAGCGTATCGCCAATCGATACCGCGCGCCTCGCCGCGACGCGAGGTTTATACTGAAATCGAGGAAACTCAAGGGTTTTCCCAACCTTCGCGGCTCCTCCCTCGGCATGAAGGAAATTTCGCCTCCCGTCCGATCGCTCGAGGACGCGGAACGGCGCATCGCGCGCCTTTCCCGCGACTACGCAATCCTGCGCGCCATCAACGCGGCGATCGTCCGCATCCGCGATCGCGACGAGCTGTTCGAAGAAGCCTGTCGCGTTGTCGTGCTGCACGGCGGATTCCGGATGGCGTGGATCGGCGTCATCGGCGCATCACCGGCCGATCCGATCGTCGTCCTCGCGCATGCCGGCGACGAGCGCGATTTTCTGTCGCGGGTCAGGGTGATCCTCGACCGCAGTGTGCCCGGTGGGCGCGGCGTGACGGCCGCCGCGATCGCCGGCAACCGCAGCGCGGTCGACAACGACATAGAAGGCAATCGCGCGCTTGGCGCCATTCGCGACGAGTGCCTGTTGCGCGGCTATCGCTCCGCGTTGGCGTTGCCGCTGCGTGCCGACGGCAATCCAATCGGCGCGCTCGTCATCTACGCGGCGGAGCCCGGTTATTTCACCCGGGAAGAGGTCCGGCTACTCGAGGAATTCGCGGCCGACGTCATGCTCGGCATGGCGTTCATCAGCAAGTCCCGCGAGGCCGAGTACCTGGCGTTCCATGATCCGCTGACCGGCCTTGCGAATCGCGCGCGGTTCCTGCAGCGGGTCGCCGCGCATGCCGGTGCCGACTCACATCGATCGTTCGCGGTGATGCTGCTCGATCTCGAGCGCTTTCATTCGATCAACGACACCTACGGTCCGGCCGTGGGCGACGACGTGTTGCGTGCCGTCGCGACACGGCTCTGCGCCGCTTGCCCGGCGGACGAGCCGCCGGCACGGATCGGCGCCGATGCCTTCGGCGTTCTGCTTGCGGGGCCGATGGCATGGAGGAAACGCGGCGGCGGATCGAGCGGATCGTCGCGCACACGTTCGCAGCGCCGGTCGCCGTCGCGAATACCAGCCTGCGACTCGCGGCGAAGGCGGGCATCGCGCGGTATCCGGACGATGGCGCTGACGCGGAGGCCCTGTTCCGAAGCGCGGAGGCGGCGCGCCAGATCGCGAACGACGCGCCGGAGCCCTTCGTGTTCTACGCGCGCGACATGAATGCCTCGCACGCCCGCGCGCTCGCGACGGAAAATCGGTTGCGGCACGGCGTTGCCAGCGGCCAGTTCGTCGTTCACTACCAGCCTAAGGTCGACGCCCTGACCCGCGGCATCGTCGGCGCGGAAGCCTTGCTGCGCTGGAACGATCCGGATCAGGGGCTCGTCTCGACGCAGCAGTTCGTCACATTGCTGGAGGAGACCGGACTCATCGTCGACACCGGCCGCTTCGTGCTGCAGCGAGTGAGCGAGGACGTTGCGCGCTGGCGATCGCGTGGCCTGGCGCCGCCGCGCATCGCGGTCAACGTGTCCGCGGTCCAGTTGCGAAGCGGTGGATTCCTCCGTGAATTCTGCGACGCGGTCATCGGCGACGGCGGCGAGCACGCGGGACTGGACGTCGAGATCACCGAAAGCGCGCTGCTCTCCGACCTCCCGGACACGGTCCTGCAACTAAAACGCCTGCGCGGATCTGGGCGTCGACATCGCCATCGATGATTTCGGCACCGGCTATTCGTCGTTGAGCTATCTCGCGCGATTGCCGCTCACGACGCTCAAGATCGACCGCTCGTTTCTGCAGGACCTGCCGGGGAGCGCCGAGCGGAAGACGATCGTCGCGTCGATCATTTCGCTCGCGCACGCGCTTCATTTCAAGGTCATCGCCGAGGGCGTCGAAAACGAGGCGCAGGCTACGCTGTTGCGCGAGCTTTCCTGCGATCAGATGCAGGGCTTTCTGTTCCACGAAGTGCTGCCGCCCGAGCGCTTCGAAGCGCTGATGGCCCCCGCGTAGAACGCAGCTTGAATGTTCGACCACGCCGAAGGCGGGGTCGTGGAGATCGCTCTTCTAGGTGTTTCGTGCTTTTTATGCGTCGAAGCCGACCTCGCGCAGAAACGCGCCGCGTTCCTGCGTGCCGATGTGGCCGGCGACCAGCTCGACGAACTCCTGTTGGCTTTTCGCCTGCTCGGCGGCCTTGCGCGCGACTACGCGTCCGATCGGACCAAGATACACGAGGAGGCGTTGTGTCGTTTCCTGGACGAACGCGGGCTCGAGCGGAATCGGCGCCATACCCGCGTACCGACCGAGCCGGACCGTTCCGTTTGCGGCACCGTGCCGCGTCCCGTGTGAGCTTCTACTCCCTCCGACCGCTCGCCGGTGTGGAGCGTGTTGACGACCGAACCGGTGCTCCCGCCGGGTATCGACGAAACAAAGCGCCGCCGCTCGTTCTGGTCATTGATGTTCGTCGCCAGCAACGTGTACAGCTCGGTCACGTCGTGTGCCTGCGTCGACGCCTTGCGCACCAGGAACCGGGCCATCGGCCCGACGAAGCGCGCAAGATTGCGTTCGACGGTGCTGAGCGTCGTCTCGTCCCAATCCGCGACCAATGTCGGGCCAAGCTCTACGTGCGCCAGGTTGACGACGGTCGCCTCGATCGCCTGGCTGCTCGCCTGCGCGCCGCCGGCCGCCAACTGCAGCGCGTGATTGAACGCGTGGGCGTTCTGGAACCGTTGGTCGGGCAGCTTCGCGAGCGCGATGGCGACCACTTCGTCGATCGCCGGCGGCAGCGCGAGCGACGACACCTGCGACGGCAGCTTCGGCGTCTCGTTGCAGATGTTGTACGCGATCATTTCCGGCGAACCGCGGAAAGGCCGCTCGCCGGTCAGCAATTCGTAGAGCACGACGCCCGCGCTGAACAGATCCGACCGATGATCGCTGTCCTTGCCCTGGCACTGTTCCGGCGACATGTACGACGGCGTGCCCATCACCATCCCGGTCATCGTCAGCGTGGTGGTGTCGATCGCGTGCGATGCCGAAATCGGCGACCTTGAGCGTGCCGCCGGCGGTCAGGATCAGGTTGGCCGGCTTGACGTCGCGATGCACGACGCCGCGCGTGTGCGCGAATTCGAGCGCCTGCAGGAGCTGCGACGCGATCGCGACGAGCTGCCCGAACTCGAAGCGCGCCTTGCGGTTCAGGTACTCGCGCAGCCCGGTGCCGTCGACGTACTCCATCGCGATGAACGCGACCTTGTCGTCCTCGCCGTATTCGTAGACGCCCGACGATGTTCGGATGATGGAGCCGGCCCGCGGCGCGCGCCTCGTTCTTGAACCGCGCCATGAATTGCTCGGCGAGATCGGGGTCGACCAAGTCCTTGCGCACCGTCTTGATCGCGACGATGCGCTCGATGTGCGGGTCGAAGGCCTTGTAGACGACTCCCATCGCGCCCTTGCCGAGGACGCTCTGGATCTCGTACTTGCCTAGTTTTTGGGAGCATCGGCCACGTGATTCTCGTCAAGACTATTTACCTCGTCCAACATGTTCATCGCTTGCACGACGCTGGTCTTCATCCGCGACAACGCTTCGGTCAATACGCCGATCTCGTCCTTGCTGCGGCTCTTGAACTCGCCCGCCTCCATGTTGCCGAGGCTCGTCTGGTCCGCGATTCGCGACAGCCGCGTCACGCGCCGGACGACGACCGCGTACAGCATCACGTTCAACAGCACGATCATCAGCAGGAACACGCCCAGAGCGACAGCATGAGCGTGCGAAACGCCTGGTTCGCGCGAACGATCGGCACGGCGGTCGGAACGGAAACCACCTGCATGCCGATGACCTCGTTCAGCTTCCAGCCGAAGCCGTTGGCGGTGCCGTAGAGGTCGAGCATCGTCCTCGGCGCGACGTCGACGGTGCTGTGGCATTCGAGGCAGGTCTGGCTCTTGATCTGGATCGGCCGCGCGAGAAGTAGCGTGCGGCCGTTGGGCGTATCGCGCTCGCCGGTCGATCTCCGGCGTCGTCGGCGACGTTGCGGAAATCGTTGATGATGTCCGCCTCCCAATCGCTGCGCGCGGTCGCGCCGGATTGGTGGGATTGAGCGCGGCTTCCTTGTAGACAAAGTCCTCATGCTTCTTGCGAAGCTCGTTGAACTGCTCCGGTGGCCGCGAACGCCGGAATCGTCTGCGGCAGGAAGACGTACTTGAGCTGCGTCTCGAGCAGCGGCTTGATCTGCGTGGTCGTGTAATCGCGCGACGCGCCCGCCGCCTCCATCATCAGCCGCGCGGTGCGGAGAATTTCTTCCTTCGCGTTGGCCTGCAGCAGGTAATGCGCCACCGCAGCGGCGACGGCGAACGCGAACAGAAAGATCACCGCCAGCACGATGTTGAATTTCCAGATCAGCTTCACGTCGAGGTCCTGTTCGCGCCGGGCAAGGTGCCGGCGAATCGCTGGGTGAGTCCGCTGCCTCTTGGGCACGGTGGCCGGAGGCGTTGCGGGCGGGGGTGGCGCGGTTTTCGTTGCCGGCGGCGGAGTGCCTTGCGCCGGAGGTGCGCCGACGGGCTGCGAGCCTGGAGCCGCGGCGCCGGCCGGGTATTTTTCCGGATGCAGGATCCGATCCCATTCCGGATACGCCGCGACGTTCGCCTCGACCGCCTTGCGGAATGTGGGATCGGCCAAGCGCCCCGCGAACCGCCGCGCGAATGTCCGCCGATATGGGCCGGCAAGCCAAGGATCGGCCTCGGCGAGCGTGATCTCGCGGTCGACCGGGAGCGGCGTCTTCTTCCCTTTGAATTTTGCCGAAAGACTCGCCAGCCGCTCGATCAGATGCCGCGGCATCGACGCAACGAATTTCACCGGCGCCCGCCGCTCGCTGACCATCGGCTTGTCGCCATCGCGCGACCAATACTCGCCGCTTTTGGCATCGTGCGCGAGCCCATCGCGACCGGTGCGGCTCGTCTCGACGATGCGCGCACTGCCCGACTCCACGAACACTTCGAGGATTCGCCCTTCCTGCCGGGCGACGATCGTCGCCTCGTTGAAGACTCACCTGTGCCGCGGGGACGCGAAGCCGTGAGCTTGTCGATGCCGGCGCCGCAAACTTCAGCCATCCGCGATCGAGCGCCAACTCCATCGCGCCCTCGAGCTTTTCGCCGCGGACCGGAATCGCGGCCGCATAGAGAGCCCGGACCCACCATGTTGAACGTCCCTCCGCCGTCAATTCGACTTGCATCTGCGTCCGGTCGCCGGCATCGATGATGTCGCCGTCCTGGAACACCGCCCCGGGCAGGAGCTTGTACCAGACAGTCCCGCGCAAGCATCCGAGCGGAGCCTTCGACGATCGTGACGATGCCCGCGTCCGCCGCCGCCGCCGGCACCGCCGTCATTGCCAAACACGCGCCAAAGAGCCAACCGGCGATTTTCATGGGAACATAGACCTCCCGGCGGGTCGTCGTCGCGCCAGGGCAAGTCGGCGATACTAGCAGTCTGATGGTAAATCCTCCATCGTGGGCACGCATCATGCCCTATCCAGGGCGGCGCGGTCGGTGAATTAACCTCGCATTAACGGTGGATTATTCTGCGGGGTCCCCGGTGCGGCGCGAAACGGAGTTTTTTATACTTTCAGCATGGAACGCATGGGATGCCCTTGCCTTGATGAGCCGATGGAACCGATTTAACTGATGAGCACCGCAGGGCCTCGGACCTCCTTGGATGGGCAAACAGAATCGTTGCGGCGAGAGTCGGCCTCGTGTGCCGACTCGCATTGGCCGTCGATCCCCGCGTTGCGGGGTCCCTCGCCGGCCGCTCGCGTCACTTATCCCGCGGTGCGAATTGCTCCCTCTGGGGCAGCGCAGCGGCGCGAGCCGCAAGCGTGGGGTCCGATGAGCAACCGCCGGGCCGTCCCAAGGTGCGAGGTGCTCCCCCTCCGGGGCAGCACAGCGGCGCGAGCCGCAAGCGTGGAGTCCGATGAGCACCGCCGAGGCCGTCCCAAGGTGCGAATTGCTCCCCTCCGGGGCAGCGCAGCGGCGCGAGCCGCAAGCGTGAAGTCCGATGAGCACCGCCGGGCCGTCCCAAGGTGCGAATTGCTCCTCCGGGGGCAGCGCAGCGGCGCGAGCCGCAAGCGTGGGGGTCCGATGAGCCGCGCCGAATCCGAGCTGGCCGTCCTGTTTGCCGACGTCGCCGGCAGCACCCGGCTATACGAAAGCTGGGCAACGCGCAAGCGCTGCTGACGATCGCCCGTTGCCTCGACGTCGTCCGCTCGGTCTGCGAAGGGCACAATGGGCGCGTCATCAAGACAATCGGCGACGAGGCGATGACGGCGTTTCCCGGCGTCGACGACACCGCCGAGGCGGCGGCAGAGATCCAGGCCAAGATCGGCGAACTGCCGCCGATCGGCGGCTCGCGGGTCGCGATGCGGATCGGATTCCATTTCGGACCGGCGATCGAGAACGAAGGCGACGTGTTCGGCGACTCCGTCAATGTCGCGGCGCGGATGGTCGCGCTCGCCAAAGGGGGCCAAGTGATCACGTCGGCCGAGACGGTGTCGGCGTTAGCACCCTGGCTTCGCGGACGCTTTCGCGAGTTGGATTCGCTCACGGTCAAAGGCAAGACCCAGGACATCCGGATATTCGAGCTGCTGTGGCAGGAGTCGCCCGAGGAGCTGACGGCCCTTTCGACGCGGCCCAAGTTGGGCCCGGCGCGGCTGTGGCTTCGGCTGGGCGAGCGCGAAATCGAGCTCGGCGAGTCGCGGCCCGGTTTGACGCTTGGCCGCGATCCGCAAAGCGACGTGGTCATCGCCGACAAGATCGGCATCGCGACTCCACGCGCGGATCGAGCGGCGACGCGACAAATTCGTGCTGGTCGACCAAAGCTCGAACGGCACTTATGTGACCGTCGACGGCGAACCGGAAATCCTCCTGCGGCGCGAAGAGCTGGTCCTCCGCGGTCGAGGCCAGATCACCTTCGGCCACGGCGCGCACGCGGACTCGGGCGATGTGCTCAACTACTCATGCATCGAAGGCCTCTGAGCCAGTCTCGCGCTGACAGCGTGGACTAAGTTCCGCGGTTTTGCTGTTCGGCCTCTGATGCGCGATCGCGCGAGACCCAGACCCGAAGCCTCTGCCGATCTTGACTTTTCCTGAGGCGCGCGACGTGCCACCTCCCGCGTTTGTCCCTTGCGGCGTCGATCATCGTCACGGGATGCGCGGCACCCGAGCACGTCGACGTCCTGTCCACCATGCCACGGGGTTCGTGGGACGCCGGCATTTCGACGAGCCGTTCCTGGTCGAGCGCTATTTCGCCTTGAAGACCAAGTGATCGCGATAAAATCGCGGTTTCGTTCCATTCCAAAGGGCAATGCGCATGGCTGCCGACACGTCCCCCGTCCCGCCGAAGCGTCGATGGACGCCAAAGTCGCTTTATCGCGAGGAGATCTACACCGATCGCAAAGTGGGCACGCTTCGCGTGCTCGTCCCGGTGAAAGCGATGGCACGCCCGATCCCGCGCGCCCGACGGTGTTCCAAGGCGAGGCGCAGCTGATGACCAACATGGGGCCGCTGCCGATCAGCTTCGACATCGAGGCGCCCGATCTCTCGTCCGCGATCGCCAACTACGCGGAGGCGACCAAATCCGGCGTCGAGCGCGCGATGCGCGAGCTGCAGGAGTTGCGGCGGCAAGCCTCGTCGTCGATCGTGATCCCGCAAACCGGCGCGGCCGGGCTCGGTCCCGGCGGCTTGGGCGGCGGCGGCAAGATTCAGATCCCCTGACTTCGCGATGACGGGCGCCGCGTCCGTTTCGTCGCGTCCGGCCGCGGCGTCATCTCCCATTCCGCGCCCGTCGCAAAGCGCGCGACCAGAAAGTCGACGAACGTGCGCACCTTCGCGGAAAGATGGCGCCGGCTCGGATACGCCGCGTAGATGTCGATCGAAGGCGGCGTGTAGTCGAGCAGCAACGGGACAAGACGGCCCGCGCGCACTTCGGGCGCGGCGATGAAATCGGGCTCGAAACTGATGCCCATGCCCGCGACCGCGAGCGCGCAAAGCATCTGGCCGTTGTTCGCGTGCGCGGGTCCGGCGATCCGCACGTCGTGCGCATTGCCGTCGCCGTCGAAGAAGCGCCACGTATTGCGCGTCGCGCGCGTACTCGTAGCTGAGGCACGCGTGCGCCGTCAAGTCCGCCGGAGTCTTCGGCGGCGGGTGACGCGCGAGGTACGCCGGCGCGGCGCAACAAACGAGTCGCGAGATTCCGATCGTGCGGCCGATCAGGCTCTGGCTGCCGATGTCGCCGATGCGGATCGCGAGATCGATGCCTTCGTCGACGATATCGACCGCGCGATCGGACAGCTCGACGTCGAAGCCGCACCTGCGGATGACGCGCGGCGAACGCAGCGAGTGCCGGCGCGAGATGACGAACGCCGAACGTGATCGAGCACGTCAGCCTGAGCGTTCCGCGCGGGATGACCGCCGCCGCAGTCACCGCCTCCTCGGCTTCCTCGAGGTCGGCCAGCAACTGCACGCAGCGCTCGTAGAACGCCTGGCCGCTCTCGGTCAACGAGAGCCGGCGCGTCGTCCGGTTGAGGAGTCGCGCGTCGAGATGCGCCTCGAGGTCGGCGACGTGGCGCGAAACCGCCGACGCCGACAACTCGAGCCTGGTGGCCGCACGGGCGAAACTGCCCTGCTCGACCACGTTGGCGAATACCGTTAGCGCTAGAAATCGGTCCACATTATTGCATTATTCAGCAATAATCTAACCCAATATAATGCTCTTTATCCCTCATCAGTCAAGTGCCATCATTTCGTCCGTCGCGCCGATGTGGCGCAAACCATTCGAGGGAGTTTGTGATGTCGAACCAACGCCAACGTCGACGCGGCGGCAGTTCTGCTCCGCACCGGGCTCGGAGTGATGTTCATTGCGCACGCGCTGCTCAAGTATTTCGTGTTCACGCTGCCCGGGCACGGCTCAAGTTCTTCGAATCGCTCGGCCTGCCCGGCGCGCTCGCCTACCTGACGTTCGGCGTCCGAGCTGATCGGCGGCGCGCTGCTGATCGCCGGCGTCGTACACGCGGGTTGTCGCCCTGACGGTGCTGCCGTTCCTGCTCGGCGCCGCTTGGGCGCATGCTGGCAACGGCTGGGTGTTCAACGCACCGCAACGGCGGCTGGGAATATCCGGTCTTCCTGGTCGCTCGTCGCCGTCGTCGTACGGCGCTGCTCGGCGATCGTGCGCCGGCCCGCGTCGTTGATGCCGCGTCGCCCGCGCGCGAATCGCCGGCGACCTTCGGCTCTCATGCTCCACGGATCGGAAAGGAAACATTCATGAAGCTCTATTTCTCGCCCGGCGCCTGCTCGTTCGCGCCGCACATCGCGCTCCGCGAAGCGGGCTTGCCGTACGAACCGGTCAAGGTCGATCTGGCGCAAGCACACGCTCGCCGACGGCACCGACTATTACAAGATCAATCCCGAAGGGCTACGTGCCGATGCTCGAACTCGACGACGGCACGCGCTTGACGGAAGTGGCGGTGATCCTGCAGTACATCGCCGACCGCAAGCCCGGCACGCTCGCGCCGGCGTACGGCTCGATGGAGCGCTATCGCTTGATGGAATGGCTGAATTTCGTCGCGACCGAAATCCACAAGCAATTCGGCCCGCTGTGGCACGCCGACACGCCGGATGCGACGAAGGAGAAGCAGCGCGCGACGCTTGCCAAGCGCTTGCGATCCTCGAGGCGACGCTTGCCAAGCAGCCGTACCTGATGGGCGAGAATTTCACCGTCGCCGACGCCTACCTGCACGCGATCCTCAACTGGAGCGGGCATCTGAAGGTCGACCTGCCGGCCGGCGCTGCAGGAGTTCCAAGCATCGCAGTGGCCGCGCGCCCGGCGGTGCAGGCCGCGAAGCAAGCTGAGCACACGGCCAAGGCGACCGCGACCGCATGAGTGCCACTGCGAGCTGCACGGATCCGATCGGGCGATTTCCGACGCTCGTTCCTGTCGCACGGCTCGCCGATGCACTCGGTCGAGCCAGGTGACGCCGGACGCGCATGGGCGGCGCTCGGTCGGCGTCTCGGCACGCCGCGACGCCGTGCTGATCGCCTCGGCGCATTGGGAGACCGACGGTGCCGATGGTGACCGGCAATCCGAAGCCGCAGACGATTCACGACTTCGGCGGATTTCCGCACGGAGCTGTACGAGATCCAGCTATCCGGCGCCGGGCGCGCCGGACGTCGCGCAGAGGCCGTTGCGCTGTTGAAGCGCGCCGGCATCGCGGCCGGCATCGACGGCTGCCGCGGGCTCGATCACGGCGCCTGGGTGCCGCTGCGCTGGATGTTCCCGGACGCCAACGTCCCCGTCGTGCAGCTCGCGGTGCAGCCGGAGCGCGGCACCGCGCATCACGTCGAGCTGGGCCGCGCGCTCGCGCCGCTCGCGCGAGCGAGAACGTGCTGATCGTGGGTTCCGGCCACGCGACGCACAACTTGCGCGACTGGGTCGCCAATCGGCCGCAGGCAAGCGCTGCCGTACGCGCAGGCGTTCGCCGATTGGTTGCACGAAACGCTCGACGCGCGCGACACCGATGCGACTCGTTCGCTATCGCGATACAGCGCCCTACGCCGCCCGCGCACATCCGACCGAAGAGCATTTCCTGCCGCTGTTCTGTCGCGTGGAGCGCCGCCGGCGACGGCGCGCGCGCCGGAGCGCGTCGTCGAAGGCCTCGAAGCCGGCGCGCTGTCGATGGACTCTACCCTGTTTCATCCCGCAGACGGCAACCGCGGAAGCGCCGCGCGTTGACGCGGCGCCGCGCCCGCAGTGTCGGGCGTTGTCTGACAGGCAAATCGGGCATGCGCCGATCTTCCGTTCGCGCGCGGAAACCTAAAGTTGCGCCATGAACTCGACACAGCAATCTCATCACGGTCACAGCGCCGCGCAACGGTGCTGCGGCAATGGGGAAGCTTTCTCACCGGCGTGATGATCGGTCTCTGATCATCACGCCGGTGCTGGCGGGATCGCTCGGTGCGCGCACTCGTCGGCGACGACGACGCGCGCAACCTGGCGATCCTCGGTTCGGCGGCGTTCCTGACGCTCGCGCGGCGATACTGCAGGCGATCGCCGCAGCATCGCGCCGGACCTACCAATCCGCCGGCAATGGCGCGGGAATCGGCCGGAGGCGTCGTGAGCCTGGGGAAAGGCACAACCGCAAAGATCGCTAACATCGGATCGTCGTACGCCTCGATTCCGGCGGCACGTTGGCGCGTATTCCGGAGGTCGGACAAGGCGAGCTTCGGGTCGGCGACCGTGTGCGTGTCGTCAACAGCCGCGTCTACCGATCGTAGCGGCGCAGGCAACCGCTTCCATACAAAAGGCACCCGCTCAAATTCCGGGCCCACTGGGACTAGGCCAAAAGTCTAATACCGCCGCGCGATCAATCGCGCGAATATTCGGCGCCGGACAGCGTCTCTATTCGGCTTCGGAGAGGGTCCCGTTAGGGAGAGTATCGGTCGCATTGAAGGGGAAGTAAGGCGAGTGCACGCGGTGGAGGCGCGTCATGGCAAGCGTTCTCGATCCCAAGCAATTGCACAGCGAGTCCGAATACCGCTGCGGTCGAGAAATGCGCGACCTCATCCTCTCCGATCCCGAAACGCCCGCCGGACGTCGTTTCGACGATTTGCTGCGGCTGATCGGAGGCGTTCGAGGACGCCTATGGTCTTGCCCCGCCTCCCCACGCCGCGCCAAGCACGAGAACTAAGGCCTCCCCGACGCTGCGGCTCGTTTGACGGCGCGGCTCCGTTCGTCTGCCGCGACCGCACGGGCGCGGGCGCGACGCCGCGAGTTCGCACCTCGATGCGCCAGACTTCGCTCGTCCGCTCTCGCCCGGCGACACGTCGTCGTGCGATACAGTGCGCTATGCGCGCAACGCTTCTCCATGACGACCGCCAAGCTCGAAATTCGTCATAACGCGGCTCTGCAGCGCTTCGAGGCGACCGTCGACGGCGAACTGGCGCGCGCCGACTATCGGATGGACGGCAACGTGATGCGGATGGTCCACACCGAGGTCCCGCATCGACTGGAAGGCCGCGGCATTGCAGGCTGCCAGCTCGTGCGCGCAGCGCTCGAGCATGCGCGTGCGGCCGGGCTCTCTGTGCTCCCACGTTGTTCCTAGCGTTCGCGCGTACATGCGTCGCCATCCCGAAGCGCAGTCGCTGCTCGCCGCGGAGACACCGGCGTAACGGTTCGGCGGCGCTCATTTTCGCGAGAGCGAATCCGGTAAGCTTGCGACGCCGGCGTGGCGCCACCCACGGCGCCTGCCGGATACCGTGAGCGAGCGCGGTTGCCGTAACTGGAACGTGCGCTTGGCCAC
>ERZ1370068.1015-contig-10927_pt1 | contig 36015 bp, 32 predicted proteins | sample MGYA00561227_ERZ1370068 | MGnify/ENA primary metagenome ERZ1370068 (study PRJEB38410, sample SAMEA6850437) | metagenome | study: Metagenomic assessment of the ecological functions of the soil: analysis of the soil microbiota associated with the... | reverse complement strand
AGCATATCACGTTCCGCTCGCCACGCCGGTGCCATGCGTTGACCCAGGATCGATCAGAGATCGATCCGTGGCGCTCGACGACTTCACCTGCGGCGCCGTCACCGTCGTCACCGTCGTCGTCGGTGGTGCCGGGAGCGATCACGACGGGCGCGGGAACCACCGCGACCGCGGGGCCGACACGATCACGTACTGCCCGTCGCGGAGCCACCGGCTGACCGCCGCGCACGACGACCCGCGTCCCGGGCGGCACCGTCGTGTACATCAGGGGCCGATTGTCGACCATCAGCCACGGTGTTCGGCGCGACCCGGTACATGCGGCCGTCGCTCGAAGACGATCACCTGCGCCGGCTGATCGACGCGCATGACCGTACCGACGTACATGTCCTGCGCGGCGACCGCGCCAACGGTCAACCCCACGACCACGAGCGCACAGGCCAGCGCCTCGTCATCTTCATCATCACCGACCTCTCCTGTAGTAAGAGTGGACGCTGAAGGGCGCGTGGACGCGTCCGCCACGTCACTCGCGGCTCGAAAGTGCAAACGGGATTGCCAGCACCGGCCGTGGCGATCGTGCTCCCGGCGATGACACGGGCCAGTGACGACCGCGCCGGGCCAGCAAACCCCGCCGGGCGGCTGAAGAGGCGCTCACGCCGCGGCTGGGCCAGGCGACGCCGGGCCAGCCGCCGCGCCAGCGTGCGGCCGAGACCGCGCTCAGCTGGCGCTCGCACGCGCCCTGAGCGTCACGGGCGAGACCTCGAGTCCATCGCCGCGTCGAGGCCAGACGACGCGCGCGCTCGCGACGCTCGCGCCGGCTCGTTCCAGGCTCGGGGCCTCCTGCCGCGCGCGCTCGCCCAGGCGCGACCTGGCCGCGCTCGGCGACAAGACCCGGGCGCTGGCCCTCGCCTGGGCCCAGCGAGCAGCCTCGCCTCGCCCTCGGCGAGGGCCTCGACGCGCGCCGCGGCCGCCGGCGCGCTGCCCGTCGCGTGCTCGCCGACTCGGAGCCGTGTGGATGCTGCTCTTTGCCGCCTGCGAGAGGCGCTCGCCGACGAGCCGCCGCAGGCGGTGCCGGGACCGGATCAGGGCGCTGAGGACTGGCTGGCGGGCGCGCGCGCGTGCGCCGGCTGATCGCCTCGAGCCCGAGCACGATCGAGGCCGCCGCGCAGCATCGTCAGCCCAGGTTCAGGGCGACCTGGCGCGCCGGTGGGCGACGCTGAAGCCCGTGCTGTCGCCGGCGCCCCGCGCCGCCCGGGCCGCCGGGAGCACGATCGCCACCAGCGACCACAGCGACAGCCTCGAGCATCGCCGTGCGGTCACGACCGCCTGCGGAACGTTCCATCGCCACCGCGGCTCGCGCGCCGGCCCGCCACGCAGCACCAGCGCCAGCAACGCCGCGGCCCCGAGCACGAGCCCGGCACGCGTAGTAGCCGGGCAGCACGGCCGCGGCGGCGGCGCCGGGCCACGCTCGCGGTCCAGGGTCCGGAACAGGGATCGGCGCCGCCACGAGCGGAAAGAACGCCATGATGCCGAGCCAGCCGCCCGTGGCGGCCACGGTCAGCACCCCGAGCGGCGTCATCGGGCGCTCACGGACGCCACGACCGAGCGCGCCGCGGCGCCGAGTCAGCGGACGCACGCGCGGCGCGCGAACTCCTCGCTGAGCATGCGCGATCGACGGAAAGTAAACCGGCGAAGCCCAGCATCAGGTCCGTCGCGCCCGCCGCCGCGTACGCCCGTGATCCGCGCGGCGACTGGCCTCCGGCGCGCCGGCCGAAGACGCGGTCGCGGCCAGCGGGTGACATCGTGCGCCGATCCCGCGCGCGGCACGCGGAGCGCCATCGCCGCGACTACCAGTGCGGTCCGGCGGCGGAGCGCGCCAGCGCGACGTCGAGCTCGACCGAGCGGCCGAGCGCGGCTCGGCGACCGCCCGGCCGTCGGCGAGCCGCCGGCCGCAACGCGCGCCCCACATGCGCGCTGAACGGCCTCGCTGTCACGTACGAGCCTCCCAGCCGTCCGTCCGCGACGCGCGACCATGTCGCCGAGGCTCCGCCGGACGCCTCGCGGCGACCCACACCGGAGGCCCCGGCCGCACCGGCCCCGGCGCGAGCTGGCGTCGGTCAGCGTGTCGTGGAAGGGTCCCGCGCGCTGGACCGGCTGTCCGCTGCCGCAGCGCGCAAGCACGCCCGCGATGCTCGCGTCCAGGCGCGGCGATCCGCTCGGCGCTCGGCGGGTATCGTCGGATGCCCGTGGCTCGCGCCAGAGCGCCGCGGTCCCCGCGCGTCCGCGGCTCCTGATGCCGAGTCGCAGCGCGAAGATCGAGCCGGCCCGCCGGACAGATGATCGACGGTGACCGCGCGCTCTGGCCAGCCACGACGGATGGTGCGACGACGCGTCGAACGCGTACGTGACGGCCGGGCCCCAGGCGCGCGCAGCCGGGTGACGGTCGCCGAGCGGCGCCAGCATGCTCCACCCGTCGTGGGTGAAGCTCCAGAGACCGTCGCCGTACGTCACGCGGGCATAGCCGAGCTCCTCCGCCGCCCGCCAGTACCGCTTCAGCGCGGCGACGTCCGTGCCCCGCAGGTCGCACGCCGAGCCCGATCACGCCGCCGAGCATCGCGGAGCGCTCCGCGAGTGTCAACCTCCGCGGCAGCGCCCGCCCATTGACAACGATCGACACCGCCCGCTACCGTCCGGCGGCGTGCGCGCGGCTCGCAGGTACCGGACGTGGCCATCGCCGAGGTGATTCGTCCGTCTCCGACGGCACGCATCGCTGGAACCCGACCGCGCTCAGCATCCTGATGGACGAGACGGGCGATCCCTTCCGCGTCTTGATCGCCGTCATCCTCTCGCTGCGCACGCAGGACACCACGACACGGCCCGGCGGCGGCGCGCGTCTGTTCGCGCTCGCCGACACCCCGGCCGCGATGCTCCGGCTCACCCCCGGCAGATCGAGCGCGCGATCTACCCGGTCGGGTTCTACCGCACCGAAGCGCGCGTCGTCCGCGGCATCTGCCGCGACCCTGCTGGGACGGTTCGACGGGCGCGTCCCCGACGATCTCGACGCGCCCTCACCCTCGACGGCGTCGGCGGAAGACGGCGAACCTCGTGGTCACCATCGGGTTCGGCAAGCCGGGAATCGCGTCGACGACTCCACGTTCATCGCATCTCGAATCGCTTCGGGTACGTCCGTACCCGCGACGCCCGAGGAGACGAGATGGCGCTGCGGGCGCAGCTGCCCCGGCGCTTACTGGATCGGCTACAACGATCTGCTCGTCAGCTTTCGGCCAGAACGTCTGCGCGCCGATCTCGCCCCGCTGCTCGGCCTGCCCGGTCGGCGACGCTCTGCCGGCGGGTCGGCGTGACGTCGCTCGCGCTAGAGCCGGCGCGCACGCCGCCCGGGCGAAGGCGGCGCAGGGTCGCCAGGTTGCGGAGGTCGGCGGTGGGCTCGGGATCCTTGGCGGTCTCGAGCACCTTGGGCACGCGCGGCGAACCGGGGATCGTTGAGCGAGCCGGCGAACGGCCGCGAGACCGAGCTGAACCCGTCGCCGATGTGCTCGTGGCGATCGAGGCCGGAGCCCAGCGGCCGCGCGCGCGTCGTTGAGGTGAAAGGCCAGCACGCGCGAGACGCCGATGCGCGCGGGCGCATTCCTCGTCGACGACGTTCCCGTACCGCCCGGCCGCCGAACGATGTCGTACCCCGCGGCGAAGAGATGGCAGGTGTCGACGCAGACGCCGACGCCGCCTCGGCGCCCGCGGCCGCGGCCGCAGCAGCTCGCCGAGCTCACGGCAGGCGGCTGCCGATCGCGTTGCCGGCCGCCCGCCGGCGTGTTCTCGAGCGCGACTCGCACCCGGTAGCCGCGCGTGCGACGCGTCGACCTCGTCGAGGGCCGCGACCACGCGGCCAGCCTCGGCTCGCGCCGGCGCCCATGTGCGAGCCGGGATGGATCGACCACGCAGGACAGCCCCAGCGCCTCGGCACGCTCGAGCTCGTCGGTGAAGACGTCGACGGCGCGCTTCCACGGCGACCCGATCCGGTGAGGCCAGGTTGATCAGATAGCTGGCGTGGGCGAACACGCGCCGGACGCCGCGTGCGGCGCGGCGCGTCGCGGCGAAGGCGCGAACGTCGTCGTCGCGTGCAGTGGCCGGGACGCCCACTGCCGCTGGTTCTTGAGGAAGATCTGCACGGCGCCGCAGCCCGAGCGCCTGATCCGCGCTCGCAGGGCCAGGTGGCAGCCTCCGGCGATCGACATGTGAGCCCCCAGCTCGTCGGGCCAGCGTCAGCGCGTCATGGCGCGAGCGGTCGAACACCGGGCAGAGGAGCTCGCCGATCCGGCCGCGGCGGTACGCCCACAGGGCGCGGCTGGCGACCGACGAGCGCGCGTGCGCCAACTGGCCGAGCGCGTCCGAGGGGCAGTCGCGACTACGACCATGCGGTCCTCCACGCGCGTGCGCCGTCGCCCTCGACCAGGAAGAGATGGCGGTGCTCCCAGCGCTGCGTAGGGGCCCGCGCACCTGCACGTCCAGGAAGCGACACGGCGGATCGTACTCGCGCACGAACACGCGCCACCGGAGGGGACGCCGCGCCATCGCAGGCCGAGATCGAAAGACAGCCCGCCGCCATCGGCGGGGCGTCGTCAGCAGGCGCACGCGCAACGCGGCGGCGGCAACCAGGAGATTCCGGGGCTCGGGCGAAGAACGCGAAGGCCTCCGCCCGCGGCGTGGGGAGCCACATGTGTGACTCCACGATGAAGTCGGCTTCATGATGCGCCGGCGCTATCAGCAGGCAGGTGCCTGAGGTCAAAGTCGAACCCGCTCACCTGGCGCTGCTCCGCCATCGTGGTCCCTGTGGGGAAGCTATCCGGCGATGGCGAAGCTCGCCTTCCGCGACTTCCCGCCGAGTCTTCCTCTGCCACGCCGCCCGCTGCGTGGTGGCCTGCGGTCTTTCTGGTGGGGCTCTACCGCCCGCTCCGGGCGAGAACGACCACCCGCGGCCTGACGCCCGCGCGGCGGGGCGCGCGTTCCTGGTGCTCGGCGTCGCCGGTCTTCTACCTCTCGATGCAGCTCGCCGCGCGTTGGCCATCTACCACACGACCGCGACCAGCGTGGTGATCCTCAGCGCCTGGCCAATGCACGGTCATGGTGGCCGTGGCCGCGCGGCTCTATCTGGGCGAGCGTCTGCGCCGGCACGCAGTGGCTGGGGGTCGCCGCCTCGGCCTTCGGCGTGCTCGTGATCGTCACCAGTGGGACGCCTGGCCGCGCTCCGGGTCGAGGACCTCCATCTCGGTGACTTTTCATCAACCTGCAACCTCCATCGGCGGCTGGACGGCGTACACCGCCTTACGGCAAGCGGGTCTGCGGGGACGTACTCGCCCGCGCTGGCGACGACCGGCGCGTACGTGACGGGGACCCTGCTCCTCGTTCCCACGACCGCGCTAACTTGCGCCCGCTTGTTTCCGGCGCCCCGCCTGGCCTTCCGCACTGGCGTGGAGCGTCGTGCTCTACCAGGCGCTGGCCGGGGCTGTCGCGCCACGTGTGGTGGTACCGGGCCGTCGAGATCGTGGGGCCGGGCCAAAAGCTCGGCGATCTTCATGAACACCGCAGCCAAAGCTGATCGGCGTGGCCCCTGGCGGCGCATCCTGCTGGACGAGCCGATCACGCTCTGGCAGCTTGCGGGCGGGGTCTTCGTGCACGGGGGTAAGTCGGACTCACCACGCGGCGGCGGGCGTGATGTCGAGGGCGCCCTGGCTTCCCGGGGCGCCCCGAGCTGTTGGGGTCTGGAGCCATGTCGGGCCCCCCATGTGGTCTAAGTCAGCCGAAGCGACTTCTTTGACGCTCGGCGAGGATCTTGTCCGGGTCGGGCAGCTCGCCCGCTGCCGTAGCGCTCGACGAAGCGCACGCGTCGCCTTGCGTGTCGATGATGAAGGTCGCGCGCACGTTGGCGTTCCAGTCCGGCCAGTACACGCCGTAGTCCTTGGCGACGCGTGCGGTGGATGTCGGAGCAGGAGCGGGTAGTGCGAGATGCCGACCGACTTCGCCCAGTTCTCGTGGCTGAACGGGCTGTCCGTGCTAGATACCCAGCACCTGGGTATTGGCCGCCTCGAAGTCGCGGATGCGCTTGTCGAAGGCGGGCATGCACGTCGCATCAGCCGGGCGTCCAGTCGAGCGGATAGAACAGGAAGACGACGTTCTTGCCGCGGTAGTCCTTCAGGCTGATTTCCTTGAGCCCGATCGTCTTCAGCGTGAAGTCCGGGGCGCGGGTCGCCGACCTTCAACGTGTCTTGCCGTCGCTCATCGGACGTTTCCCTCTCGCGAATGCTGCGGGTGTCGGCGCGATCATGATAGCCGACGCGGCCGTGGCGGCTCAATCGGAGGCACGGCCGCATCGACGCGGCGGCTTGCGGACGGCGGCCCCAGAGCTGCGCGCGGCGCGCTCTCCAGCGGCGGCGTCGGCCAGCCCCGAGATGCGCGGCCGCGGTCACGACCCGCCCGGTCTCCCACAGCGCGGCGCGAAGCGCTCGACGAATCGGACGCTCGCGGAGCGGCGTGGTGGTCCATGATCACGCGGCAGCCGGTCGGCGTCGATGATGCGGCAGAGATGATCGATCGCGCGGTCGATCGGCGCGGCGCACCGAGCTCGCGCTCGATGTACGACGGCGGCCCCGAGAGGTAGAGGATGGTCGGGCGCTGCCGCGGATCAGCTACGCGGCGGCCACGGGCGACAGCGGGCCCCTGCACGTCCGAGGCGAACACGAAGCGCTGGCGCTCGCGGCGATCGGTCACGGTGAGCGCCACCACGTAGCCCAGCGTCGTCCCCTCGAGGCCGTGCGGCAGCGGGGGCGACGCCGCGAGTACGAGATCGCGCGTCGTCAGCGTCGTGCCGTCGGCCGGCGATCACGGCCTGGCCGTCGAGCGCAGGTCTCCACAGGGCCTGCGGCGCGCCGGACTCGCGCGGCCCGGCACCATCCGCCGCGGATCCTTCAGCCAGCACGGTGCGTGCCGGCATAGTTCACCGGGATCGGAGCGGAAGTGATCCTCGTGATAGTGGCTCACGAAGATGTATCTCGGCCCGGTGCGGCGTAGGCCGAGATCCGGTCGTTGGCGCGCCGGAGCGCTTCCCACTCCTCCTGGCTCGGCGGCAGGCCGTACCGCGCGGGGCCAGCGTGGCGCCCGGGTCGAGGAGCAGGATCCGCGTGGCGCCGGCACTCGACGTAGGTCGCCATCGAGCGCACACCGAGCGAGTCGGCCGCCAGCGGGATGACTCTTCATGGCCGCGCGCCGGGAGCGCATCAGATGCATCGGCCACCGTCCACCTCGATCGCACGAGCCGGTGATCATCGCCGCGTCGTCGGAGGCGAGAAACACCGCCGGTGCAGGCGACGTCCTCCGGCTCGTTCAGGCGCCCGAGCGCGGCACGGTGGCGATGCAGCGGGCCAGGCCTCTCCTCGTCGACCTCGGTCTTGCTCACGAAGCGTCGGCAGCATCGGTGTGCGCGTCAGCCACCGGCGCGATGTGCCACCACGCGCACGCCGTGCGGCGCGCGTCTCGAGCGCCAGCGCCTTGGCCAGCGCGACCACCGCCCCTTGAGGCGGCGTACACCTGGCTGCCCGGGCCGCGGGCGAATGGCCGGGCGTCGACGCGGTGATAAGGAACACGCCGCGGCGCTGGCGCTTCATCACCGGCAGCGCGTACTTGGCGCCGAGGTACACGCCCTGACGTTCACCGCCATGATCTGGTCGAAGATCTTCTCCTCGACGTCCTCGACGTCGGTCTTCCACTGCGGCACTCCGGCGTTGGCGTAGAGATGTCGAGCCGGCCCCCAGCGCGTGACGGCCTGCTCGACGATGGCCTGGCTGTCGGCGGCGCGGGTGACGTCGGCGCGGCGCAGTCGTCGCCTGGCCCCCGATCCTCTCGATGCGCTCGACCGTCTGCTTGGCCCGCGCTCTCGTTGAGGTCCACGACCAGCACCCGGGCGCCCTCGCTCGCCATGGCCAGCGCCGAGGCGGCTCCGATTCCCGAGGCCGCGCCCGTGACGATCGCAACCCGATCCTTCAATCTCATGGATGGTGTCTCCTTGACGTCTACAGAACGAGCTCGGCCATGGTCCGGACGGCCGCGGTGTCACCCGTGACCATCAGCGTGGTGGCGCCGGAGGTCTTCCATTCGCGCGAGCCGTCTCGCGGAGGCGCTCGCGGGGACCGCAGAGCGCGACTTCATCGACGAGGGCATCCGGTACCGCGGCGGTCGCCTCGTCCTTGCGCCCGGCGAGATAGGAATCCTGGATGCGCTGGGCGGCCTCCTCGTATCCGTAGCGTCGCGCGATGTCGTTGTAGAAGTTCCGGCCGCGCGCCCCCATGCCGCCGACGTAGAGCGCGATCCGCGGCTTCACGACGGCGCGGCAGGCCGCCACGTCGTCGCCGACCACGACCGAGACCATCGGCATGATGTCGAAGCCGGCGCCGGCGGATCGCCCGGCCGCCCGGAAGCCGGCGCTCAGCCATTCCTGGAACAGCTGGGGACGGCGGGCCGAGAAGAAGACGGGAATCCAGCCGTCGGCGATCTCGGCGGCGAGCGCGACGTTCTTCGGTCCGCACCGCGGCCAGATAGATCGGCAGGTCGGCCCGGCCGTGCAGGATCGAGCGGAGCGGCTTGCCGAGGCCGGTGGCGCCGCGGGCCCGCATACGGGATCTGGTAGTACTCGCCGCGGAACTCGACGGGCTTCTCGCGACGGAGGATGGCGCGGACGATCTCGACGTACTCGCGGGTCTTGACGAGCGGCTTGCCGAACGGCTGGCCGTGCCAGCCCTCGGCCACCTGGGGCCCGGAGACGCCGAGGCCGAGGCGGAAGCGCCCGCCGGAGAGCGCGTCGAGCGTCATGGCGGTCATCGCCGTCATGGCCGGCGTGCGGCGCGGGAATCTGCATGATCCCCGTGCCGACGTGAATGCGCTCGGTCCGCGCGGCGATCCACGCGGCGGGCACCACGGCGTCGGAGCCGTAGGCCTCCGCCGTCCACACCGAGTCGTAGCCGAGTCGCTCGGCCTCGAGGATCCGGGCCGTGTCTGAGCGACATCGCCGCGCCCGGAATAGTTGAGGGTTCAGCGCCAGCCGCATGCTCCATCTCCTCTGCTCCGGCTCGCCGTCACCGCGTCGCGGCGCGCGTGCGCCGGCTCCCAGCGATAGTGCGCGAGCGGCACCCGGCCGCGCCGTAGCCGAGATCCCTTCCTGCTCGAGCCGCATCCGCTGCGTCAGCATGCCGCTCATCTGGCGGCGCGCGGCTGATGCCGCCCTGCGCGTTCACCACGCGGTGCCACGGCACGTCATCGGGACATCGGCGCATCGCGCCGCCGACCGCACGCGGACGAGCGCGGCCGTCCGAGCACGCCGCGACCTGACCGTAGGTCACCACCTGTCCCCGCGGACGCGGCGGATCAGCCGGTAGATGGCCACGCGAGAGGTCACCGGGCGACGCGACTGGACGGCGATGTCGGGTTGGTGGCGATGTCCGATTGAACGGGGAACCCTAGCAGGGTTCCCCTTCCTCCGATATTTGCGTGCGGCGCCGGCGCCCATTTCCCACAGCGCGCATACAGGCCGCCGTGGCGTCAGCAGGGCCGCGTGCGTGCCCTCCTCGTGGATGCGGCCGCGGTGGAGCACGAGGATCCGGTCGGCGCTGTGGATCGTCGATAGACGATGGGCGATCGTGAGCGTGGTTTCGTCCGGCCATGAGCCGCGCCATTGCCTCCCGGATCATTCGCTCGGACTCGGGGTCGACGCTGGAAGTCGCCTCGTCCAGCACGAGGATTGCGGGATTGATACACGAGCGCTCGCGCGATGGCCAACAGCTGACGCTCGCCGTGCGAGAGATTGGCGGCGCGCTCCACGAGCGTGGCGCCGAGACCATCGGGCAGCTCGCTGCACCAGCGTCGCCGCGTTGGCGGTTTGCAGCGCGCGCGCCAGCTCAGGCGCGCTCGTGGCCTCGCCGTCGAGCGAGAGGTTGGCCGCGATCGTGCCGGTGAACAGGATCGGATCCTGGAAGACGACGCCGACATGCCGGCGCAGCCGGCCGAGATCCCACTCGCGCACGTCGATGCCGTCGACGAGCACGCGCCCCCGCGTCACGTCCCAGGTGCGGTTGCAGCAGCCGCACGCAGGTCGACTTCTCCTCGCCGGTCGTCCCGACCAGCGCGACGTGCTCGCCCGGCGCGACGGCGAAGCTGCAATCGGCCACCACCCACCGCTCGTCCGTGTACGCGAACCACACGTGCTCGAAAGCGGCGCGGCCGGGACCGGCGTCGCGACGCTGCGCGGCGCCGGCGGCGGCACGATCACCGGCGCGCGGTCGAGCAGGCCGATAGATGCGCTCGGACCGAGGCCATGGCCGCCTGCATCACCGTGTACTTGGCGCCGAGGTCGCGGATGGGCAGGAAGAAGCGGTTGGTGTACTGGATGAACGCCACCAGGCCGCCGAAGGTCAGCGCGCCGGCCAGGATCGCGCCGCCGCCGTACCAGAGCAGGACGCGCCAGCGCCAGCCGAGCCGAGCGCCTCCACCGCGGCGTACAGCGACGCCTCGAACGTGGTGGAGCGCGAACTGCGCCGCGCCGATAGTCCTGCGTTGAGGCGCTCGAACTGGCGGCGCTCGTGCTCTTCGCGCCCGAAGAGCTGGATCACCGCCATGCCCTGGAGCGATTCCTGCAGGAAGGCGTTGAGGCGGGCCAGCCGCCGCCGCACCTCGCGATAGGCGTCGCGCGCGCGGATGCGCGGAAATAGGCGACGCCCAGCGAAGAGCACCGGCACGATCGGCGTAGGTGACCAGGGCCAGCCGCCAGTCCATCCACAGCATGATCGCGCACCACGCCGAGCGAGCGTGACCACGTCGGCCACGACCGCGAAGATCCCGCTGGTGAACGCCTCGCTCACCGCCTCCGACGTCGCTGAGGACCCGGGTCATCGAGGCGACCGACCGGCGTGCGATCGAAGAAGCCGGCTTCCAGCGTCAGCAGGTGCGCGAAGAGCGCGGCGCGCAGGTCGTGGATCACCCGCTGCCCGGTGAGCTGCCATCAGGTAGGCCTCGCCCATCCGCAGGCCGTAGAGCGCGCGCCAGGCTGACCGCGTAGAGAGCGCGACCACGGCCGAGACCGGCCCAGTCGGCCGTGAGGATGTGATCGTCGATGGCCACCTTGATCAGGTAGGGCTGCAGCAGCTCCACCAGCGTGATGAGCGGGAACAGCGCGACCGAGCCCGAGCACCAGCCGGTGATGCGGCCGTGCGCTGGCCCACAGCACGCGCGGCCAGCCGGCGGTCGAACGCCCGGCCGAGGACGTCGTCGTGCTCGGCCTCGAAGAGCGGATCAGGCACGCGCGATCTCCTCCTCGAGCTGCTGCGTCCGCCACAGCGCGCGCGTAGAGCCCGCCGGCGGCGAGCAGCGCGTCGTGCGTGCCGGTCTCCACCACCCGCCCCTCGTCGAGCACCACGATGCGATCGGCGCTCTGGGCGGCGCGCAGGCGATGGGTCATGACCAGGCAGGGTCGGCGCCGCACCGCGCGAGCTGCGCGAGCATCTCGACTTCCTGGCCGGCGTCGACGTTGGCGAAGACGTCGTCGAGCACCAGGCAGCGGCGGCCGGCCCGCGAGGGCGCGCGGGCCAGCGCCACGCGCTGGCGCTGGCCGCCCGAGAGCGTGAGGCCGCGCTCGCCCACCACCGTGTCCCAACCCTGAGCGAAGCCCGCGACCTCGGCGTCGATGCCGGCGGCCACCGCCGCCGCCGCGCGACGTCGCCGCGGGGTGATCGACGCGCGCGCCCAGCGTCACGTTGTCGGCGAGCGCGCGCGAGAAGAGAAACGCGTCCTGGGGCACCCAGGCCAGCGCGGCACGAAGCCGGTGCAGGGACAGCGTGGTGACGTCGTGCCCGCCGACGAAGACCGAGCCGGCCGGCGGCTCCCAGAGCCGGGCCAGCAGCAGGCCCAGCGTGGACTTGCCGCTGCCCGGTCGGTCCCACGACGGCGACCATCTCTCCGGGCGCCACCTCGAAGCGTCACGTCGCGCAGCGCCGGCTCGCGCCCGTCATACGGCGAAGGTGAGCGCGGCGAAGCGGAGGCCGGCGGTCCCGCGTGAGCGGGCGGCCCTGCCCGGGGACGGTACCCCAGGGCGATCGCATCTCCTGGATCCGCTCCATCGAGGTGAGCCCGCGTCGGAACATCCCCAGACGTCCAGCCGACGCCAGCGTCGGTCACACCAGGATACGCGAGGTAACCGTTGAAGGCGACCAGCGCGCCCAGCGACAGGCGGCCGTCGATGACCGCGCCGCCGCCGATCCCACAGCACGATGAGCAGCGCCCGCGCCCGGAGACCAGCCCGGTCAAGAGGCACGAACCAGCGCCTGCACGCGGGCCACCGTGAGACCGCGGCGGAGGAATTCCGTTGGCGCGATCGAACTCCGCGCGCGCGCTCGACTCCATCGTGTAGGCGCGCGACCACGGCCATCCCGGCCAGGTGCTCCTGGACCAGCGCCCGACAGCACGCCGAGCTGCTCCTGGGCTGCCTGCGTGCTCTCGTGCAGCGATCGCGTTGAACCGCGCGCCCAGACGATGAGCATCGGATAGCGGCGCCATCGCCCACAGGGTCAGCCACGGGTCGACAGCCATCGCGGCGACTCGCGCCCACGAATGCGTGACACGGTGCCGATCACGCTGACCATCCCGAAGCCGACCTGCTAGTGGACCGCGGAGACGTCGCTGGTGGCCCGGGTCATGAGGTCGCCGGTCGGATAGGCCGCGAAGAGTGCCGGCGGAGAGGTCGGAACGCCCGGTAGAGATCGTTGCGCACGTCGTGGCCGATCCGCTGCGCGCCGCCGATGATGGCGAAGCGCGACCCGAGCCAGGCCAGACCGTTGCCGGCCGCGAGCAGGAGGATGACGACGCGTACCCGCCCACCGGCGCCGTCACCGCATCCGCCTGCAGCGCCTCGATCGCGCGCTTGACCGTCCACGGATCCGAGGCTCGACATGCGTCGCCGCGAGCAGGCATGGCGGCGCCCAGCGTGTAGCGCGCGCGGTAACGGGCGCGTAGCGCCCGACCGCGCGCGGTGCAGGACGTCAGCGCTTGCCTCTCCGCGTGCTGGGCTGGAGCGCTGCATAGACGGCGAGACCGTGGGGTCGGCATCACCGAGGCGCTCGCCCAGCCGCGCGGCATGACCGTGAGCGCACTCGGCAGCTCGAGCCGCCGGCCGGAACGAGATCGTGATGGAGCGACGAGGAGAGGTGGCCCGCGAGCTTGCCGGCATTGGCTCAGGATCGACCCGACCGCGTCGTGGCGGCAGCGCCACGCCCGACGCGCTGCCGACGCGCGGCCAGCTCTCGACGAGCGTGCAGCGCGATACATCCGCCACGTCGCCGGCGTCGTCGCGGATGACCCTGATCGGCGGCGCCGGGTGACCGCGGTCATGCCGGCCTGGGCGCTGATCATCAGGTACTCCTCCCAGAGGGCGCGGCGGATGTCCTCCGAGACCGCGGCGGGGACGCCGGCCGCGGTGAAGGCCTGAGCAGGCGCCTCGGCCGCGGCGTCCTGCGGCCGTCGAGCTCACCGAGGACCGATGCGGTCCGGCGAAGGTATGCGCGATCACGCCCGGCGCCTCGATGGCGGCGAAGACGTAGGCGCACCCCTCGAGCGCGTGGCCACGTCCGAGGCGAGGGGGCGTCGAGTCGTCGTCCTCGTTGTCGACGCCGTTCTGCAGCGACAGCACCGGTGTCGTCGGGCCCCGACCCGGGCGGATGTGCTCCACGGCGCCCTCGGTGTCGAACGACTTCACGCAGGGAGCACGGCGTCGGCCGGGCCGAGCCCATCGACCTTGCCACCGCCGTGACGGCGCGTCACGCGCTACTCCCCTCGACGGCCGAGCGGACCCGCAGGCCCTCGCGGCGAATGGCGTCGGATGCGCCCCGCGGGCGACGACATGTGACGTCCGCACCGCCTCGCCAGCTGGGCGCCGGAATACCGCGCCCACCCCGCCGGCTCTGACGACCACGACCCGCATCACCACCAGCCCTTGCGACGGAAGTACACGAGCATGCCGGCGGCGGTCGACGCCATCAGGCCGAGCGCGCAGCCGTAGCCCCACCGCCAGTGCGAGCTCCGGCATGCGTCGAAGTTCATCCCGTAGATGCTGGCGATGAACGTCAGCGGGATGAACATGCGTGCGCGATCACGGTCAGGACCTTCATGACCTCGTTCAGACCGCTGGTTCTGCACCGGAGAGGTAGAGCGTCCATCATGCCGCCGAGCGTCTCCCGCAAGGCCTCGATCAGCCTCCAGCGCCTGCACGGCGTGGTCGTGACTGTCGCGCAGGAACACGCGGGTCTCGGCCGCGCGATGAGCGGTGTTCTCTCGCGCTGGAGCACGCCGATGGCCTCGCGGGTCGGCCAGATCGCGCGCCGCAGCGTCAGCACGATGTGGCGCGTGTGCTGGGCGCTTCTGAGCGACCGTGGCGCGGCATTCAGCGTCTCGGTCTCGAGCAGTCTCCACGCTGTCGCTGACCGCCTCGAGCACGGGGAAGTAGCCATCCACGACCGCGTCGACAAGCAGATACGCGAGGTAGTCGGCGCCCGCCGTCGCGGACCCGGCCGCGGGCGTGACGGATCGCCTCCCGGACGGTCGAAGACGTCGCCGCCCGGCCGCTCCTGCTATGGTGATGACCCAGTCGCGCCCGAAAAAGACGCACACCTGCTCGTCGTCGATATCGAGCCGAGCGGGGTTCGGACAGCGCAGCATGCGCAGGATCATGAAGAAATGGTCGGCATAGCGCTCGACCTTCGGCCGCTGCGGGGCCGGTGAGGACATCCTCCAGCGCGAGCGGTGCAGGCGGAAGTGCGCCCCGAGCTGCTGGAGCAGCGGGGCGTCCGCGCCGTCGATGTTGATCCAGCGCGTGCCGGGACCCGCCGCGGCCAGCGCCTCCTCGAGCGTCTTGCCTTCCGGTCTCGGTCACCGCCTCGTGCGTGTACGCGATGACGCTGATCCGCCTCGGGGTGGTCGCCCCCGGCTCGGGCGGCGGCAACGCCCCGGCGTGCTCCGGGCGAATGCGGGCGAGACGACGCCGCCGCGGTCGCGGCGTCGTCGTCGCCCGTGGGCGCGCTTCGCGCGGTGTGCCTCTCAGCCATGGATGACCAATGCTCTTCGGGGACCGCGCATTGGCTTGTCAAGCGCGCGTGGTAGATTCCGAAAAATGTCTTCGCCCGAGCGCCGCCTCGCGGTCGGAGCCGCGCGCGCGGCCGGCGAGCTGCTCCGGAGCGAAGCTGACCGGCGCTCGCCGGATCGCCTTCAAGGGGCGCGCCCACCAACCTCGTCACCGAGATGGACGCGCGCGCCGAGGCGCTGGTCCTCGGCAAGCTCCGCGAGCACTTCCCCGGACGACGCGATCCTCTCGGAGGAGATGGGCGGCACGCCGGTCGCTCGGGGCGCCGCTGGATCGTCGACCCCCTCGACGGCACCACGAACTACGCGCACGGCATTCCCATCTTCGCGCGTGTCGATCGCGCTCGGAGACCGCCGGCAGGATCGAATCCGGGCGTGATCTACTGATCCCAACCAGGACGAGCCTACGTGGCCGAGCGCGCCGCGGCGCGTCGTGAACGACCGCCGGCTGGCCGTGTCCTCCGCGGCGACGCTCGAACGAGATCGTGCTGGCCACCGGATTCCCGCACAACATCCGCGAGACCGACGACAACAACCTCACGGAGTACGCGGCCTTCAGCGTGCTGGCGCAGGGCGTGCGCCGCATGGGCTCCGGCGGTCCTCTATCTCGCATGGCTCGCCGCCGGCCGCTTCGACGGCTACCGGGAGCTCCGCACGGGCCCGTGGGATCGTCGCCGCCGGCAGCCTGATGGTGACCGAGGCCGGCGGCCGCGTGACGGCGGGCTCGACGGCCGGACGCTCGATGTCGACCGGCCCACGATCCGTCAGCCACCAATGGCCGCATCCACGACGAGATGCTGAAGGTCCTCGCGCGGAGGTCCGGCGCCGATGACGACGCTGTCCGCGGCGCGCCGCCTCGCGCGGTTCGTGCGCGGACCTTTCGCCTCGACGACGTGCCGGCGCCGGTCGTGGCGCAGGCGCAGCTCCTGGCCCTCGACACGCTGGGCGAGCTGCACTCGGGCTCCTCGACGATGGACTTCGGCCGCGCGGCGCTCGACGCCGCCGCGGCGCTGGCGGCCGGACGAGCTCGCTCGTGGGACGCCCGGCGTAGTGTGCCGCCGCCAACGCCGTGCTCGCCAACGGCACGCTCGCCCACGGCCTCGACTTCGACGACACGCGCGAGGACGCCATCGTGCACACCGGCTGCGTCGCGGTGACCGACGGCGCTCGCCTGCGCGCGAGGCGCGTGACGCGTCCGGCGCGCGCGGTGCTCGAGGCGCGTGATCGCGGCCGTCGAGGTGATGTGCCGGGTCGGCCTCGTCGTCGCCCGGCCGCTTCCACGCGCGCCACTTCCATCCCACGAGCCTGACCTCGAGCTTCGCCGCGGCGGCCGCCGCCGGCAAGATCGCGCGGACTCGGCGAGGACGCGCTGGTGCACGCCTTCGGCATCTGCGGCAGCCAGGCCGGCGGCATCATCGAGTACCTGCGGCGACGGCTCGTGGACCAAGCGCCTGCATCCGGGCTGGGGCGCGCACGCCGGCGTCGTGGCCACGCGGCTCGCGCGCGCGGGCTTCACCGGGCCCGGAGCGGTCCTCGAGGGACGAGCACGGCTTCTACGCGGCCTTCGCCGGAGGCCACGACGCCGCGCGTCTGCGAGCGCGCAGCTCGACAGCCTCGGGACGGACCTGGGAGATCCTGAGCCTGACCTACAAGCCGTATCCCGCGGGCTCGATCGCGCACCCGTACATGGACTGCGCCGCGCGCCTGCGCGAGCAGTACGGCGATCGTGCCGAGCGGATCGTCGGAGATCCGCTTGCCGGACGGCGGCAGGGCCCGGTGCCCGCGTCTCTGGGAGCCGCTGGCCGCCAAGCACCGGCCCGCCAACGGCTACGCGGCGAAGTTCAGCCTGCCCTATCTGCTCGCGACGGTCCTCGTGCGCGGCACGGCCGGGCTCGCCGAGTTCACCGACGAGGCCGCCCGCGACGCCGCGCGTCCTCGCCGTCGCCGGGCGGGTCGAGCTACGAGCTCGATCCCGACGATCGACTACCCGCGCGGCAGTTCGTCGGCCACGTCCGCGATCCGGCTCGACCGACGGCCGCGTCCTCGAGGAGCGCCAGGACCGTCCGCGCGGCGGGCCCGGACTTCCCGCTGACCGCGCGCGGACTCTCGAGGTGAAGTTCCGCGGCAACGCCGCTCCTGGCCGTCAGCGCTGACGCGACCGAGCGCGTCATCGAGACTGCGGTCGATCCGGCCACGCCTCGCCCACATCGGGCTCGTTGATGTCTCGACTCAGAACCGGTCGTCGCGGGACTCGGTCGCTCCACCGACTTGAGAGGATGACGCCGTCATGAAGACGATCACAGACATCGTCCTCAGTGCCGCGCTCGTGGCCGGCTGTCTGCCCTCGGCGCGCGTCGCGCCGCCTGCGGCGCAGGACCCGCGCGCTCGAGCGCCGCGAAGAAGGAAGAGCAAGGTCGTCTGGTACACCTCGCTCGGCGCTGCCCAGCGCCGGAGAAGGTGGCCAAGCTGTTCGAGGCGGCGTACCCGGGCATCAAGGTCGAGGTGCACCGCACGGGCTCGCAGCGCGATCCTCCAGCGCGTGATGCAGGAGCTCGCAGGCCAACATCAAGATCGTCGACGTCGATCCACACCTCCGACGCCGGCCACTTCGTGTTGCTCAAGGACAAGAAGCTGCTGATGCAGCACACGCCGCGCCGGCGTCGACAAGTTCCCGGCCGGCTTCAAGGACAGGGACGGCTACTCACTACGGCCTGCGCGCCACCGTGAACGTCGATCGTCTACAACACCGAAGGTCGGTGCCGGCGCGAGGCGCCGAAGACGCTGGAAGGACCTGCTCGATCCCGAAGTGGAAGGGCAAGATGGTCACGGCGCATCCCGGGCTACAGCGGCGTGATCGCGACCCACGTGCTGGCGCTCGTGCATCTGCACGGCTGGGACTACTTCAAGCAGCTCGCCCAGAACCAGCGTGATGCTCGTGCAGTCGGCCGGTCGACCCGCCGGCGTGCGTCGCCTCCGGCGAGCGCATCGTCGCCGTCAACGGCGGCGAGTACAGCGCCTACCAGCTCGAAGAAGAAGGGCAATCCCGATCGAGATCGTCTATCCGAAGGAGGCGTGCCGCTCGTCGTGGTCTCGCCGCACCGCCATCGCGAGCCTTCGCGCCGCATCCGAACGCGGCCAAGCTCTTCACCGACTTCACGCTTCACGCCGCGACGATCCAGCAGGTCATGGCCGACAGCGAGGGCCTCGTACACCGGCCACCCCGACGTGAAGTACCCGAGCGACAAGCCCAAGCTCAGGCGATCTCAAGCTGCTGCACGCGTGGACGCCGAGGAGCTCGAGAAGCGCAGCGAGGAGATCAAGAAGCGCTTCGTGGAGTTCTTCGGCGCCTGAGAGGCTCCTGGCCGGGACCGCATGCGCACCGGATGCGACGGCTCGGTCGTGCTGCCCGTGGTCGGCGTGCTCGTCGCGGTGTGTCGCTCGCCTTCCTGATGCTGCTGCCGCTCGGGCTGGCTGGTGTGCGCTGAGCGTGAGCGGCGCGCGGCGGCGCGACCTGGCCACTATCGCGCCGGCGCTGCAGCGACCCGCGCTGCGCAAGGCGCTCTGGAACACGGTGGTCCTGCGCGTTCTGGGTCGGGCTCGTCTCGCTCGCGATCGGCGCGCCGCTGGCCTGGCTGACCGCGCGCACCGATCTGCCGGGCAAGCGGACGATCCGGGCGCTCGATGCTGGCCTCGTTCGTGACGCCGCCCTTCCTCGGGCGCCTTCGCGTGGGTGATGCTGGCCGGCCCCAACGCCGGCGCGCTCAACAAGCTCTACCGCGAGCGTCACCGGCGCCGACGAGCCGCTGGTGAACATCTTCACGCATGCCGGGGCTGATCTTCGTGGTGACGATCTACACCTTCCCCTACGTCTACATCATGATCGCCAACACGCTCGAGCTCATCGCCTCCGGACCTCGAGGAGGCGGCGGCGATCCTCGGGCGCCGGCCGATCGCGGTGGCGCGCTCACCGATCACGCTGCCGATGGTGCGCCCGGCCATCGCTGAGCGGCTTCATCCTGGCCGTGCTCCAGGCGCTGCGCGCTCTTCGGCTCGCCGGCGATCCTGGCGCTGCCCGGCCGGCTTCCACACGATCACGACCCAGATCTGGTCGCTCTTCCAGTACCCGCCGAAGGTCGAGCTGGCGGCCGCCGTTCTCGATGCCGCTGCTGCTGGCGACCGCGCTGCTGCTGCTACGTGCAGAAGCGGCTGCTCGGGCGGCGCGGGCTACGCGCGCGTCGGCGGCAAGGGCGGGCAGCGGCGCGGCGATCGCGCTCGGGCGCGTGGCGGTGGCCCGCGCTTGCGTCGGCTGCCTGGCCGTGATGGCGTGCTCGATCTTCCTGCCCTACGGCATCCTGGCCAAGGCCGCGCTCTCGCGCGCCTGGGCCCAGCCGCTGACGTGGGACAACTTCACGCCTCGGCAACTGTGTCGTTCACGTTCTTCGAGTACAGCGCGACCCAGGCGGCGCATCGTCAACACGCTGGAGCTCGGGCGTGATGACGGCGACGCGTCGGCGCGGTGCTGGCGGCGCTGCTCGCCTACATCACCAACCGGCGGCTCGTGCCGGGCCACCAGCTCGTGGGCTTCCTCGGCGCTGGCGCCGGTCGTGATCCCGGGCGTGGTGCTCGCCGTCGGCGCTGTTCATCGCCTACACGCGGCCGCCGCTCGTGCTCTACGGCACGCTCTGGATCCTGTTCGTCGCCTACCTCGACCAAGGAGATGCCGGTCGGGCTACGCGCAGTCCGACGCGACGTTCCGCGGCATCCACGCCGAGCTGGAGGAAGCCGGACGGATCCTGGGCGCGGGCCGGCTGCGCGTGCTGCGCGAGATCACGCGCGCCGCTGGCCCGGAGCGGGATCATCGCCACGTGGTGCTTCATCTTCATCGGCGTCATCCGCGAGCTGTCGGCCTCGATCATCCTGTTCACGCCGAACACCAAGGTCATGTCGGTGGTGATCTTCGACCTCAAGGAAGAAGGCCAGTTCGGCGCCATCGCCGTGCTCGGGCCTCTTCATGCTCGTGATGACGTTCGCGACGGTCGCCGCTGGTGCAGGCGCTGCTCGGCCGCGACGTGCTGGGCGTCGCGGCGAGTAGGCGATGCCGGCGGGTGAGCGATCCGCAGGGCCTGACGCAAGCGCTACGGCGACGTCGCCGCGGTGGAAGGCCTCGACCTCGAGGTCGCGCCGGGCGAGCTGGTGGCGCTGCTCGGGCCCGTCGGGCTGCGGCAAGACCACGACGCTGCGCCTCGTGGCCGGCTTCCTCGAGCCCGAGGCCGGCGAGATCCGCGTCGGCGACCGGTGCCTGTCCTCGGCCGGCGTCGGTCGGTGCCGCCCGAGCGGCGGCAACATGGCGATGATCTTCCAGAGCTACGCGCTGTGGCCGCACATGACGGTGGCGCAGAACGTCGCCTACGGCCTGCGGTTCGGCGGCGGGTCGCCGAGCCGGAGCGAGAGGCGGCGCGTGACCGACATCCTGAGCGGCCGTGCAGCTCGCCGGGCTACGAGCGACGCTACCCGGGCGAGCTCTCCGGCGGCCAGCAGCAGCGGGTCGCGCGTGGCCCGCGCGCTGGTCGTCGAGCCCGAGATCCTGCTGCTCGACGAGCCGCTCAGCAACCTCGACGCAAACCTCCGCGAGGAGATGCGCTTCGAGATCCGCCGGCTGCACGAGGCGTTCGCGATCACGACGCTCTACGTGACCCACGACCAGGCCGAGGCCATGGTCATCTCCGACCGGATCGCCGTGCTCGAGCGCGGGCGCGTCGTCCAGATCGGCACGGCCGACGGAGTCTCTTCGAGCGGCCGCGGACGCGGTTCGTCGCCCAGTTCATCGGGCGGACGAATCTCGTCGACGGCGTCGTCGCCGAGCCCGGGCTGGTCATGCGCGGCGGGCTGTCGCTGCGCGTGGCGCCCGGAGGCCGAGGCCCGGCCGACCAAGGTCGCGGTCTCCATCCGCCCGCACGCGATCACGCTGGGTCGATGCCGGACCGCCGCCCGGCGTCGGGGAAAACGAAAATCGCTGGGTCGGCACCGTCCGCCGCGCGAGCTATCTCGGCGCCGGTGTGGACTACGAGGTGGAGATCGAGGCCAGCGACGTCACGCTGCGCAAGTGGCCGCGCCGTCGGGGCGGCGGGTCGCTCCCGGCACGCGGGTCGGCCTCGCGGTCTCCGTCGACGCCTGCCTGCCTCTGCCCGAGGCCTGACACCCGTGCCCGAGCCCCGCGCCGGCACGTTGCCGGAGCCCGTCGCCATCCGTCGATCGCGCTGCCCGCCGCCCGGAAGTGGGCCATCACCGGCTCGGTGATGCTCGTGACGATCATGCAGATCCTCGACACCAGCATCACCAACGTGGCCCTGCCCTGCACATGCAGGGCACGCTCTCGACCAGCGTCGAGGAGACGTCGTGGGTCATCACGTCCTACCTCGCCGCCAACGCCATCGTGATCCCGGCCACGGGCTGGCTGACCAGGCCTTCGGCCGGCGACGACTCTTCATCATCTGCACGACTCTCTTCACGGTCAGCTTCGTTCCTCTCCGGCCTGGCCACGAGCCTGCAGTTCCTCGTCGCGATGCGCGTGCTCCAGGAGCTCGGCGGCGGGCCGGTCGATCCCCATGGCCCAGGCCACGATGTGGGAGATCTTTCCGCTCCAGCCAGCGCGGGCCGGCCGATGGCCGGTCTGGGGGATCGGGGTGATGATGGCGCCCATCCTCGGGCCGACCGTGGGCGGCTGGGTCTGCGACAACTGGTCGTGGCCCTGGATCTTCTACGTGAACCTGCCGATCGGCGTGCTGGGCTTCCTTCATGGCGAGCATCGTTCTTGTTCGACTCGCCGTATCATGCGCAAGCCGACCTCGGTCGACTGGCCGGGCCTCGTCCTCATGGTGCTCGGGCTTCGGCGCGCTGCAGCTCTTGCTCGACCAGGGGGAGCGCGGGGACTGGTTCGAGTCGTCGCTGATCGTGGTCTGGCCCTCCTCGCCATCATGCGCGCTCGTGGCTTCGCCGTCCGCGAGCTGACCGCCCAGTGATCCGCTCCTCAACCTCCGGGGTCTTCAACGACCGCAACTTCGCCGTGGGCTCGTTGCGTCATGGTGGGCGTCGGGTTCGGGTTCTACGCGAGCACGGTGACGCTCGCCCTCTACACGCAGAAGCTCCTGGGCTACGACGCGTGGACGTCCGGCATGGTGCTGGCCCCGAGCGGCGTGCGGCAACATGCTGGCGCTCCTGATCTCGGGCCGGCTCGTCAGCGCGTCGACCAGCGCCTGCTCTCGGCCTTCGGCTGCGGGCTCAACGCGATCGCGTTCTTCCTCGATGACCAACGTCACGCTGGGGATGGATTACTGGGCGCTGGCGGTACCGCGCTTCGTGCAGGGCTTCGGCCAGGGCTTCGTCGTTTCGTGCCGCTCCAGACGCTGGCGCTCTCGACGATTCGCATGGACCGGCTGTCCAACGCCACCGCCGCGTTCAACGTGGTGCGGAACCTCGGGGCAGCATGGGGATCGCGCTTGCCACGACCCTGCTCGCCCGGCGCAGCCAGGTACCATCAGGCGACGCTGACCGCGCACGTCAACGCGTGGGACGCCGGCACCGTCGATCGCCTGCGGCACTGGACCGCGGCACTTCCTCGGCCAGGGCGCCGGATCACTTCACGGCGCAGCGCCACGGGCCGTGGCCATGCTCTACCGCGACACCGTGGAGCAGGCCCAGGTGCTGGCCTACGGCGACGTCTATCTCATGCTCACCGCGATCTTCACGGCCGTCGTGCTGCTGCTGCCCTGGATGCGGCGCATCCGTGTCGAGCAGACGGGACCGCAGGCCTCGCCCGGCCGCGTCGAGGGCCTGCCGGAGCCCGCGCCAGAATAGACCGGGGTCAGACCCCCTGGAGCACGGGGTCAGACCCCGATTCGGGGTCGACCCCAGGGCGCCGCCACCAGAGGCATGCAGCCGTCAGCGCGACGGCGGCGCAGCCACAGCCAGGAGCATCTCGTTCGCGATGATCCTGGCGCCCGCGCGGAGAAAGAACGGGCGAATTCCCAGCGGCGACACCTCGACGGGCCCGGACGGGGAGTTGAAGTACCGCTCGTCGTCGAATAACGGGGCGAAGAACGCGACCAGCGACGAGCGCCGCGAGCGCCGCGGCGGATCAGAAATTCCCACGGAGGCTCGACGTCCATCGACAGCTTCGAGCACGGACATGGGCCGTCGGCCGCGAAGGCGCGCCCGAGCGCGGCCGGCAAGCGCGTCCACGCCGGGCAGACGCTCGCCGCGGGCGCATCGAACGAGCGGGCCATGCCCGGGAAGTCGGGGTTGGCGAGATCGACCTCCTGACCGCTTTGAACATCTTCTCCTGGAGCCACTTGATGGCGCCGAAGCGGTTGTCGTTCATGAGCACGATCGCGAGCGGCAGGCGGTACTTCACCGCGGTGGCCGGCTCGTTCACCGGGAACATGAGGCCGCCGTCGCCGACCACCGCGACCACCGGACGATCCGGATGGGCGATCTGGGTCCCGATGCGCCGCGGGCGAGGCCGTAGCCCAGCGTGGCCGAGCCGACCGGATAGAGAAACGTCCGCGGCCGCAGGACCGGGAAGCGCCACTCCGCATCCAGTGATTGATTCCCGTCTGGTCGTTGACGACGATCCCGTGGGGCGGCAACGCCGCGCGCAGAGGTGTCGATGAGGCCCGGCGATCTCGGGCGTGTAGAGCGGGCTCGACGCCGTCTTCAGACGCGCGAGCCAGGCCAGTCCCACGCGGCGACGGGCGCGCGCGGCCGAGAGCTTCTCCGAGACGCGCAGACCGTCCCGGGCCGCCCACGATCGGCAGCGTGGGGAGAAGAGCTTGCCGATCACGGTCGGGTCGAGGTCGAGATGGATCAGCGTCTGCTCGGGCGTGAAGGCAGATTGAGCAGCAGGCCCTGGGTCGAGCGCGCCGCGAAGCAGCAGCCGACGGCGAGCACGACGTCCGCGGCCTGGAACACGGCCTCGGTCGCGCGCTTGTTCGGCATGACGGCGTGCCACAGCGGATCGTCCTCGGCGATCACACCTCGTCCCATGACCGTCGTGATGACGGGAGCGCCGAGCCGCCGGGCGACCGCCAGCCGCTCCGCCTCGGCCCCAGCGCTCACCACCCCGCCCCGGCCACGATCAGCGGGCGCCGGGCCGCGCCGAGCCGACGCGCGGCCTCCGCGATGTCCCTCACGTGGCACGGCGGGCGGCGGCCGCCGCCTGGCAGCCGGCGGCCTCGGCGTCGACCTCGCCGTTCAGGAAGTCGTAGGGAATCGAGATGGCGACGGGCCCCGGGCGTCCGGTGCGGAGCAGATCGAGGCGCGCCGGCGATCGTGGACGGGATGTCCCGCGCCTTGGTGATCTGCTCGGCCAGCCGGGTCACGGAGCGGAAGCACTCGATCTGGTTGACGACCTCGTGGAGCGAGCCGGCGTCGCGCCCGACCATCGACGACTGGATGTCGGACATGATCACCGCCACCGGCATCGAGCCCGCGTAGGCCCCGACCGGGGGCGTGAGCGTGTTGGTGGCGCCGGGGCCGGTCGTCACCACGGCGACGCCCGCGCGGCCCGGGCCCGCGCGTACCCGTCGGCCATGAACGCGGCCCCCGACTCGTGGCGTGCGAGCACGTGAGCGATCGCCGACTGGCCGATGAGCGCGTCGTAGATCGCCGGGGTTGTGCACGCCGGGGATTCCGAAGACGTGCGCCCACGCCCTCGCGCCGGAGCGCGTCGACGACCCACTCGCCGCCGGTGCGGATCACGCCATGGCCTTGAAGCCGCGGTCGATCACGACGTCGACGAGCGCGGGGCCGGAGGTGCTCGATGCAGGCGCGCAGGACATCGGCGAGCTCGGCGGGCTTGTCCACGCGCTCGGCGCGGACGCCGAGCGCCCGGGCCAGGCCGACGTAGTCGATCTCGGGCGCGACGAGATCCATTCCGGGATAGACGTCGCGCTTGGCGGACTCGAGCCCCAGCGTCAGCATCCCCGACTTGAGGATCGCGTAGGAGGCGTTGTTGGGGACGACGTAGGTGACCGGCAGCCGGTACCGTGCGGCCGTCCACAGCGCCTGGGGACTGTACATGACGGAGCCGTCGCCGATCGTGGCCACCACCGGCCGGGCCGGCGAGGCGAGCTGCACTCGAGTGCGGCACCCATCGCCCATCCCAGCGTGCCCGTCTTGGAGCCAGAAGAGTTCGGCGTGGCCAGCGGCAAGTGGCGAAGGACGTGGGGCAGCGACGTCGCCGACTCGTCGACGATCACCGTGTCGCGCGGGGCCACCTCGGCGAGCGCCCGCATCAAGCGCCTGCGAGATCGGCGTCCTGCGCTCGGCCTCAGCGGCCGCGCGAATCCGCGCTCCCCTTCGGCGCGCGCCCGTCCGATCTCCCGCGTCCGGGCCGTGAGCGGCCTCGCGCGCCGCCGGGCCGAGACGCGCGGCCACCGCCGCCCATCACCTCCGCCACCGTCGTCTTCGGATCGGCCACGATGCCGAGGGTGACCGCGTGGCTGCGTCCGATCTCGCGGGCGTCGTCGTCGATCTGCACGACGGGCAGCCCCCGCGGGAACGGGCTCGCCCGCCGAATGCAGGAACCACGTGAACACGGTGGCGCCCACGATCACGAGGGCGTCGGCGCCGTCGAGCGCCTTGCGGACACCGGGAGGCGACGGGAGGAAGAGCCCTCCCGCCACAGCGGGTGATCGCCGGGAAAGTCCACGCGACGGAAGATCGGCTCGCCATGCACCCGGGCGCCCAGGACCTCGGCGAGCGCCGTCACCTCGGCGAGCGCGTCGGCGCAGAGCGACCCCGTCGCCCACGATGATGACGGGCGCCCGCGCCGCGGCGCAGCAGCGAGGCCGCCTGCTCCACGGCGTCGGCCGGCGGACGGCCGCGGGCGGCGCGCGGGCGCGGCACTCCGCCGTGTCGTCCACGGCTTCCGTCATGAATCCATCGGCAGCGACAGGAACACGTGGCCCGGTCGGGGCGTCAGCGCGAGCTTCAGCGCCCGCCGCAAGGCCCACGGCGCCTCATCGGCGCGACGCACTTCGTAGGACCACTTGGTGAACTGCTCGGTGAGCTGGACGAGATCGCCCGAGAGGATGGGCTCGTGCATGAGGAACCGCGTGTCCTGCTGGCCGGCGGTGAGGACCACCGGGCTCTTCGCGCGCGCGGCGTTGTGCAGGATCGAGCCCGTTGGCCACGCCGGGCGTCACGTGCACGTTGGACGACGCCGGCCCGTCAGAGGCCTGCGCGTAGCCGTCGGCGGCGGCGACCGCGGTGGCCTCCTGCAGCGCGACCACGTAGTCGAGCCCGGAGTCGGGCAGCGAGTCGAGGAAGGGCAGCTCGGTCGTGCCGGAGTTGCCGAAGAGATGCCACGCCGCTCCGCCGGAGAATCTCCATGAGGACGGCGGACACGCGCATCGGACGACGATCCTTACCTGGTCGACCCTGGCCCCGCCGGCTCATCACGTCACGCGTGACGTCAAGGCAGAGGTCTCAGGTGGCGGCGTGGCTCGTGTAGGTCACCTGGTCGCCCGTCTCTGCCTTGATGTAGCAGAGCCGGTTCGTCACGTGACCGATCCGCGTGCAACCGCACGTGCACTCGACACCCTTGAAGGCGTCGGGATTCTCGGTCGCGAACGGTACAGCACGGCGACTTCCGGGCGTCGTCACGAACAACGGCATCTGGCCGCGCTTGACGGTCTGGACGCGATCGCCCACTCGTCCACGGTCACCTGGGCGGCCCCGTGCCGGATCCACCAGACGGTCCCGCTGACGACGAGTACCAGGCCGACGGCGGCCGCGACCATCAGACGCCGTCTCATGTCGACCGCCTCAGCTCGTACTCGCGGCCGCCGAGCCGGAGGGCGCCGCGTCCCGTCGCGCTTCGTCGTACTCGCCGAATGCGAGCAGCTGGAACGCGCGCCGCCCGCTCAACCGGGCCTCGAAGGCGCCCCCTTCACCGGGCAATACGGGACGTCGTGCCGGTCCGATCCTGATCGTCGCCGGCGTCGATCACGGCTCCTCGCTGCCGTCGTTCAGCGAGGCCGTGCAGCGTCTCCCGCGCCGCTCGACGCGGGCCGATCGTCCACGGGACGTCGTCGACGACCGACCGGGATCCGCACGCGGGTCTGGATGAAGTACCCGTCGGCGTCGCGGCGCAGGTTGGCGCGGAGGTTGGCGCATGACGCCCGGGTGCGGTGATCTCCACGTCGTCGTCGTGCCAGTCGCCGTCGACGTCGATGCGCAGCGTGGGCAGCGACCGAGCGCGGGCTCTGCGGTCATGCGCTCATGGAAGGCCGACGCTGGCGAAGCTGACCACGCCCTCGGGGATCGGGCCACTGGCCGTACTGCTGCAGCCGCCCGCGGGCGCCGTCGAGCACGCGCAGCGTCGCGTAGATCGGCGAGAAGCCGCAGATGCGCCGGCGGTCGCCGTCCGCGGCCGACCGCGTCGAAGAACGCGCGCGGATCGCCGCCTCCACCGACGCTGAGCATGTCGCGATCCTCGCGCTCGATCGCGCCCGAGCTCGTCGGGCGAGACGGGCGCGGCGTCGCCGAAGCGCGGGCCCACGTGGGCGAGATCGGCGCCGGCGATCAACGCCACGCGCCGGCCCGGTCGCCGCCGATGGCTCGCCGACGCGCGTCGAGGAACCGCGGCGACCCGGGGGTCGTCGTCCGGCCCTGGCCGCGCGCGAGGGCCTCGTGGGCGAAGCTCGCCAGGATCGGAACGATGGTGAAGTCGCGCCGTCCGCCGTAGAGATAGCGGAGGAAGACCGCCTGGAACTCGATCGAGTGCTCGCCGCGGTGGGCGAGCTCGGAGGCGAAGCAGTCCTGACCGGCGCGGCGCCGCCAGCGCATCGACGAAGTCCCGGTCGACGGCGGCCGCGCCGAACGGCGTGGCGTAGTCCTTCCGCGTCAGCGCGAAGGGGTCGCGCATGCCGGCGTGGCAGGTGCCGAAGATCACGAAGCAGGTCGGCGTCGCGACGCTCGGCCAGGTCGCGGTAGGCCCACGCGTAGGCCGGACCGCCGCGATGGAAATCGATGTGCGGCGCGATCGCGCCGCCGACCCGCGCTCGCCGCCGGCCGTTCGCCGACGGCGCCCGGGCCCCGCGGCGCCGCGAAGAAGCCGTCCATCGTGCGGCGAAGCTCGTCGGGGCTCGTCCGCGTACGCGCCGCCCGCGTGGGCGGCCGGACGCGCCGGCGCGGCCAGGAACTCGCCGTCGATCGCCGGCGCGGCGCTCGCGCGAAGCCGGGCGCTGTCCGAGGAAGCCGTGCTCGTCGAGTCGCTGCCATGAGCTGCTCGAGCTGGGCTCGCGCGGCACGAGCTCGCCGTGCCGCGCATCAGCTCGGCCTGGACGTCGACGATCGGGTGCGCTTGCCGTCGAAGAGCGCCACGATCTCGACGAGATCGCCGGGCAGCATGACGACCGACGGCGTGTAGCCGGCGGGATCCCGCAGCGCGACGAGCTGCTCGCCCTTCGTGCTCGACCGGGAAGGCCTCGACCGGCGCGGAGCCGCAGGTAGTCGGCGCCGGCGCGCTGGGCTGCGCCCGTCATTCAGGAAGTTCGAGCGCGCCGCCGCGTAAATCATCGCCGCCTCGACCAGTTCCCGGATCTCGACGTACTCGTCCACCTGGTGGGGAACTGAGCCGGTTGCCCGGGCCGCACGTCACGATCGGGAATGCCGAGCGTCATCGCGCAGGATGCGTCCCGTCCGTCGAGCCGGGAACGCCGCCGAACCGGGGCGCCTGGCCGGTCGCCTGCCGCACGCCGCGGTACCATCGCGCGCACCAGCGGCTCGCCGCGCTCCACCCGCGTCGCCAGGCGGAAGCCGTTCACCGGCACGCCACTCGACCGTGGCGCCGGGCACTCGGCCATCGGCGCGTGACAGGCGCGATCGATCTCCGCCGCGCCGACCGCGTCGGCGTCGGGCCCGGGCGTCAGTCGCACGTCGAGTGTGGCCTGCGGCCGTCGCCGGGATCACGTTCGGACTGCGGCACGCCCTCGACCGGCGCCAGCACCACCGTCGGCGTGACCGTCGGGGGCTTCAGGTGCGCGGCTCCGGCGGCAGAGCCGCCGCAGCCGCCGCTCGAGACGCGGGCGCCTGCCCGCAGCAGCGCGCCCGACGCCGCTGATGCGGATTCACGCCGGCCTCGGCATGGCGCCGTGCGCCATGCGGCCGCGCACCGTCACGCGGGCCCACACCACGCCGCGCTGCTCGAGGCAGAGCTCGTTCTGCTCGGGCTCGCAGATGATGGCCGCGGTCAGCGCCCGCCGCCGGCGTCGTGCACGAAGTGGCTTGGCGCCGAGCATGTCGCCCTCCTCGTCGACGAGCGCGCCGACCACGAGCGCGGCCGCCGAGGCGCGCGCCGCTGCGCTTGATGGCCGGCGCGGCGATCATCGCGGCGGCCAGCCCGCTCTTCATGTCGGCGGCTGCCGCGGCCCGTAGATCCGACCGTCGACCAGCTCCGCCGCGAAGCGGCGGATGCGCTCCACGCGGCGCGGGATCGCCCTCGGTCACGACGTCGGTATGGCCCTCGAGCAGCAGCGCGCGGCCGCTGCCGTCGCTCGCCGAGCACGCCAGCGACGTTGGGGCGCCCGGAGCCACGGCTCGTGGACCTCGACCTCGAAGCCTCTCCTTCGCGAGCCAGCGCTCGACGTGGGCGGCGACCGCCGCCTCGGTGGCATGCCGGATCGCCGGGCTGCACCACGCTGGGGATGCGGACGAGGTCGCGGGTGAGCGCGACCAGCTCACCCTCGTCGATCTGCGCGACAGTACGTGCGCGACAGACGTGCGCGCGTCAGCGCACGGCGGCGACTACTCGCTGAGGGAAGGACAGGATGACCGCGTCGAGACGGATGACGCGGTACTCCTCGTTCGCGATGTAGAAGTAGTGACCCTCGACCTCCTCGGAGCTCTCCTCGAATGCGACCACGGCTCTTCACGGCCGGGCATCTCGCGGAAGGCGTTGGCGCCCTCGTCGAACCCGTCGCCCGCGCGCGACGACCTCGCCGTAGCGGATCGGCGAGCCCTTCGGGCAGTGCACGCGTACCACTGGTCGTCCGCGGGACTCTCGGCCAGCAGTCGGACGAGCAGATTGATGCCGTAGACCTGGACTGGAATGTTCGTCATCGGCCTCCTCGGGGTCAACGGGATACGCCCATCATATCACGCGGGTATCGAGAGGTGACCGCCGTGGCCCTGACCAGATAGACGGTCAGCGCGATGCCGACCACGAGCGTCACGCCCCCGCGAAGATAACGGCCCAGCACCACGTCCCCGATACCGAAGAGCCCGAGGTAGACCACGACGCAGCCCACCGCCCACTGTGCGAGGCCGGGCCGAGCCTCCCCTCGGCGGGGGCGTCGGGGACGACGGCGCGCCAGCCGGGCCTCCCGGATGGACGCGGGCATAGAACGCGCGGAGCGTCTCCGGCGACTCGGGTGGGTCGCGTACGTCACGGCGAGCCAGACGAGCGTGGTGATCGCGGTGGTGACCAGGAGCAGGACCGCGAAGCCCCGCGGATCATCCGCGTTGAGGCCGAAGCGGCCCCTGGATGATGAGCGAGACGACCAGCGCGGTGGCCATCGCGCTCACCTCCGACCACGCGTTGATGCGCCACCAGTACCAGCGCAGGAGATAGACGAGCCCGGTACCGGCACCGATGGCCAGCAGGAACTTCCAGGCGCCCTCCACTGATCCGATGAAGTACGTGGCCACGCCGAGGATCGACCATCATGACGAGCGTGGCCAGCCGGCCGACCGTGGCGTAGTGCCGCTCGCTCCTGCCCTACCGCCCAGAACCGCCGGTACACGTCGTTGACGAGGTAGGACGCGCCCCAGTTGAGCTGGGTGGAGATCGTCGACATGTAGGCGGCGAAGAACGCCGCCAGGAGGAACCCGCGCCAGAAGGGCGGCAGGTAGTCGACCATGACCCGCACGTAGCCGGATTCCGGGTCGGCCAGGCCCGGGTAGCAGCACCATCGAGACGAGCGCGACCACGATCCACGGCCACGGGACGCAGCGCGTAGTGCGCGATGTTGAACCAGAGCGCGGCGAGCACGCGCGTGGCGCTCGTCGCGCGCGGACATGATCCGCTGGGCCACGTAGCCGCCGCCGCCCGGCTCGGCGCCCGGGATACCACGCGGCCCACCATTGCACGCCGATGACACGACGAAGAACGTGAGCGCGGGCATCCAGCGTCAGTGCGGGTCGGGCAGCACGGCCAGCGGCGCGTCGTCGGGCGGAAGCGCGGCGTGCAGGGCGGCGAGCAGACTGCGCTCATGCCCACCCACCGACCCCACGCGCGAAGAACGGCCGAGCGCGATGACAGCCGGCCATGGCGAAGACGAACTGGAAGAAGTCGGTGACGATGACGCCCCACAGGCCGGAGAGCGTGGAGTAGACGCGCGGTCAGCGCGAAGCAGCCGCGACCGTCGCCTGCCACTTGCCGATCGCCGAGCGTCAGCCCGAGGATCTTCGCCATCGCGCGCGGTGACCCAGCCGATGATGATCGAGTTGATGGGCCAGCGCGAGGTAGCGCGCGCGGAAGCCGCGCGAGAAACGCCGCGGGCCGGCCGCCGTAGCGCAGCTCGGCGAACTCCGACGTCGGTCATGATCGCCCGCGCGGCGCCACAGCCGCGCGTACAGGACGGCCGGTGAGCATGCCGCTCATCGACGCACGATCCACCAGAGCCAGTTGCCGGCGATGCCGTAGCTTCGCGGCGAGCCCGGTGACGACGAGCGGCGCTGTCCGCCGCGAACGTCGTCGCCACCATCAGGCATCCCGGCCAGCCACCACGGCAGCGCTCGCCCGGACGAGGAAGAACTCCTCGCTGGAGCCGCCGGCCCGGCGCGAGTACACGAGCGCGATGGCGACGGAGAGAGCGAAGTTAGACGACGATCACCGCCCAGTCGACGGCGGTAGGTCTGGATCGATCTCGAGGCAGCTTCTCTTGGGTCATCAGCTCCGGCGCAATGACCGCCCGCGGCTGCTCATCAATCCGGATTCAACGACGCAATGTCCGTCGCCCGACGCCGCTCCCAGGTCCTCGAACTTTCTTGCCGCCGGAAGCAGGCGGCGCTCAGGGACCCCACGGCCGCGTTGTAGGCTTTCGTGGCATCGACGAGCCCTTCACGCATATCCACGAAATGCCTTCCGAACGTGCGAATGCGGTCGTAGAGGTCTTTGCCGAGATCGGCGATGTGTTTGGCGTTCTCCGCCATCTGCGCCTGCCGCCAGCCGTGATGGATGGCCAACAGAAGTCCGATCAACGTCGTCGGGGTCGCAATGACAATCCGGCGGGCCATCGCGTCCTCGATCAACGTGCCGTCGGCCTCGATGGCGGCGCTGAAGAACGACTCGCCAGGGATGAACATGACGACGAAGTCGCACGACTGCGCGAACTCCGCCCAGTACGCCTTGCTCGCGAGCTGCGTCATGTGCTGGCGGAGCTGCTGGGCATGTCGAGCCAGCGCGATTTGCCGCTCCTCCGGACGAGTGGCGGCCATAGGCCTCGAAGTAGGCGCTCAGCGGCGCCTTGGCGTCGACGACCGCCGCCCGACGGTCGGGCAGGTGAACGATCAGGTCGGGTCGGACACGCCCCTCGTCACCCTCTGCGCTCACCTGCTCGCTGAAGTCACACCTGTTCGTCATCCCCGCGAGCTCGACGACGCGGCGAAGCGTGCGCTCGCCCCAGCGGCCGCGTGCTTGTGACGACCGGCTGAGCGCGGTGGCGAGTGTGCCCGTCTCCCGCTGGAGGTCGGCGCTCCGCGCACTGAGCGTCCGCAGGTGCTCCTCAGGCTCCGTAGGCCTGCTGCCGCGCCAGTTCCATCGCGCTGACGTGTTCCTTCGTATCGGCGCAAGGCACTCATGCAGCGGTCTGACGAGCCGTCCAGCGCCGCCTGGCGCTCGCTCAGCTGTGACCCGATCCTCTGCTCCGCCAGCTGCAGAAAGTCGTCCTTGCTCTCCTTCAGGGCCTTCGCGCTGAGGTCGGCAAACGCCTCATGGAGCTTTTCACGCGCATCGTCGAGGTGGGGTCCGTTGCTGATCGAGATTGCGTCGGGCTTCTTCGACGCCGTGTCTCTGCCTGCACCGCCGTGCGCTCCGACTCGCCGAGCCGCGCTTGGAGACGGGCGACCTCCTGCGTGCGCTCCTGGATCTGCGCGCTCAGGCTGCTCGGCCCGGGTCTGCTCGCAGAACCAGCTGGGTCCGCGTCTCCCCGATCTGGGCGTCAGACCGCGAGCGCGAGATGAGCGCGGACCACGAACCACGTCGCGATCGCACCGAGTCCTGCCCCGACACCCAGGCTCACGTAAATCTCGATCCAACGCCGGCGGCTCCAGTGGCGGCACACGCCGCGCAGGCCGCACGGCGGGCGGACGACCGGATCCCGCCGGTCACGACAGTCACCGGCCATGCGGGTGTGGCAGAGCGCGAAGTCGTACTACGACGGGGTCCGCCGGATCGAGAACGGCCAGTCGCGCCGTGATCTCCTCGGCCATGCGCCAGTTGCGCGAGCGCCGCTGCGTGAGCCCGATGGCGCGGCTCATGTTCTCGATGTGGGTGTCGACGGGCATCAGCAGACGCGACGGCGACACCGACGTCCAGAGACCGAAGTCGGGCGACTCGCGCCGCACCATCCAGCGCAGGAAGAGATGCAGCCGCTTGCACGGGCCGCCGAGCCGAGGGCAGCGGGAAGAGATGGCGGTAGCCGCGCGAGGATACGGCCGCCGCGGAAACACCTCGCCGCGAGATCGGCCTCGAGGAACGCGCGGGCGAACCGCTCGAGGGCGGGCCGATCGGGCCCGCCGCCGTCGGGATCGCCGGCCACGAAGCACTTCTCGAGGGTCCCGTAGCGCGGCGAGGAGCTCACGGGCGGCGATGCAGAAGGCGACGAGGTCCGGCGGGCGATTGAAGCGATAGCAGAAGTCGTCGAAGGCGACGGCGTCGCGCCGCGGGCTCGAACGCCAGCGACGAACGCGGCGGGCGACGGCCCCATGCGCGCCAGCACGAGGCCTTCAGAGCTGGCCGCCGAAGAGATCGACGCGGCCGTAGGCGAGGCACGCGGTGAGCAGGCGCGACGAGCTCACGGTCGCGCGGGATCGGCGTAGCGGAGGGGAATCGGATGGCGTCGCGCTCGACACGGCGCGCCGTAGTCGAACTCGCGATAGAGCCGCTCGAGCGGCTGCCGCAGGCGCTGCGCTCGCCGTCATTCGAGTGCCTGGCGGCATGATACCATGCGCGATCATGGAAGGTCGGCGTCGTCGGGCTCGGCGCGATCGGCCGGCCGCGTGTGCCGCGCGCCTCGACGACGGCATGCGCGGGTCTCGCGTCTCGCCGGCCGCCAGCGCCCGCGACCGCGGAGCGCGCGAGGCGCTTCCTCGAAGAGCCTGCGCTCCTCCCGCCCCTGCTCATCGCTCGACGAGCTGATCGCTGCCGTCCGACATCGTGGTCGAGGCGTCGACCCAGGCGCACCTGCGCGACGAGATCGCGCCGCGGGCGCTCGGGGCCGGCACGTGACCTCGTCGTGCTGTCGTGCGGCGGGCTCATCGGGCGTCAGGACTGGGTGGACCTCGCGCGCGGCCAACGGCTGCCGCATCTCTCGTCCCGTCGGCGGCGATCGCGGGGCTCGACGGCGTCAAGGGCGCGCAGGATCGGCGCGGTCGACCTCGGTCACGATGGAGACGCGTAAGCCGCCGCGCGGCCTCGCCGGCGCGCCGTGGATCGAGTCGAGCAGAAGATCGACCTCGACGCGATCACGCGCCGAGACCCTGATCTTCGAGGGCACCGGCCGCGGCGCGCCTGCCGGGCGTTCCCGCCGAACGTCAACGTGGTGGCCGCGCTGTCGCTGGCCGGCATCGGCCCCGAGCAGACGCGAATCCGCATCTTCGCCGTCGCCGGGCTGCCGCTGAACCGCCATCGGATCACGCGTGCAGGGGCGAGTTCGGGCGGCTGGACGATCGAGATCGAGAACGTGCCCTCGGAGAATCCGACGAACGGGCAAGCTCTCGTACCTGCTCGACGATCGCGCTGCCTCGCGCGAGCTCGGCGCCGCCGCTGCGCGTCGGCACCTGACTGGCACTCAGCGCGATCCGTCGCGCTCAGCGCCGCCGATCTTCGCGACCACCTCGTCCCTCAGGGGTTCGCCTCGAGGTAGCGCTCGGCCTCGAGTGCAGCCATGCAGCCGGTGCCGGCGGCGGTCACCGCCTGGCGGTACAGGTGGTCGTGCACGTCGCCCGCGGCGAACACGCCGGGGACCGAGGTCCGCGTCGTGCCGTGCGCGAGCTGATGTAGCCGTTCGGCAGCAGCTCGAGCTGGCCGCGGAAGACGCGCGGTGTTGGGCTCGTGGCCGATGGCGATGAAGAGCCCGTCGACGGCGCGCTCGGCACGCTCGCCCGGTGACCGATGTCGCGCAGGCGCACGGACGGCACCTTGCCCTCACGCACGTCGAGCGATGTCCTCGACGACGGCGTTCCACATGGAACCGATCTTCGGGTTGCGCGACGCGCGCGGTCCTGCATGATCTTGGACGCGCGCAGAGCTGTCGCGCCGGTGGACGACGGTGCACCTGCGCGGCCGAGCCGGGCGAGGTAAGAGAGCCTCCTCCAGCGCCGAGTCGCCGCCGCCCGACGACCATGATGTCCTGGTCCTTGAAGAAGAACCCGTCGCAGGTCGCGCACGTCGAGACGCCCCGCCCCATGAGCAGACGCTCGGAGGGCAGCCCAGCAGCTTGGCCGAGGCGCCGGTGGCGACGATCACGGTCTCGGGCCTCGTGGGGGCCGCCCTCGGCGGTCACGCACGAGAAGGGGCGAGTGCCGGAAGTCGACCGCGGTCACGTCCTCGCCGAC
>ERZ1370068.8136-contig-7014_pt1 | contig 36025 bp, 45 predicted proteins | sample MGYA00561227_ERZ1370068 | MGnify/ENA primary metagenome ERZ1370068 (study PRJEB38410, sample SAMEA6850437) | metagenome | study: Metagenomic assessment of the ecological functions of the soil: analysis of the soil microbiota associated with the... | reverse complement strand
ATGTACTTCGTTCAGTTACGTATTGCTTCGATCGTGTCGTGCAGCAGCGCGCGCCGAGCACGGCGATCCGAATCACGCCCTTGAGTGGCGTAGGCCACGAGGAAGGCGACTCGGCAGGTGATTGAAGTGAGGGCTCCCGCCGCCCCTTCCGCCGCTGGCCGCGATGTTTGACCGCCGCGAGTCGATGACCCGCGTCACGAGGACGAAGATCCGTGGAACCGGCGGCGCGGGCGGGCTCATGGATCGTCAGTCGCCGCCGATGATGTTGCCGAGTGACACGCACCGAGCCCTCTTCCAGGCGCCGGCCGCCCGCCTTGGGCGCGGCCTTGTAGATCCGGTCGGCCAGCCGGCTGAGCGGCAGCGACTGCAGCCAGACCTTGCCGGGGCCGGTGAGGCGTGGCGAAGAAGAGCCCTTCGCCGCCGAAGAGCGCGGTCTTGATCTTGCCCACGAACTGGATGTCGTAGTTCACCGACGGCTGCAGGGCCACGAGGCAGCCCGTGTCCACGCGCAGCGTCTCGCCCGGCGCGAGCTCGACGCTGGTGCACCATGCCGCCCGCGTGGACGAAGCACGAGGCCGTCGCCCTGCAGGCGCTGCATGATGAAGCCCTCGCCGCCGAAGAGCCCGACGCCGATCCGCTTCTGGAAGGCGATGCCGATCGACACGCCCTTGGCCGCGCACAGGAACGAGTCCTTCTGGCAGATCAGCTCGCCCACCCAGCTCGGCGAGGTCGAGCGGAGATGATGCGGCCGGCGATAGGGCGCGGCGAAGGCCACGCGCTGCCTTGCCGGCGCCGCTGGTTCGGTGAAGACGGTCATGAAGAGGCTCTCACCGGTCAGGAGGCGCTTTCCGGCGCCGAGCAGCGCGCCCATGATCCCGCCCTGCCGCTGTCCGCTGCCGTCGCCGAAGATCGTCTCCATCTCGATGCCCGGCGGTCATGTACATCATCGAGCCCGGCCTCGGCCACGACGCTCTCGCCCGGGATCGAGCTCGACCTCGACGAACTGCAGGTCCTCGCCGTAGATCTTGAAGTCGATCTCGTGGGCCCGGCGGCCGGGCACCGGCGGAGGCGCGGCCAGGGCCGCGCCGGAAGCGCCGGCGCGGAACTCGGGGACGTCGCGCACGGGCGTCCAGGCGCTCATCCCGTCCGCGAAGAGGAGCGTGGTCGGCGTCGATCGTGCCGTTCGCGAGGTTCTGCCGGATCTCGTCTTCGCTCACCGGGCCGACCTGGTGGCCGCCCACCGCCATGTACCACTGCCTCGCCATCGTCATGCCTCCTGACCGGCGGCCGCGTCGATACCGCGGGCCGCCTCCGTTTTGAGCGGGCCGTCGTCACCGGATCCAGCCCCAGCGCGTGCGCGAGCTGGAGCGAGGAAGATGCGCTCCCTGCCCGACGACCTTCGTCCGCGCGCACCACCGTAAAGCCAATACGTAGAGCTGCTCCCAGGTGTTCGATTCGGCTCACGCCGGCGACGATCTCCGCCAGCGAGCGCAGGGGCTCTGGATCTCCCGCTCCACGATGGCCTCCCGCGCCCACAGAACGTGCCTGCGTGACGATCGAGCGTCGCGTTCCTCGTCGGTGAGGCGGCCGTCCGCACGGGCGGCGGCGATGGCACAGCCGCACCGGGCGGAGCACGCTCCGGGGGCGAGGCCGGACAGGGGCAGCGGCGGCTGGACGGGGGCGCGCTCGCCGAGGCGCGGCCGTCGCCTCGTCCTTCCGCGTCGCCGCCTCGTAAGCGCCCCAGGCCAGGCCGGCCGCGGTGAGCAGCGTGCCCGCGTTGATGAGATGAGCCGCGGCCGCCGGTGAGGAACCTCGTCGCGCCGCGGCTCCTCTTCCCTCGTCCTCCGACCGCGCCCCTCGAGCAGCGCGCCGATCAGGTCTTCCGGTGTCACGGGTCCCTCCGCGGAAGCGGCCAGAATAACATCGCGTCCCGACTCGACGCTGGCGCGCCGAACGCGCGTGCCGAGCCGCCTTCGATTCCTCTCTTCGAATCCGGGCAGGAGCGGCCCGAGGTCGCGAAGGACCTTCCGTTCCGCGACAGGCGCTCGAGACGCAGGGAGCGCACCGCCGCCGCCACGGCCAGGCTGCGCGGCGACGAACACCTTGCGCCGCCGGCGCTGGATCGCGCGTCCACCAGGGCCGCCGCGCAGTCCGCGGTCGAAGTCACGATGCCGAAGGGTGCGGGCAGCCGGCGCGACGATCTCGGTCGAAGACGCCGAAGGTCGTGACGCGCGTCCCGCACGAGGTCGGTGTCGATCCAGCACGGGTGCGCCATCCCGACGCCCACGCCCCTTGCCCCGCCAGCTCAGGCGGAGCGCGTTGCCGAATTGCTCGACCCCGCTCTTCGGACGCCGCGTACGCGGCCAGGCTGGGAGGGCGCCAGGGGCGGCCGCGGAGGAGACCAGGAGGTAGTAGCCGCGACGGGCCGTCACGTGCGGGAGCGTCGCCGACACCGTGCGGAGCACTCCGATGAGGTTCACCTGGATGACGCGGACCTGCGCTTCCAGGGGCTCGTGACGGCGACGGTGCCGAAGCTCCCGATGCCCGCGTTCGCCACCACGATGTCGATGCCGCCCAGGGCCGCCGTCGTTCCGGAAACGGCGCGATCGAGCGCGGCCTGCTCGGTGACGTCGCACTCGAACCAGGCGTGGCGCTTCTCCGAGCTCCGCGGCCAACGCCGCCAAGCCGCTGCGGCTCCATCCCCACGGGAGAGCCGCGCCCCTGCGCGGCCAGCGCGCCGCCACCGCCTCACCGATGCCGCGCGCGCCCGGGACCCGTGACCAGGGCGACCTTGCCCGTCAAGGCCGTCTGTCATCTGCTCTCCTGTGCGAGCGTGACGTACTCCTGGGGACGGAACCGCGCGACCCGCCGGCGATAGCGCCAGGTGAAGTCCGGCCAGACGGCCGAGCTTCGCCCCGTACGGTCCAGGTACCAGCTCCGGCAGCCGCCCGCCACCCAGACCGTTCCCTCCGTGCGCCTGTACAGCCAGGAGATGTATTCACCTTGGGCCTGCGGGCTCGGCTCGACCCCGTCTACGCCCTGCGCGCGCATGAAGCGCAGCGCGCGCCACGTAGTTGCTCGATCTGCGCCTCGATCATGTAGGACGACCGACGTGTGCCCCGATGCCGGTGTTGGGGACCGAGCAGGAGGAACAGAGTTGGGAAGCCGGTGACGGTGGTGCCGAGGTGCGCCTGCGGGCTGCCCGCCCAGACCTCGCTCAGAGTACGGCCTTCGCGGCCGCGCACGACGGCGGCCAGGGGCAGGTCCGTGGGCGCGGAAGCCGGTGCCCAGGATGACGATCGTCGTCGACCGCGCGTTCCACGCCCTCGCGCGTCGACGATCGCATGCGCGCGGCACCTCCGCGGATACCGGAGGTGAGGACGGCGACGTTCGGGCGCGTGAGCGCGGCAGATAATACCTGTTCGAGAGCAGGACGCGCTTGCAGCCCATGGTGTAGCTCGGACGTCAGGCGGGCGCGCAGCGCGGGATCGGCCACCGCCCTCGCGCAGGTGGAGCCGCGCCAGGACCTGGGCGCGCCGCATCACGTCAGCGGGTGCCGGAAGAGCAGCACGCGCCATCTCGCGCCAGACATAGATGGCGAGGCGTTCGAGACGCTGCACGGACGGGAAGCGCCGGAAGACCGCAGCGCCGCCAGGAGCGGATCTTTCCGTCCGGGCGTGGCATGCACCCAGGCCGGCGTGCGCTGGAAGAGGCAGGAGGCTCGCGACCTTCGGTTGGATCTCGGGGATGAACTGCGCCGCGGACGCGCCCGGTCCCGATCACAGCCACGCGGCGGCCGCCAGGTCCAGCGCGTGGTCCCAGCGTCGCGGAGTGGAACGCGCGCCCCTGGAAGAACCTTCAGCCCGGGGATGTCGGGGATCACCGGCTCGCTGAGCGCGCCGGCCGCAGGACGAGGACATTGCGCGGTCAGCGCGCCGCGCGACGTCTGGAGCCGCCACCGGCGCGCACTCTCATCCCAGCCATCCCGCCGAACGGACCTCGTGCTCGAGAGCAGGTGGGCGCCGGAGGCCGTAGTCGTCCGCGCACTTCTGCAGGTAGCGCCAGATCTCGGCCTGCCGGGGTAGCGATCGGTCCAATCGGGGTTGGGCGCGAACGACAGGGAGTAGAGATGCGACGCGCACGTCGCACGCGCAGCCCGGGTAGCTGTTGTCCCGCCACGTCCCGCCGACGTCGTCCGCGCGCTCGAGGATGACGAAGTCGGAGAAGCCCTGCCTGACTGCAGGCGGATCGCCATCCCGAGGCCGGAGAAGCCACTGCCGACGATTGCGACGTGTGGTGTGCATCGGGAGACCATTGTCTCTCCCCCTTGCGCGCTGCGTGCGCGAGCGGGCCGATCATCGCGTCTAGATGCCGGAGCTGCCCGACTCCTTGCATCCAGGCGCGCCTCAAGCGACGCCCTGCGTGGGCCGGCGCGCGTGGTCGCGGGGCGCTCCGCGAGCCCATCGTCATGCGAGTTCGCGGTGAGGGGAACCTTTCCCTGCTCCTCGGGCGGCGTCTGGACGACGTCATCCGGCACGCGCACTTCCTCGTGTTCCGGTTCGAGGACCTCGACCTCGCCGTGAACCCGATGCTGGCCGGCCGCTTCCGCCTGGCCGCCCCGGACGACAAGGACGAGCGCGACCTCGTCTTCGCCCTCGACTTCGAGGGGCGGGCGAGCTGCCGATATCGCGATGAGAAAACATGGGCAAGGCCTGCTTGCTCGCCCGGGGCGGATTGGAAGGCCGCCGCGGGCATGGACCAGGCCGGAGGCATCGACGTGCTCGGGCCCGAGTTCACGCGCGAGCGCTTCGTGAGCCTCTCGAGAAGCGCCGGACCAGGTCCAGCTCTTCCTGATGGACAAACGGGCCCTCGACAGCGTCGGCAACGCCTACGCGGACGAGATCTCTTCGAGGCCCGACTCCATCCCAAGACCTTCTGCCGGTCGCTTCGTCCCACGACGATGGGGTGCGGCTGCACGACGCGATCGTCAAAGGTCATTCAGGAGGCCGTCGCCGAGGCTCGCGCGGCGCGGCGGGCCCATCGACGTGAAGGTCCCGCGACTTCCTGAAGGTGCGGCTCAGGGACGTCTGCCCGCGGCCAGCGGCGCCAAGCTGTGCGCAAGGCGGGCGTCCGTGGGATGGACGCCTGTTTCTGTCCCCACTGCCAGCCCACGCCACACCCACGCTCTTCCGGCCTCGTGGATTGGACCAGGACGGGGAAATGAGCCCGCCCGCATGAACCAGCGACGAGAGATCTGGACGGCCCTCCCTGGTGACCGCGACGCTCGCATGCGCGCTCGTCTGCCGTCACGCTCCTGCTCACGGTGTTCACCGGGCACCCACTGCGATCAGCCACCTCGTCCGGGACATCCGCACCACGGCGCTGAGTGCCCTTTCGCGGAAACGCAGGCGGGCGCCATCCCGTACGTGAACCCTGATCCGGCGAATACCCGGTGCTGGGCGGGATCCTCTGCTGGCTGGTGGGCCCGTTCATCCCGGCCGGACGACCCTGCGCCAGACCATCGCCGTTCACGCCGCGTTCATGACGGTGGCGGACCCGGATCCAACGCCGCCCTGTTCTACCGGCTCGCGCGCGCAGATCGCGCCGCGCCGGGCGCTGGCGGCCACGCTGGTCCTGGGCCCGAACCTCTACCGCCATCGCGACCGCGCCCGTGCGCTACGGAGCTGGATCGTGCACGCTACGTCCTGCTCGGCTACCTGGCCCATCGACGCCGCCGCTGCGGGACGGCGGCCGCGCTCTGGTCCATCGGGTGCGGCCTCAAGCGCGTGCCCGGCGCGTTCTTCCATCGCGGCCCGGAAATGGCGGCGCTCTTCGCCGTGGAGCGGCGACCGGTGGCACCGGGGCTCGGCGCGGGCGCGGTGTTCGCCGCGGTGACGGCCGCCCTCAACCTGCCGTTCGCGCTCCCGTGCCTGCGCGAGACGGGGTCGCTCGCGAGCAGCACGGCTCGCGCCCTACGTCTTCCACGTCAAGCTGGGCCCCTCTGACTGGGACACCCTTGCCCGGCGCGGGCCAGACCTATGGCCTTGGGCCCTTTGCCCTGGGAGCGCTACGCCGGCCTGCGGAGCCTCGCCACCTCATGCTGGCAGGCGAGTGGTCGAAATCCCGGCCGCGGATGTCGATCGAACAGCGTAAGGGCGTCCTCATCTGCCTGGCCGCCGTCTTCTCTTCAACCGGATACTAACACGCAGTTCAACCTCTGCTCCTGCCCGATTTCCTGATCCTCGGGGCCCTCGCCAGAGCGAGCCGCGACACCGCCGGCACATCGCCATCACAACTTCGCTCGTCCCGGACGTGCTCCACGCGCGCTCGGGTTCACCCGATCAGCTTCTGCGCGAGCAATCTCGGAGATGGGAGGGTTCTTCCCGCGCCGCGCGCGAGGGGCGGACGATGGACGGTCGTCTTCTCCACTGCGATCGCGCTGCGCGCGGTGGTGGTGGGAGCGGTCCTGGCCGTCCCCGCCCTGCGGCGCCGGGGAGGCCAGGGTGGACGAAGGCGAGGCGCCGGGGCGTCAGGAATCAAAGGTCGCCCCAGAAACGGAGAGTGGATGAGCAAGGAGGGGCCACAATGATCGTGATTACTGCAGGGGCTCGTGACGGGAAGTGCTGGCCCGAGGCAACTACAAGGTCAAGTGCGGCGAGAACCACGAGGTCCTCCCGCCCGCCTCAGCGCGACAAAGATGCGCCAGTACCGCATCCGCGGGATCGCCGGGCGACCGCGTCACCGTCGCAGAAAGCGTCTCGCCACAACGACCTCAAGCGCGGACTCATCACCTACCGCGCGAAGTAGCTCCCTTTCCCCGGGGGCCGTTTCTTCACCGCGGGCAATCCGGCGCGGAAGGGACCCCGGATGGACGCGCTGCTGACGATCCCCCGCGAAGCCACTCCGGCCGTGGTGTTCCTCCGCAGCGAGATCCCCGCCGACCATCGCTTCCTCTCCTCGCGGATCCCCGGCCAGGAGCGGCTGGGGACGGGGTCGCGGTGTCCAGCGACCGCATCCTCACCGCGCACACCTGGTGATGGGAGCGCGCCGCGTGGAGGTCACGGGCTTCGACGGCTCGCGAGCGGAAGGTGCGCCGCACCACCGTCGACCACACCACCGGCTGGCCCTGGTCACCGTCGACGGCCCCGCGCTGCGGCCGGCGCGCGCATCGAGAGGAGGCACGAGCCGCAGCCGGGTTCACCGTCTTCCTCCTGACCTGCACCCGCGACGGCGAGCGCAAGTCGACGACCGGACACGTGTCGGTGATCGGGCCCGTTCGAGGCCTTCTGGGAATACATGCTGGACAACGCGATCACGACCACCGCCATCAATCCCGGCCTGGCCGGAGCCCCGCTGTTCGACCTGGGAGGGCCGGCTGCTCGGCCTCGTTTCCCTGGGGCCTGGCTGCGGTCGGCCGCTGCAGTCTCGCCATCCATCCCTGTGCGCCTGTACCTGACCAGCCGGCGAGCAGATGGAAGCGGACGCGGGGCCCCTGCTCCTCGGACGCGCCTGGGTCGGCTTCTTTCCCGCGGCCTCTCGACGGCGGCGTCATCGTCACGGGCGTGGTGGACGGTGGTCCCGCGACGGGGCCGGGCGTGGCGCGCGGCGACCTCGTCCTCTCCTCGACGGCAGAGCGTCTCGCAGCCCGCGCTGAGCTGCACACCGCGCTCTGGCGCGGCAGGCCCAGGCGGACATCGTCGAGCCTCCAGATCCTCCGGCGACCGCCATCCGCGTCGTCGAGGAGATCACCGCGGGCGACCGCGACGACTTCTACAAGTGACCCGATGATCCTCAGGTCGCGCGCATCGGTCATCCCGGTCGTCCGCTCCGCGCGCCCGCGATCGTGCCGCCTGAGGTGCCGGGGCCACCGGCCGACTTCCAGCACTCCGTGGACGACATGGTGGGACACCGTGCACGAATACGACGGGTGTGGGCTTGGCCGGGCCCCAGGTGCACGCTCGGCCTGCGCGTGCGGCCGTCCTCGAGGTCCTGGCGTCGGACGAGCGCGCGCGGCGGCCGTGCCCTCGACCGTTCTCGTCAACTCCGGGTGGTGACGCCGATCGGGGAGGAGAAGGAGCAGGCCTGGGGAGGACTGCCTCTCCATCCCGATCTGCGCGGCGTGCTGCTCCCGCGCTGGAAGCAGTGCGCCTTGGAGGCCCTCGACCGACAGGGCCAGCCCTACACTGTCGGAGGCCGACGGGGTTCTTCGCCCGCGTCATCCAGCACGAGTGCGACCCACCTCGAGGGCGGCGTCTACCTGGACCGGATGGATGAGGATGCGCCTGCCGTCGTTCCTGCGCAGAGTTCGAGCGGTTCGTGGCCTCGCCCGAGGACGAATAGATACGCCTTCCGATCACCGTGGTCTTCCCCATGTACAACGAGGAGGCCTACGCCTGCCGCGCCGTGGTCGGCCGCGCGCGCAGGTGCTGGATGGCGTGGCGCTGCCGGACTCGGAGATCGTGATCGTCGACGATGCCTTCCACCGGACGGCACGGCGGCGGTGGCGGACGCGCTGGGCCCGCGAGGACCCTCGCGTGCGCGTGATCCACAACCCGCGGAACCGGCGGCTGGGGCGCCCTGCGCGCCGGCTGCGCCGCCGCCACCAGCGACCTCGTCTTCTACACCGGACGCCGACCTTCCCGTCGACCTCGAGAGCTGCCGCGGGCGGTGCGCCTGCTCGAGTACCAGCAGGCGGACATCGTCGCCGCCTACCGGTTCGACCGCACGTCGGAGGGCCGCGCGCGGGCCGCTCTACACGTTCTGCTACAACCACCTCGATCCGCACCCTGTTCGGCCTGCGCGTCCGCGACGTGAACTTCGCCTTCAAGCTCTTCCGGCGGTCCGTGCTGCAGAAGTTCACGCTCACCAGCGAGAGGCAGCTTCATCGACGCCGAGCTGCTTCGCTGCGGGCGCGCAAGGCGGGCTGCGTCATCATCCAGATCGGGCCTCGACTACTTCCCTGCACGCGCGGAACGTCCACGCTCGGGTCCGTGCCCGTGATCCTGGCCATCCTGCGCGAAATGGCGGTCGCGGTGGAGGGAGCTGCGCTAGCCTGAACGCGCGATCGGCGGCGATCCCTGCGCGGCCGCCAGCGCATCCGCGGCCGGAATCGGCAGCCGGACCACGAACTCGGTGCCGCCGCCCGGGCGGTGCCCGACGGCGAGGCTGCCGCCCTGCCGCTCCACGCCTCGCGCACGACGCTGCGCTGCAGGTCCGACTCCGCATGGGGCTCGGGTGAATCGCGGAGAGTGTCCATGAGGCGGTCGAGGACGGCCCTGGGCGCGCGCGCGGCCCGAATCCCCCACCGTCACGAGCAACGGCTCCGCCGCGCACGGAGGTCGCGATGTCGACCTGGCCCGTGGGGCCGGCGGCGCGGATGGCGACCGCCGCGCGGTCGAGGAGCGCGACCAGCACGTGGCGCAGGGCGGAGCGTCCAGCGCGATCTCGGGAACGTCCCCACCCAGCGCGCAGCTGACCAGGATTCCGTCGCGCTCCAGCGCCGGCCGCCGCGCCTCCACGGCGTCCTCGACCACGGCGGTTGACGGAAAGGCGCTCGCGGCCGCCACTCGTGGAGGGGCAGCGGCGGCCAGTATGTTCCGCACCACGCGCGTCGCCGCCTCCGCGCGCCTCGTGAAGCCGGAGCGCATCCGAGCGCGGCCGCGGGCTGGCCCCCGGACTGCGACAGGAGAGAGGCGCGCGAGGGGCGGTGATGCTCGAGAGGTGGGAGCCGAGCTCGTGAACGGCCGAGCCCATCAGCCGCACCCAGCGCGAGGGGCCCGCGTCGCCCGGAAACCGGCCACGCCAGGTCCGTTGTCCCTCGCGCGCCATCACGATCTCGCGCGCGGCCAGGATGAGCGTCATCACCACGACCATGGTCTGGGTGAGATGGGTGCGGGCGGCATCGAGGGCGGGATAGCCGGACGCGCCGAAGAACGCATCCGCGCCGACGAGGGCCGCCACCGCCACCAGCCATTGGGCGCTGCCGGCCGGACGCAGGCGGTCGGAGATGCGTGGCGGCTCCTCCGCGGCTTCCTGCCGGGCCGCTTCGTGCAGGGCCAGGGCGGCCAAAGCGAGGAAGGGAATGATCCAGCCCAGGTCGGAAGCGCCGCCCGCCACGTAACCGGGGCGGCTCCTCTGCGCGAACGCGAGCCCCTGCCCTACGGCCCAGGCCATCAGCACCGCCGACAGCCGGGCATAGAACTTCTTCCAGTACGGAGTCAGGGCCCGCCAGGCCAGCACCGCCGCCCACACGGGCAGCGCCAGCTTGAGCAGGGCGCGGACGAGCACGAGCTGGTTCCGCAGGGCGGCGTCCGCCAGCGAGAACGGGTCGGGCAGGACGACCATGTGCGCCTGGGCATAGGCGAACAACACGAGGGCCGCCCCCGCGCTCAGGCCCAGGCGCGACGAGGGCCGCTCGTGGCGGCGGTCGGGCCGGAGGAGCAACGCCGCCGCCCAGCTGAGGTCGGCCGCGGCGTAGAGCACGAGCGGCCACATCCCGGCGCTCGGCCGGCCGGCCAGCCCGCCTTCTCGATCACGCGCAGGGTCCGCGTGAGGGCCCACAGACCGGCCCCGGCCGCCATCCACGCCCAGAACACCCGGCGTGATCCCGCCTGCCGCCAGGAGGCCCAGCCCATGGCGACGGCCGCCGTGACCGCCGCCGTGATCTGGAAGACGACGCTGAGGGCCTCGCGGCGCGCGGGACCCGGCTCGACGGCCATGAGGATGGCCATGGCGCCGCACAGGAGGGCGGCCGCGGCAAAGGGCCACGATCCGCGGGTTCCGGCGTCGGGCGACGACGCGGCCGTCGGAAGGCGCAGGGCGAAGCAGGCGCCGGCACGCGAGTCCTCGAGGACGATCGAGCCGCCGCGCCCGCGCGCGACGAAGTGGACGAGAGTGAGGCCGAGGCCCACCCCGTCGCCGACGCGGCGGGTGGTGAAGAACGGGTCGAAGATCTGCCCCCGCAGCGCGACGGGGACGCCCGGCCTGTCGTCGATGAAGCAGAGCTCGACCTCGCCTTCGCGCTGTGCCCCCGGATGCGCAGCACGCCCCCGGGCTGGCCTGGGCGGCATTGCGCAGCAGGTGCGAGAGGGCGGCGGCGAGGGCTCGCGGATCGCCGTGGACCGCAGGCAGCCCGGCCAGCTCCTCGAGGCTGACGTGGAGGGCAGGCCGTCGTCGAGCGCCCCTCGACGACTTCCTCGAGCAGGGTGACGACGTCGATGTCCCGGCGCGGGCCGGGGGCACTGAGACGGAAGGCATGGGTCAGCTCGCGGACGATGTCGCGCGCGTGCCGTGCCTGCTGCAGCATCTGCTCGCCCTTGTCCGGCATGACGACGGAGGCAGCCCGCGCCCGACGCGACACCTCCTCCAGCTCGTCTTCCAGCTCGCCCACCGCGGCCGCCACCAGCGACGCGAGCGCGGTCAGACGGCCCGCGCGCTGCGATTCCTCGGCGACCAGGCGGACCTCACGACGGGCACGACGGTCGACGTCGGCCTGCCAGTGCAGGCGCAGGGCGGCCGCGGCCGCGAGCAGGAGCGCGCAGCTGGTGGAAAGGGTGGCTACCGCGAAGCCCGGAGACGGGCGCATGTGCCGCAACAGCAGGTCCAGGATCACCGGCTCCCGCTCCCGCGGCCAGCAAGGCCGGGAACGCCGAGGTCGCGGCCGACCGGCCGCGGCCGACGGCACCGATCAGGATCGCGAAGGGGAGGAACCACGCGACATCCGCCCATCCGCCCGGGGCCGGCCGGTGGCCGGCCACGCCGCTCGCGAACACGCGTAGCGTCCCGTACGTCAGCGCGAACAAGCGCCACGGCGCCGTAGGCCCGGCGCCAGGCCGGATGGTCCACCGCCCGCCAGAGGACGGCGGCCCACACCGTCGTCGTCGCGGATAGGGTGCCGAGCAGGATCCTCTGCGTCGCGGAAGGCTCGGCCACCCCCACCGCGGAGACCAGGACGAGGTGCACGAACGCGTAGAGGACGGCGACGGAGATGAACAGGCTGTCCGCCACCGTCGCCGGATCCCGCCGCATGATGGGCGGGTGCGCGCGAAGGCCGAGCGCGACCAGGATCGGGACCAGGAACCCGAGGAAGAGGACGTCCAGCACCCGGCCGCCGTGCCCTTGGTAGGGGCTTCTGCCCCCGATCTCGAGGGCCACCCACCAGAGCTCGGCCACCGCCCAGGCCGTGGCCCCTGACGCCACCAGCCGCCAGAATGCGGCCCCTCGCGGCGTCCGGCTGCGCAGGCCGCGCCGCCACAATACGATCGGCCGCGACGGTGGCGGGCAGCACGAGGAGCGCGTTTCCCGTCCACGGCGGTACGTCCAGACGGAAGACGGTGAAGTAGGCGGCGGCGAAGAGCGCCGTGCCGGCGACGAGCCAGCGGGTCCATCCCGTCACCTCGGCGGGCCCGCGTCCGGTACCGGGAGAGACGTCGGCCGAAGGCGAAGACGGCCCGGTGGCGGGCTCGGCCGCGCGCCCGAGCTGTTGCAGCCTGCGTACGTTCTGCGCCGCCCGCTGCGTGGCCGCCAGCAGCGCCTCCAGGGACTCGCGGGGCTCGCTCTTGCGCAGGGCCAGCTCCGCCCAGCCGCCGACCGCCATCAAGGGGTTGTTCAGCTCGTGGGCGATGCCCGTGGCGAAGTGCACGTACTCCGACGAGCCCGACGTCGAAGGCGGCGCGCCGCCGTCACCGAACCGGACGGCGGACGCGCCACGCACGCGGATGGCGGTGAGGGCCAGCAGGATCCCGGTGGCGGCCAGCGCGACCTCCAGGCGGGCCTCCGCGAGGGCGAGCCGGGTACCCCTGGACGAGGCGCGCCCCGAGGTCCACGTACTATGGGAAACAGGACCGCCGCCGGCATCCACCAGCCGCGGCGCGACGTGGTGTCCGCGTCGTCGCGGCCGGGCACCCAGGCATGCCCACGTTCCGCGGTGGCGGCCGTGGCCAGGGCGAGAAGGATGAGGACCCAGTCCACGTTGGCCACGGAGTAGGGGGCGTGGGTGCCCACCGCATAACGCCAGTTCGGGATGACCCCGCCACCGCCCCCGCCGCCAGCCCGGCGGCGAGGATCCGATACACCGTCGCGAACGGCGCCTGCCGGACGGTCAGGGCGGAGAACCGCGAACCCTGCCGCCAGCGCGCACTGCTGCACGGTGAAGATCCAGAACCAGGAGTACCCCGTCTCGTCGAAGGGGACCGCCGCAAAATAGAAGATGAGGAAATAGGCGACGACGGCGGCCATCGTCCACTCCAGGATCGCGGCACGCAGGCGCCCGGCTCCGAGCGGACGGTGGGGACAGACGAACACGGACACGGCGACGAGCACGCTGAAGGTGTAGTGCCCGGCGTGGCCCGAGCCCGAGCAGGGCCGCCCGGTCGGGCAGGGCCGTCGCGTGCAGGAGGAAGGCCGCTTGCGCCGTCATCTGCGCGGCCGCCGCTCCCGACAGGAGACTCCAGAACGCCCGCTCGCTCCCCAGGGAGGCGCGCGCCGCGCGCACGGTGGCGACGAGCGCGGCCACCGTCGGCAGCAGGAGGTAGAGGTGGCCCAGGAGGGCGCGGGCCTGGGCGGAGCCGGGAGCGGGCACGACCGTCGTCGCGACGACGAACAGGCCCGTATAGATGGCGCTGGCGACGAGCGCGCGGCGGACCCTTTCCGTCATTGGACGCGACGACTGTACCATCTCGCCCATGGATGCGCCCCTTCGCACCGGCCCCCCGTCGTCACCCTGCGCAACGCCTCGTCCCGACCCTACGACGGCGCCATCGCCGCCGCCCGCACGTGCTACTCGCCGCGGGTGATCGGGCCGGACGAGGTGACCCCGGCCAGCGCGATTCCATCGGCCCCCTGACCTTCGAGGGCGGACACCACACCGTCTACCAGCACGCCCACTTCGAGTTCGGCCTCGAGAACGTGAGCCGCCAGTTCGTGTGGGCCTTCCTTCACTCGCACCCCTTCTACAACTCCGAGCAGTCCAGCCAGCGGTTCGTCCGCCTCGACGAGGTCGCGCGCCTACGTGCCGCCCGGGCTGTCCGCGGCCGCGCGCGCGGTCTACGAGGGCGAGCTGGGCGCGGCCTGGGAGACCTATCGCGCGCTGTCCGGGATCCTGAAGGAGGACACGCACCGCATCCTCGGCGAGATCCGCCACCTGACGCCGAATGCGTCCGAGAAGCGGCGGAAGAAGGTCGCGCGGGAATCCGAGAAGAAGGCGATCGAGCTGGCCCGGTACGTGATCCCGGTGGCCGCCTTCACGTCGATGGTGCACACCCTGTCCGGGATCGTCCTCCACCGCTTGCGCCGCATGATGCGGACGGGGGACGCGCCCACGGAGGCCGTCGTCCGTGGTCACGGCCGATGGTCGACCGCGTGAACGAGGTGGATCCCGCGTTCTTCGAGCGGGTCGAGGAGCCGCCGTACGAAGCGGCGCAGGTCGTGGAGGGACGATGGCCGGAGCTGCGCGGCGACGGGGACGCGCAGGCGCGGCGGATCGACGACGCAGCTCGGCGGCCGCACCTCCCTCCTCGTGGACTACACGGCACGGGCGCCGGAGACGACGGCGGAGGCGGTCCGGACGCGTCCTCGGCGCCGACCCGGAAACGCTCCCGGACGCGGAGGCGCTGGCCCGCGTCCTCGATCCGACCTACAACCGCTACCGCCTCGAGACCCTCAACATCAACGTGCACTCGCCGCTCTCGCGCGCGCTCCATCACGCGAGCTATACGTTCCTGAAGCGCCTGTCGCACACGGCGGACAGCCAGGACCAGCGCCACCGGATGGTGCCGGGCTCGCGGCCGATGATGACGCTGACGGACACGCGCGCGGCCCGACTCGTCACGCCGCCCCTGATCGCGGCCAACCCGCGCGCCCACGAGATCTATCTCGGCGTCGATGGAGCGTGCCTGGCGGGCCAAGGAGCGGCTGCTCGAGATGGAGGTCCCCGTGAGGCCGGCGCTCTACCTCCTGCCCAACGCGAAGGCGCTGCGCTTCCACGAGACGGGGAGCCTCCTGTACCTGGCCCACAAGTGGGTGATGCGGACGTGCTTCAACGCCCAGGAGGAGATCTACCGGGCCTCCATGGACGAGCTCGACCAGCTGCGGGCGGTGCATCCCGCGCTGGCGAAGCACATGGGGCCTCCCTGCGTGCTGCGCGCGGGCCGCATCACGCCGACCTGCACGGAGGGCGAGCACTTCTGCGGCGTGCCCGTCTGGCGCAGCTTCCCCGCGGTCGAGCGCCGGATTTGAAGAGCGGCCCCCGATGTTGTCCGGCTGGGGCCGCATCCCCAGCCGGGCCACGAGATTCGCTCCGAGGACCTGGTCGCGCTCACCCGCGACGCGGTGCTCTCGCGCGGCCTCGGCCGCTCCTACGGCGATTCGTCCCTCCCTCCACCCAGCCGTCCTCAGGCCGCCAATACGACGCTGGCCGAGCGCATCCTCTCGTTCGACGAGCGGACCGGGCCGGCTGCGCGCCGAGGCCGGACTCTCCGTCTTCACGCTGAACCGGCTCTTCCGCCCGCGCGGCTTCGTGGTGCCCGTTTCGCCCGGGCACCAGTTCGTGACCCTGGGAGGGATGGTCGCCGCCGACGTCCACGGCGCGAGCCACCACGTCGACGGCTGCTTCGGAGCCCACGTGATGGGCCTGCGCATGCGGGTGGCCGACGGGCGCATCCTCGAGTGCGGGCCGGAGCAGGAGAGCGAGCTGTTCTGGGCGACCGTCGGCGGCATGGGCCTCACCGGCCACATCCTGGAAGTCGAGTTCCGGATGCGAACCATCTCGTCGCCCTGGCTGCAGGTGGAGAAGCAGCACATGCCGGACATCGACGCGTTCATGGAGGGGCTGAAGGCATCGGCCAAGGAGTGGCCGCAGACCAAGGGCTGGATCGACTGCCTCAAGCGCGGCCGGCACCTCGGACGCGGAGTGCTCATGCGTGCCCGGTGGGCCTCGGCCGGAGATGCGCCGGCCAAGGCGCCGCCGGCGCGGCCACGCCCGACCGTACCGTTCGAGCTGCCGTTCTCCCTGGTCACGCCCGCTGACCGTGCGTGCCTTCAACTCGCTCTGTTACCACTTCCCGTGGCGGGCCGCAGGCACCGACCACCCCGACTCCTTCTTCTATCCGCTCGACGTAGTCGAGAACTGGAACCGACTGTACGGTCCCCGCGGGTTCACGCAGTACCAGTGCGTGCTCCCGCCGCCGCGGGCACGGGAGCCGCGCGGCGGTTCCTGGAGCTCCTCACCCGTAGAGGCGGCGCCTCCATGCTGTGCGTGATCAAGGACTGCGGCCCCGAGGGCAAGGGCCTCCTGTCCTTCCCCAAGGAGGGCATCTCCATCGCGCTCGACATCCCGGTGACGGACGACACCCAGGGGCTCGTCGACGCGCTCAACGAGGCGGTCATCGCCGAAGGCGGGCGCGTGCTACCTGGCGAAGGACGCCTTCACGCGGGCCGAGCACTTCCGGGCCATGGAGCCGCGACTGCCGGCCTGGACGGCCGTGCGCCGGCGCTGGGATCCGAGGGGCGCATCCGCAGCGCCCAGTCGGTCCGCCTGTTCGGAGACGCTCCATGAAGGTCGCGTTCCTCGGCGCCACGAAGGGGATGGGCCGGGCCCTGGCCCGCCTCATGTCGCAGCGCGGCGATCATCTCTTCCTGCTCGGCCGCGACGCCGACGACCTCGCAGCGCAGCGCGCGCGACCTCGAGGTGCGGGTCGAGCGCCCGTCTCCAGCGCCCCGTGCGATCTCGAGCGGCCCGAGAGCTTCGCGCCCGCCCTCGACGCCGCGGAGACGGCGCTCGGTGGCCTGGACGCGGTCGTGGTCACGGCGGGCCTGTTCGCGACGCAGGACCAGCTCGAGGCCGATCCCGCCCTCACTCACCGGCTGCTGCTACGTCGACTTCACGAATACCGTCGCCTTCTGCGAGGAGGCCCGGCGCCGCCTCCTCGCCCGCGGCGGCGGCACGTTGTGCGTATTCAGCTCCGTGGCCGGGGAGCGCGGGCGCAAGCCGGTGGTCCTCTACGGAGCGGCCAAGGCCGGGCCTGACCCGCTACCTCGAGGGGCTCGACCATCGCTTCCGCGCGGCCGGGCTGCGAACGGTGTGCGTCAAGCCCGGCTTCGTCCGGACGTCCATGACGGATGGCTTGCCCGCCCCCCTTCGCCGGCGATCCGGAGGACGTGGCGGAGCGCGTGCTCGCAGCCATCGACGCCGGCAAGCCCGTCGTCTACGCCCCCGGGGCCTGGGCCTGGGTCATGTTCGTGATCCGCCTGCTGCCCCGCTTCGTCATGCGCCGCGTCCAGTTCATAGCGCCCTGTCCCCGAGCCGCCCCCGGAGACCGCGGGCCGGCGCGGAGAGCGGGCCAGCGGCATGATCACGCCGCAGCAGGGCGTGCGTGGGCGCGTAGACGAGGCCCACGAGCGCGAGCGCGGTCAGCCCCACGTGCACGGGGGCGGGCCCCCACGAGCGATGCGTGAACGGATCGGCCCGGGCGAAGTTGATGTTGCGCGTCCGGCTGGACCACGCGCGACACCGCCAGCACCACGAGGGCCAGCAGGGCCTGGGCGAGCAGGGCCCGGCGGTCGTAGCCCACGCGCCGGAGCGCCCACCAGAGGAGTGCCGGCCAGACCAGGTGGAAGAGCGACAGGAGGCGCAGGGGAGCGAAAACCGGGGATCCCACATGTACTCGGTGCCACCGAAGAGATGGCCTCCGGTGAGCGCCCGGAAGGCCAGGTCGAGATCCCAGGGCGACGTCGATGACCAGCGACGAGACCGCCGACATCCCGAGCAGCAGGGGCGAGCCACGCCACAGCCCCACGCAGGCCAGGATCACGGCGAGGTCGCAGAGCTGGAGGAAATTGGCCCACCCGTATCCCCAGGCGTAGGCCGGGGCCCAGACCAGCAGCCAGGCCAGGGCGAGGCCTCGTGCGCGGGGAAAGGCCGGAGGCCCAGGTACGCGGGGCGCGAGGCCTTCCGTCAAGGTCCGCCGACTCGGCTCGCGGCCAGGCGGCCGCTGCGGACGGCGCCCTCGATCGTGGCGGGCAGGCCCGGTGTTCGTCCAATCACCGGCCAGGAACAGTCCGCGGATCGGCGTCTCGGGGCCGGGCCGGATCTCTTCCGCCGCCGGGTCGCACACGAACGTGGCCTCGGGCTCGCGGAGCACGAGCGACCGCAGCACGTGCGCCTCCGCCATCTCCTTCGCGAAATAGCGGCGCAGCGCCGCTTCCGCGATGGCGGCCAGCTCCGCATTGGGCCGGGGGCGGACCGGACGGCGGCGCTCACGATGAAGGCGACGTGCTGCGGGGCGCCCGCGCGCCCGTAGAGCCGGCCCTTGTCGAACACCCACTCGACCTCGGTCTCGCGCAAGCCGGCCATGGGGCGGTCGAGGACGACGCGGTCGAGCCACAGCTCGATGGACACGATCGGAGAGCCGCGCAGCCGTAGGGCGGCCGAGAAGGGGGCCTGGGCCCGGAACTCCTCCGGCACCAGCGCGGGCAGCGCGGACCACGGCACCGCGCGACACGACCGCGCTCCGCCTCGACGCGAGTGGCGACGGCGCGCGCGCCGCGACGCATCGCGTCCTTCGTCTCCGCGCGCTGGACGTAGCGGACGGCCCGCGCCCGCCCGTCCGCGACTTCGACCGACTCCGCCAGCGCGCGCCGGTGCACGACGCCGCCGCGCGCCTCCAGGTACCGCGCGAGACGCTCGTGCAGCCGCCCGTACGCCGCGCGCAGGAACACGAGGCGGGCGGCGTCGCGCCGGCGCAGGAACGCCTCGCGAAAGACCTCGCGGAAGAGCACGGCCGCGGCCCGCTCCGGCGTCTCGTTGAGGATGGCGGTGGCCAGCGGGTCCCAGACGAGGCGCGCCGTCTCCGCGCTCTGCCCGGTGCGCGCGAACCACTCGGCCAGCGTGAGGCCGCGCGGCACGCGCCCCAACCGCGCGGCCAGGCCCGAAGCGCAGGACGTCGAGACGCGACCGCCAGGGCAGGCGGAGGGGCAGGAGCCCGGCCAGGAGGTGCCAGGGCGCGGGCAGGTCGGGACAATCGAGCGACGTCCAGCCCCGGTCGTCGCGATAGTCGATGCGCAGGTGATCCTGGACCAGGAGCAGGTCCGAGGCCCCGGCGCGGCGCAGCAGGTCCAGCGTCGATTCGTAGCCCGCGATCATGAGGTGCGTGCCGTTGTCCACGTCTTCGCCCGAGACGGTGTCCGGGAAGGAGGTGGCGCGGCCGCCGAGGAGGCCGCGGCGCTCGAGGAGGGTCACCTCGTGCCGGCGCTCCTGGAGGGCGATGGCCGCGGCCAATCCGGCGAAACCGCCGCCGATGACGACGACCCTCATCGGCGGGCGTACACGCGGGCCAGCGTACGAGCGGCGACCCAGAGCTTGCGCGGCGTCGAGAGCGGAGCGCGCGGGCCGGGCGGGAAGCCGCGGCCGGACCAGCTCGTCGAGCAGCGCCGGTAGACGCCCGCCATCAGCTCCGCGGACGCCATGGCCCGCCGGTCCTCCGCGGGCAGGAGGGCCTCGGCGCGGGCGTAGTGCTGCGCGTGCGCGCGCGGCCTCGAAGCGGAGGAGCGCGCGCGACCTCCGGACGCCGCGGCGTGGCGTCGCCGTCGCAGCACCTCGGCCTCCGCCACCCCGAAGCGGGCGAGGTCCTCCGAGGGGAAGGTACAGGCGCCCGCGGGCGCCGTCCGCGCCGATGTCGCGCAGGATGTTCGTGAGCTGCAGGGCGACGCCCGAGCTCGACCGCGTACTCGCGCGTACGGGGATTGCGATATTCGAAGATCTCGATGGACGCGAGGCCCACCGCCGAGGCCACCTTCTCGCAATAGACACGCAGGTCCGCGAACGTCGCGTAGCGGCGCGGCGTGAGGTCCATGCGGCAGCCGTCCACGATCTGCTCGAAGCAGGCGCGCGGGATCGGGAACTGGAACAGCGCTTCCGCGAGCTCCTGGCCGAGCTCGGTCGTCGGCTGCCCGGCGTAGCAGCGATGGGCCTCCTCGAGCCAGCGGCGGAGCCCGGCCTCCCCTTCCCCGCCCGGCTCGTCCACGCAGTCGTCCACGACGCGGCAGAAGGAGTAGAGCGCATAGATCGCGCGCCGCTTGCAGGCGGCAGGATGCGGAACGCGTAGTAGAAGTTCGTCCCGCTCTGGCGCGTGATGCGGGCGGCGAGGAGGAGGCACCGCTTCAGGCGGCGCGGGCCGGCCAGCGCCAGGCGCGCCAGACCAGGCGCGCCTTGCCGATGCGCGCCGTGCCGCGGCCGGCGGCGGAAGACGTCGTCGCCCGCGACCTCGATGGCATCGAGGATGCCGGTGCCGCCCAGCCAGGTGAGCCGCATCTCGAACCGCAGGTCCCGCCCCACGCGGTCGCAGAGCGGGCCGCCCGCGCTCGAACAGGACCCGGGTGCGGGCGATCAGCTCCGCCATGAGGGCTCGGAACTCGGGGGTCACGCGCCCGGCGTTGAGGTCCCACTCCTTCACCCCGAAGCGGTCCATGCAGCTCGCGCGGGCGCGTAGATGCGGCCCTTGCGCAGGTCCACGGCGAGGTCCTGCCAGTGGTTCGCGAGCTGGAGGCCCGTGCAGATCGCGTCCGAGAGCGGGCGGCAGCGCCGGATCGCGGTAGCCGAAGATGAGGAGCACGAGGCGGCCGACGGGGTCGGCCGAGCGCCGGCAGTAGTCCAGCACCTCGTCCCAGGAGTCGTAGCGCGTCTTGACCGTGTCCTGGCGGAAGGCGGAGAGCAGGTCGAGCAGCGAGCGGCTTCGGGATGTCGAGACGGCGCACCGTCTCCGCGAGGGCGATGAAGATCGGATCCTCCGCCCGGCCCTCGTAGGCGGCGTGGAGGCGGGCCTCCCACTGGTCGAGCTTCTCCGCGCGCATCCCCTCGTACATGGGCTCGTCCGCGAAATCGTCGGCGCGCGCGCGCGTAGGCGTAGAGCGCGTGCACGTAGCGTCGCTTCTCCTTCGGGACGAAGAGCCCGACCGGGAAGTTCTCGTAGTGCGCGCACGCGCGCGCCTCGCACTAGCGCGAAGGCCTCGTCCACCGTCAGCGCCGTCGTCATCGAGGCGCGCGCGCGCCGCCGCGTTGTCGAAAGCGACGCGGTCGACGGGATCGAGGTCGAGCTCGACGACGCCGAGCAGGCGGCCGTGCCCGAGGCGCGCGGGGACGGCGAGGGCGCGGCCGCGGTGGCCATACTCCCGGCCAGCGACGACGATCACGGGCAGGAGGCTCGGGTCCGCGGAGCCGAGCGCGCGCAGGACGCGGACGGCGGCGGCGGCGAGGGCCGCCGGGCCGGGCCACCGTCCGGCGACACGGGCCAGGGCCACGCGGGCCGCGGACGGTGAGAACCGCTCGATCGAGGAGCCCGCCGAGGAGCGCGGTACCACGCGGAAGGACGAGCTGTCCCGGCGGCCGGCCGCATCACGATCGCGGCCACGTCGCGCGCGCGGCCGTCGAGCACGAGAGCGAGCTCACGCCGCACCGCGGACGTGATCGCCACGGGCGCGCTCCCGAGGACACGGTCGCGGGCGAAGCCTCTCTCCACGGCCAGCTCGACCAGGGACGGATGTCCACCCGCCACGACGAGAGGACCGTGGCCGAGGGCGCCCCGCACCCGATCCAGGATCTCCGCCGCCTCGGAGGGCAGCGCGGCCCGGGATCGAGGGCAGGGCGGATCGGCCAGCACGACGGCGTCGACGTCGCCGAGCGGATCGAGGGCGCCGCCTTCGACGAGCGTGTCGAACCCTTCGACGGGCCCGGACTGGAGGATGTCAGCGCCTTGCCCTTGGCCTTTCCGACGTCGGGGTCGAGCAGGAGGACGCGGCGGAAGACCTCGCCCGCGGCCAGGCGGCGGGCCAGCGTCGCGCCCAGCTCGCCCGACTCCGATGACGGCACATGGTCTGCGGCATGGGCGTGGAGGCGGGGATTCTAGCATCGCGGTCTGCGCGGAGCCGCGCCGCGGGGAAGACGAGCGGCCGCGAGCGGTTCAGCGCGCGACGAGCATCATGGTCATGTCGTCTCGGGGCCGCACGTTCCCGCAGAAGGCGAGCACGTCTTCGCGCACGCTCTCGATGAGCTCGGGCGGGGCGAGCGCGCGCTGGGCGACGAGGCGCGCTTCGAGGCGCTCCTCGCCGTATTCGTGGTCGAGGGCATCGAAGGCCTCGGTGATGCCGTCGGTGTAGAGGAAGAGGCGGTCGCCGGGCACGAGGTGGTCTCCAGGACGTCGTAGACGGCATCGGGGACGATTCCCAGACACACGCCCGTCGCGTGCAGGCGCTCGACGCCGCCGCGGGCGGAGCACGTAGGGCGCGTTGTGGCCGCCGTTGACGTAGCGGCGAGCCCGTGAACGGATCGTATTCGCGCGTAGAACAGCGTGATCGAGACGGTTGCTCGGGATGTTGGCGCAGAGGTGCGCGTTCAGGCGTGCGCATGAGGTCGGCGCCGCGCAGCCCGGCGCTGAGGAGCGTGCGCAGGCTCCCCTGCAGGAGGGCCATCAGCAGCGCGGCCGGGATCCCTTGCCGGCCACGTCGCCCATCGGCCAGGGCCACGTGCCGCTCGCCCAGCTCGATGATGTCGAAGTAGTCGCCGCCCACCGTGTTCGCGGGACGCATGGCCGACGTAGATCGACGTGCCTTCGCGGTGGAAGGCTCGAAGGGGAGCAGGCCGAACTGGATCTGGCGAGCGATCTCGAGGTCGCCCTTCAGCGCGAGCTTGTCGCGCAGCTCGATCATGAGGAGCGCGAACATCAGCGTCGCGGCCACCAGCGCGAACGTGAAGATGGTCGGGACTTCCCACCCGCCGCCGGCGATGCTGGCCAGGAGGAAGCGGACCCAGCCCAGGATGAGAGGGGAACGGCCAGCGCGAACATGATCCGGCGCGCCGGGCTGAGTCGGAAGGCGGTGGCCGGGAAGATCTTCCAGGCCGCCATCGGATAGGCCTGGTACCACGGACGCTGGCCAGATCCCGTCGAGGTCCACCTCGCGCGTGAAGTAGCGGAAGGCGTCCTGCGCGTCGTAGGCGAAGAGGTCGCGGAACGCGCGTGGAGACGTCGCGGGTGAAGAGGTCCTGGACGTTCTGCCAGTAGTCGTCGGAGAGGGCGCCGGGAACGGCCGCCGCCCGGACCGCGACCGCGCACGCGCCCGCTCGCCGATGCGGGCGGCGAAGGCGATCGAACCGGTGTCGCAGGTCGTCGAGGTGCGGGTTGGCCAACGTGCTGATGTCCTATACGCGCCGGCGGGTCAGAAGTTCAGCGGCTCAATAGCACCCAGACGATGCCGTAGCGCAGCAGCTTCACCTGCGTCGCGGGTGGGCACCACGGTCGTGGACTGCAGCCGTTCCGGGTCCACCGTGCTGTGGGCGGCCAGCTCCTGCTCGAGGTCGGCGATCTCCGCCTTGAGCGCCTCCACCCGGGCCTCCGCCGTCCCCTCCATCCGGTTCTTGGAAACGACGGTGCCCGCGCCGGAGATCGTTCGCTTGCGGCCGGTGAAGAGCCCGATGTTCGACAGGACGGCGGAGCCGAGGGCCACCCACTTCTCGGTGCGGCGCCCCTCGAGGTCGCGCTGCCGGCGCCTCCAGCTCCCCTTCTTCTGCTCGAGGCGGTCGCGCAGCCGAGCCGCCGGGCGCGGCGGCCGCGGTCTGGCCCAGTCGCGCGCGCGAAGGCTCGCGGTCCTCGCCGATCTGCGAGGTCGCCTTTGGTCAGCGGATCCGTCCAGACCGTGCCCGCCAGCTCGCCGGGCAGCCGGTCCTTGATCGCCTTCTCCAGAGAGCGCCCGCGTCGCGATCGCGTCAGGTAGGCGGGAAGCTCGGCGTAGCCGACGCCCGGCAGCCGCGCTTCGGAGACCTGGGCCTCGTCGACGGACAGCTCGTCACCGTCGAACAGTCTCCGCCGCCGAGGCGGCGTCGAGAGGCCACGCGCGCAACCCGACCGATTCGTCCAGTGCCCTTGTAGCGCACCGCGTACTTTCACGAGCAGGAAGGGATCGGCCATCCGCCGCCGAAGTGCTTCAGGAACGATTGCGCGAGACCGGAGGGACGACGGGCGCCGCCGACGCACCGCGGGACGGCGGGCGCCCCCTTCGCCGAGGCGGCGGGGCCGCGGCCGGCGTCGCGCGCACGCGGTCGGCCATGAGCCGGCCGATCTCGTCGCGCGTGAGCGGGCCGCGCAGGTACGACATCGCCCAGCGCGACTCGCAGGAGGCACGGGCGCGGGCCGATGGACGTCGTGGAGCAGGAACACCCGCTTGCCGGTGGCATCGAGCAGCGTGTCGACCGCGCCGGCGTCCATCCGCTCCCGTCGAGGCCGTCGCGCAGCCGCTCGCGGTCCTGGGCGGTCTGCAGGCTTGCCCACCAGCCACACGCCGATGTTGGCGAGGCCCTTGTAGTCGAGGTCGACCGGGTTCTGCGTGGCCAGCACCACGCCCACGCCCTGGGCCCGCGCCTGCTTCAGCAGCGTGCAGCAGCGGCCGCTTGGTCGGCGGGTTGGCCGGGTGGGGCGGGAAGTAGCCGTAGATCTCGTCCATGTAGACGAGCGCGCGCAGCTGCGGTCGTGCCGCCCTGCCGGCGCATCCAGGTCTTCACCTTGTCGAGGACGAGCGCGGTCACGAACAGCCGCTCCGCGTCGGAGAGGTGGGACGGTGGAGACGATCGACAGCCGCGGCCGGCCGTCCGCCGCCCGCAGCATCCGGTCGATGTCGAGCGGCTCGCCCTTCGCGCCATTCCTCGAAGCGAGGGCGAGGCGATCAGGTTGTTGAGGGCCAGCATCAGCGACTCGCGGTCGCGCCGCGGGTAGACGGTCTCGACGCGGCAGCGCGCCCAGCTTGTCGAAGGGCGGGTCGGCCACGGCCGGGATCAGCGTCTCCAGGGTCATGCCCTTGCCCTGGCGCCAGGCCGCCTCGATGAGCGTCGCCCAGCAGGATCGCTTCGCGCGACCGCAGCGGATCGGCCTCGATGCCGACGAGGCCGAGCAGGCCGGCCACGATGCCCGCGATCTCGTCGCGGAGGTCTTCCTCCTGCGCGTCGAAGGAGCCCTTCGGCGCCTCGAGGGACTGGAGCATGCCCAGGGGCACACCCGCGCGCGATCCCGGCGTGTAGATGACCGCCTCGTGGCGGGCGCGGAGATCGGCGACGTCGGCCGCGGTGAGCCCCCACGAGGCCAGGCCCTTCGTCCACTGCGCCGCGGCCTCGGCTCCGGCCTGCTCGGGGGTCTGGCCCTGACGGCGCGCGGTCTCGGGATCGACCCAGGCCGCGAACTGCTCCGGGGCCAGGCGGTCGAACAGGAGGAGCAGGTTGGCGAGGTCGCCCTTGGGGTCGATGGCGAGCACCGGGATGCCCTGCCGGAGCGCTTCCTCGATGAGGTCGATGGCCAGACCCGTCTTGCCGGAACCGGTCATCCCGACGATGAGGCCGTGCGTGAGCAGGTCGGTGGGGTCGAGCTCCAGGCGCCCGCGCGGCTTGCGGCGTCGCGGCGTCGAGCTCGTTGCCGATGAAGAATCCCTTGGGCATTTCTATGCGTCCTCGCTCCCAGCCGAGCATAGGTGATGCGTCGGAGAGCACACCAGGTGTCCCCTGCGGCGGACGATTCGAGGGAAGAAGTTCTTGTGCTGTCAACGATTTGTAATCGGCACACCCGTTGCAATTCATGCGATCGGCTCCCGGGCACGGAGCGCGGGAGCAAGGAGGCACGATGAACCCGAAATGGATGCCGGGTGTGGCGGCCTTGATGGGGCTCGCCCTGGCCGGCCCCACGACCGCAAGCGCAGCCGGACGCGATCCGTACGACTCCGCACGCAGCCGCGACTACCGTTACGAGGAGCTATGCCGCCCGCGTCGCAAGCGGGAGGGGCTACGAAGACGGCTTGAACCGAGGGCAGCGCGATGGCCAGCATCGCGACCGCTTCGACGTCACGCGCGACGGCAAGTACCGCGACGGCGACCACGGGTACAAGTCTTCCTACGGTCCCCACTACGAATACGTGCGTTCGTACCGCCGCGCCTTCGAGCAGGGCTATCGAGACGGCTACGACCAGTACTACGCGAGCGGGCGCTATCGCAACGGCGGCTCGTACGGCTCGTACGGCCGGGACGGGTACTATCGCGGCGATTCCCGCTACGACGAGGAGGGCGCATCTACGAGATCCCGCGGCGCTGACGCCGGTCGAGGCCTGTTCACCGGGATGTGAGGATGGGGCGGGCTTCCCGCCCCATCGTTCATGGGCCGGAACTGGCGCCCCCTGCTACAATCGGAGGTCGAGTTCCGGATCTTCGAAGCTCATGAACAAGTCACGCCACTATTGGAAGAGATCGCTGCCTTCAAGGAGCAGCTCTGCGACGCGATCCCGAACGAGGAGCTGCGGATGCTTCACCGAGCGCGACCCGCGGCGCCATCTCCTGTACGCGGCGCGGCAGTTCGGGATCGTGGCCGTCTGCGGCTGCGGCCCTGTGGCACCTGACCAACCCGTCTGCTGGGTTCCGCTGGCCATCCTCCAGGGCTTCACGTTCTTCAACATGACGACGCTGCTGCACGAGGTGGTCCACAACTCGGTGTTCCGGTCCACGCGCCACGGCTGGAGCGCGCGCTCGGCCTGGCCTGTACGCGAGCACCAGCGGCATCTCGGCCAGCCAGTTCACGCGCTGGCACCTCGACCATCACGACAACCTGGGCGACGACCAGGACGACCCGAAGCGACACTGGCTCTCCCCGAAGCGCAACGCGCGCTGGTTCAAGCTGCTCTACTGCACGCCCGTCCTGATGCCGCTCTACTTCCGGGCCGCCGCCTCCGAGGCGCGGCACCTACGAGCCGGAGCTGCGCCGGCGCATCGCGCGAGAAGCGGCTGGCCACGATGGCGCTGCAGTTCTCGATCATGGGGACGCTGTTCGTACTTCGGCGGCTGGGGTCCGATGCTGCGCGATCCAGATCGTTCCCCTACTTCCTCGTCTTCCCGGTGGCGTTCACGCTCAACCGCCTGGGCCAGCACTACAACATCGACCCCACGCATCCGCTGAAGTGGGCGACCCTGATGAAGCCGAGCCACTTCTGGGACTTCCTGTTCGTGTACTCGAACTATCACCTCGAGCACCACTACTTCCCGCGCGTGCCCTTCTACAACCTGCGCAAGGTGCACATGCGGCTGCGGCCGCTCTACGACCGGCTGGGGCTCAAGCCCCACACGTACCGTGAGCATCGTCTGGCAGTGGTTCGTGCTGAACCGGGCGCCGCATACGGACTGGGAACGCGACGACGCCGTTCCGCCCGGGCCGCTCGTCTCCGGCCCACGGCGACGAGCGCGAGCGCCGTAAGCTCCTCGCGCCCGGCCGGTCAGGTCGCGGCGCGGGTCGCGACGCGGTAACGAACAACAACAGAAGCTCGATCGACGCGGTTAGCCAACGAAGAGGCTGTGGCCAGGTCGGCCTATCTCCTACCGACCGATCATCTGGGCTGGATCGGCTTCCAGGCGCGATGTCGATCCGCCCAGGCCGCCCAGAACGCGATGGCAAGCGCCGGCAGCATGCTCACCGCGATGGCCTGCGCGCTGGGCGGGGGCGGCCCGAAAGCCGCTCCCAGGTAGATGACGACCAGCAGCGCGACCAGCGCCCGCCAGCCCGTAGCGGCCGACGCCATCTCGCGCCCGCGTGGCCGGACAGGTACAACCACACACCGCCCGCGAACATCGCGCTCTCCACGACGACCGTTCCGATCACGGAGTTCCAGAGTCCCAGCCCGAGCTTGACCGGGCTCCACGGGAGTGAGGGGCATGTCGGGTCGATGTGTCGCGAAATCCAGGACCCAGTGGCTCACCACCAGGAGCGCGATGATCACGGCCGCGCGCGGCCTCCGCTTCCGCCACCAGTGCAGGCCACCCATGCAGCGCGCCCCCATCCGATCACGGTGAGGAGGCTGTGGGAGATCGGGTAGGAGTCGAAGCGCAGCGGCGTGAACGCGGTGTCGCCCGGGGGCGATGGTCACGTGCTCGACGCCGGCCAGCAGGCAGGTACGGCCAGATCACATCCGGCAGCTGGGCGGCGGCCATGTACGTCCCCAGCGACGGGCCGGGCTCCACGCGCTTGGCCGCGAACGCGAGGGCGAAGTGGCCGATGAACATGGCGCCGTCGATCTTCCTTCGGGCGGCGGGGCGGGCAAATGGAAACGGCGTGAGCAGAAGCGAACTGCTCACGCCGTGACCGGGCCGGCCGATGTCGGTCTAGCCGACCTTCTCCTGCTCGGCCGGCGGCTCCCAGACGAGGTTGCGGAGGCCGGTGAGCGAGCTCGTCACCCGCAGCGTGCCCTCGCGGACCAGCTGCTGCGTGCCGTGGCAGATGGCGCTGAACAGGCCCTGGATGGGCAGCGCGGTCAGGCCGGGGTGGAAGCCGACCCAGGCGTTGCGGCCGCTGGCCTTGGCCACGTAGAGCGCGCGGTCGGCCACGCTGATCACCTGCTCCCAGCTCAGGGCGTCGAGCTGCTCGCGGAAGAACGGGTAGCAGGCGAAGCCGACGGAGCAGGTCGTGCGGACGACGCGGCCCTCGCCGATCTCGAAGACGTGCTGAGGCGACGCGGGAGCGGATGCGCTCCGCCAGCTCGACGAGGCCGTCGCCGCTGAGGTCGCGGGCCACGAGCAGGAACTCGTCGCCGCCCCAGCGCACGATGATGTCGGAGCTGCGGCTGGCCGCCTTCAGGAGGTCGCGGAGCTGCCGGAGGACCGCGTCGCCCGCGGCGTGGCCCGGCGGAGTCGTTGACCGTCTTGAAGTGGTCGAGGTCGATCATCACGAAGGCCAGGTCGAGGAGGTCCGGCGTGATCGGCCCGTCCGCCAGCCGGTTGTAGCGGCGGTGGAGGAGCGCGACCTCCTTCTCGATGTATTCGGTCAGGAAGCGGCGGTTGGCCAGGCCGGTGAGCGAGTCCGTGATGCTGGCCTGGGCCAGGTCGTGGTTCGCCTTCTCCAGCTCGCGCTGGCGCTCGCTGAGCTCGCGCGTGCGCTCCTGCACGCGGAACTCGAGGACGCGGGCGTACTCCGCCTCGCGGTCGAACTTCCGCTGCTGGATGCGCGCCATGCCGAGCATCGCGCCGACGAGGAACACGCGAGTAGCCGGTGAAGGCCCAGGGCGTGGCCCACGGCGGCGCCGCCACGTCGACGGCGACGGAGACGCCCTGCTCGTTCCAGCGGCCGTCGCTGTTCGCGCCCGCGAGGCGGAACGTGTAGTGGCCGGGGTTGAGGTTCGTATAGGTCGCCGCGCCGCCGCCCGCTCAGGGGCACCCAGTCCGGATCGAAGCCCTCGAGCTTGTAGGCGAAGCGATTGCGGTCGGGCGCGGTGTAGTCCAGGGCCGCGAACTCCAGGCCGAGGACCTTGTCACGGAAGCCGAGGCGGACACGCTGGGTCTGGTCGGCGGGGCCGGCCACCGGACGGTGGCCCACGTTGACCGCGGTCAGCACGACGGGCGGAGCCTGGCTGACGTGGCGGAGGCGGTCGGGCATGAAGGCGTTGAAGCCGTTGATGCCGCCGAAGAAGAGCTCGCCGCTCGTGCTCTGGTACCAGGCGCCGAGGTTGAACTCGCTGGACTGGAGGCCGTCGCTCACGCCGTAGTTCACGAACTGGCCGCTGCGCGGGTCGAAGCAGCTGAGGCCGTTGTTCGTGCTCAGCCAGAGCCGGCCCTGGCGGTCGTTGCGGATGCCGTAGACGACGTCGCTGGGCAGGCCGTTGCGCGTCGCCGAAGGTCTCGAAGGACTTGCCGTCCGCATGCAGGTGGCTGAGGCCGCTGTGGCTGCCCACCCAGAGGCTGCCCGCGCGCGTCCACGTAGAAGCGAGTGCACGGCATCGGACGGAAGGCTGCGCGGGTCACCGCGCGCGGTGCTCGAATCGCTCGAAGCGGCCGCTCTGCGGGATCGAGCAGGTTCAGGCCCTTCTCCATCGTGGCGACCCAGATCCGCCCGTCCGCCGCCTCGGCCATGGCCGCGATGCGGTCGCCGCTGAGGCTCGCGCCGGTTCTTGGGGTCGTTGCGGAAGTGCGTGAAGCGCCCGTCTCCGGGTCCAGGCGGTCGAGACCGCCGTTGTAGGTGCCGAGCCAGAGCCGGCCATCGCGATCCTCGAAGATCGTGGTGACGCCGCTGGCGCTGAGGCCCTGCGGGTTCTTCGGGATCGTTGCGGTAGCGACTTGAATCGCGCCCGTGGTCGCGCTCAGGCGCAGGCCGGCGTCCAGCCGTCCCGATCCAGAGGTCGCCGCGGTGGTCGTGGAGCAGCGCCATCACCGTGTCGCTGTCCAGGCTGTGCTGGCTCTTGGGGTCGTGCCGGTAGGCCGTCATCTCGCCGCTGAGCCGGTCCATCTCGTACAGGCCGGCGCCGAAGGTGCCGATCCAGAGCCGCCCGGCGCGGTCCTCGGAGAAGGAGGTGACGCGCCGCTGCCCAGGCCCTTCGCGTTGTCCGGATCGGGCGCGACGTGGCCGAACTGCCAGCTCATCGGGTTCCACTTGTTGCGCGCCGCCCTGGCGCGTCCCCACCCACAGCACGCCGCCGCGGTCCTGGGCGAGGGAGAGGACGTGGTCGTCGGCGAGGCTGGTCGGGTTGCCGGCGTCCTGGCGCGTAGTGAGCGAAGGTGCCGTGCGCGGCGTCCAGGAGGTCCAGGCCGCCGCTGGTGCCGACCCAGAGCCGACCGTCGGCGTCCTGCGAGGATCGCGCGCACCTGATCGTTGGCCAGGCTCGTGGGCTCCGGCGGCGTCGTGCCGGAAGTGCTCGAAGCGCCCGGTTTCGATGTCCAGGCGGTCCAGGCCGCTGGCGAGGCTGCCGACCCAGAGGGCGCCCGTGTTGTCGGCGGCAGGGCGCGCACCTTGGCGTCGCCGAGGCTGGCCGGATCCGCGGCGTTGGGCACGAAGTGCGTGAAGCCCTGCCGTTTGCGTTGAGACGATCGAGGCCGCCCTCGCTGCCCACCCAGAGGCGGCCCTTGGCGTCGATGGCCAGCGCGTACACGTGGTCGTCGAGGAGGCTGGCCGCGTCCACGGGCGTCGTGCGCGAAGAGGCTTGAGCTGGCCGGTGGCCACGTCGTAGCCGGAGGAGGCCCGAATCGCGCGTCGCGATCCAGAGGACGTTGTCCTTCTTCGAATGGCCGCAGGGCGCGGATGTGCCGGCCGCCGATGCTCTCCTGGCGGACGATGCGGTCGGTGGCCGGATCCCAGGAGGCGAGACCGCTGCGGGTGGCGATCCAGACGATGCCGGCGGCGTCCTCTTCCACGTCCCAGACGAAGCTGTCCGGAAGCGAGCCGGCGTCGGCCGCGTCGTGCTTGTAGACCTTGAAGCCGGCGCCGTCGTAACGGTTCGAGGCCGTCTTCGGTGGCCAGCCAGATGTAGCCGCGGCGGTCCTGGAGCACGTCCATGACCGCGGACTGCGACAGCCCTGCTCGAGCGAGAGGCGGTCGAAGCGGATCGGGCGCGTGGGCGGCCGCCAGCGCCACCGGCGCGGACAGCGCCAGGACGCAGAGGGCCAGCCGGGACCCGCATGCGGTTGATCAATCGCTCAGTTTCATGTTTCCGCTCTTCAAGAGCGCGTCATGACGCGAGGACCGGACCGATGCCGTGCCGAAGCAGTTCGGCGAACATGTCCGCGGGCACCGCGGGCGAGAAGCAGGAACCCCTGGTATTCGCTGCAACCGTGGCGATGGAGGAAGTCCATCTGGCTCTGCTCCTCCACGCCTTCCGCCACCACGCGCAGGCCGAGCTGCCGGGCCATGGCGATGGTGGCGCTGCGTGATGGCGGCGTCCTCCGAGGAGTGGGCCACGCCCCGGATGAACGACTGGTCGATCTTCGAGGACGTCGATCGGGAACTGCTTCAGGTAGACGACGGCGGAGTTGCCGGTCGCCGAAGTCGTCGATGGCGAGACGGACGCCCATCTCGCCGGATGGCGTGCAGCTGGCGCAGGATGTCGGGATCGCTGCGCAGCACGCCGCGCTCGCTCAGCTCCAGCTCCAGAGCAGCGCGCGTCGATGCCGCGTCTCCTCAGGCACTCGGCACGACCTGCGGCGAAGTCGCCCCGGACGAGCTGGCAGAGCGAGACGTTGACGGCGATGCGCGTCGGTGGGCAGGCCCGCGTCCATCCAGGACGCGCACCTGCTGGCAGGCCGTGCGCAGGACCCAGCTCCCGATGCGGCACCATGAGGCCGAGCTCTTCGGCCAGGGGCACGAACTCCGAGGCGGCGATCGCGCCCAGCTCCGGCGACTCCCAGCGCAGGAGCGCTTCCGCGGCGGAGATCCGCGCCGCGGGCCCTTCGACCAGGGGCTGGTAGTGGAGCTGGAACTCGCCGCGGGCGCAGGGCGTTGGCCAGCAGGCGGGTGATGGCGCGGCTGCGCTCGGTGACGCGGCGCGACGACTGTCCGTAGAAGCGGATGGCGCCGCCGTTCTCCACCGCCTCCGCGGCGGCCAGCTCCGCCTTCTGGATCAGGGCCTCCGCGGTGAGGCCGTCGGCGGGAGCGAGGGCCACGCCCACGCTGGTCGAGAGCACGATCTCCTCGTCGCCCGGCGAAGTAGCGGCCGGAGATGCGGTCGAGCAGCAGGCGCACGGTGGCCTGGGCCTCCTGCCAGCCGGGCAGGCCGGTGAGCATCGCCGCGAAGAGGCCGCCGCCGACGCGCGCCGCCATCGACATCGAAGGTCCGGCCGCGGAGCGGAGGACCTCCTCGGAGCGGAGGCCGGAGATGAGCCGCTGCGCCACCTGCTGCAGGACCGAGTTCGCGCGGGCGCGGCCGAGGCGGCTGTTCACCACCACGAGGTGCTCGATGTCGAAGAGGGCCACCGCGACCTGGCTCGTCTCGGAGGCGGTGACGAGCGCGTTCTCCAGCGCATGTTCGAGCCGCTCGCCGTCGGGCAGGCCGGTCAGGGCGTCGAAGTGGTCCGGCCCCGCGCTCCTGCCGCTCCTCCTCGACCGACTTGCGCAGGCGCTCCATCTCCGCGCGCACGCGCGTCGAGCTCGCCCGTCGGTCTCGGCCAGGCGCACCAGGCGCTCGGCGCGCACGGAGCGCGACGTGCCAGTCGAAGGGGCGCTGCAGGAGGTCGGTCGCCCCCGCTTCAGGGCGGCCTTGGCCTCGCGCGGTCCCGGAGCAGAGGGCGAGGACGGGAACGCGCGACCAGGGGGCCTGATGTCCGAGGACTTCGCAGAGGCTGCGGCCGCGATCGTTGCGCAGCGTCATGTCCGTGAGCACGATGACCGGGCGGTGGCGGCCGGACTGATCGACGTGCTTCGGCCGCGCCGACCGCCGTGACCACCTCGAACCCGGTGCTGGTCAGCCAGCGGGCGGCGCTCTTCTGGGTCGAGCTGTCGGCGCAGGCCACCAGGGCGACGCGCCGTCTGTCCGATCTGGCGCCGAGCGACCGTCCCGTCGCGTCGGCGTCGAACGTCGGAATCGCAGGAAGTGCCACCGTGCGCCTCGAATCAGAAGGTGTATTCGGTCACAGCAGGAGAGCTCTCGTTGCCCGCGGCTACGGATCCTGGATGCCGACGGCCAGCGGCGTGATCTCGATGGGCAGCCCGTCCGAGGTGTTGCGGATCGCGGACCAGGCCTCGGCGAGGTCCGGCCACATCTCGCCCTCGGGCCAGAACTCGCTCTCGGGCCACAGCCTCGCTCGTCGGCCACATCTCGCCGCTCGGCCAGAGTCTCGCCCGCCGTCAGACGACGCGACTGGTAGTAGGCGGTCGGGGTCGGCCAGATCACGGAGCTCGCCGCCAGGAGGCCATGCAGCGAGAACGCTTCGTTGCCCCAGAGGACGGCCGTGTTCTCGAACCCGATCGAGGCCGCTCTGCGCGTCGATGATGGCGGCCGGGCGACGGCGCGTCGGCCGCGGTCCCGGTGGCGCGCAGGGCGGCCGAGGATGTCGAGGGAGCCGGCGCCGGTGACCAGAGGATCGCCGAACGGCGGGCTTCCGCGCGGACATCATCAGCCGGGCCTTGATCGTGCCCGGGTTGAGCGAAGGGTCCTGCTCGAGCATCAAGGCGGCCGGTGCCCGCGACGATCGGGAGGCCATGCTCGAGCCGGACATCTCGAAGTACTCGAGCACGCCCGGCTCCGCGGGTCGGCGGCCACGCGCCGGTCCGGGAAGAGCAGTGTCCTGGTAGGAGCCCGCCGAGCGCAGGGAGACGATCCGGTTGCCCGGGGCGACGAGGTCGGGCTTGGCCACGAGGTCGATCGCCGTGGGGCCGTGCGACGAATAGGTCGTGGTCGTGTCGTCGAGACGTCGGCCGTGCGGTGGTCGTTGATCGCGCCGACCGGTGATCACCTTGCGCGAGTTGCAGGGGCTGCTGATCGTGACGTACCCGTCACGCCCGTTGTTGCCAGCCGAGCAGACGACCACCACGCCGGCGTCCACAGAGCGCATCCACGGCCTGGACGAGCGGGTCCACCGCGGCCGGGCTCGAAGATCGGAGTGGCCGAGCGAGAGGTTGACGACGCCGGATCCGTACTGCGTCTTGTTGTCCAGGATCCACTGGAGGCCGGCCAGCACGTCGGAGGTGAGGCCGCGGCCGGTGCCGTCGAGGACGCGGACGGAAATGAGGCTCGCCTGCGGCGCCACGCCGGCCATGCGGCCGTCGGGCGAGTGGCTGCCGCTGCCGACGAGGATGCCGGCCACGTGGGTGCCGTGGCCGTTGGGGTCGACGCTGGTTTCCGGCGCCTGCTGCGGGCTCGGACCACCCCTGGAGGGCGGATTGCCGACGAAGTCGACGCGCCGCCATCATCGTCTGGATGTCCGGATGCTGGGCCACGCCGGAGTCGACCATGCGCGATCGTCACGCCCGGCGCCCTTGAAGGCGCTCTCGGGCACTTCCACCGGCGCTTCGTTCGCGGCCTGCCTGGCGATGTCCAGGCTGGCGGCCACCGGTTCGTCGGAGGCCACGAAGTCGACGATGGAGTGCTCGGCCAGTCGGGCCACGACGTGCGCAGGAAGGCTGACCGACATCCACCGCGACGAGGCTCTCATCTGCCTGCGCACGCCTCCCCGAGGCCTTGCACGAGCATCTTCTCCGCCGCCCAGGGGGCGTCGGAAGCGAACGATGACGTTCATCTTCGCTGAGCCTTTGCGGCTGGCGGACAGGCGGGCCTTATCGGCTGAGCTTCCCGGGGTTCCATCGGGTGGCCCTCCCCGCACTCCGCGGAGACGGAGACCAGGCCGAGCAAGAGCCCTCAGGCAAGATGGCGCCACCGGCGGCATATATCGAGTCATCATTGGCATTCCTACTCTCGGGGTCCCGGACATAGCAACGCCGATGCCATGGGTGCCCAAGAGTGGCGACGCCTTCTAAAGCACTGATTCAAAGACTATTAAAGGTACACGACGCCGCATCCAATTCTCGTTTCCGGCGTTTTGGAAAGTGGCGCCACTATTACGGCGCGCTGAATTTTAGAAGTGGCGCGAAAGTTCGGCGCGTCGGCGCAGGAAGCGTCGGCTCGGTGACGCCGAGCAAGGCGGCCGCCGTCCGGGGATCGCCGGGGACGGCGGACTCGATCTCGGCCAGAAGGCCGGCCTCGGCCCATTGGCACACGTCGGTGTCGTCCCGTCTCGCCTTGATGAAGTCGTCGAGGAGACCGGTGACATCCGCCCAGGTGGGGAACGCACGGACAGCCCCAGCGGTGCGGCGCGCGGAAGCGGCCTGGAGCTGCCGCCGATAGGTGCTGTCGGGCAGCCCGAGCAGCTCGGCCGCCCAGCGCATGACACGCCGAGGCCAGGCGGTCGGCGGCGAGGATGAGGTCCTCGGCCAGCCACTTGCCGAGAGGGACGAGGCTGCCGCGTCGAGCCCGCCGCCACCGCGAAGCGATCTCGCGGGAGAGGGCCTGACGCAGCTTGACGACGCGGATCGCCGGCGGAGGGCTGAGCAGCGGGCGGGGCGGCGCCGGAGTCTCGCCGCCGGCGCGCTGTACGACGGCGGCGGCGTCGGCCCCCGGCCGCACCGCGGCCTGGAAGCCGTGGAGGTCGGCCACGTCCACTTCCGCCGCGTCGCAGAAGAGGACGGACGTCATGATCAGGTTCTGCAGCTCGCGCACGTTCGCCCGGCCACGGATAGGCCTCGAGCGCCCGCTCCGCCCGCTCGGTGAAGTG
>ERZ1370068.8329-contig-7192_pt1 | contig 36035 bp, 54 predicted proteins | sample MGYA00561227_ERZ1370068 | MGnify/ENA primary metagenome ERZ1370068 (study PRJEB38410, sample SAMEA6850437) | metagenome | study: Metagenomic assessment of the ecological functions of the soil: analysis of the soil microbiota associated with the... | reverse complement strand
CGCGTTACTGCATGCCTTCGTTGATCCGCGAGGCCCCAGGTCGGTCGATCTTCGATGGGAGGCACCATCATCGCTGGCGATCGTGCTCAGGCGATCCGAAATTCGCGCCGGCGGATCGTCTCGACGACGGAGGGGCGCTTCGCATCGGGACACCGGGATTCCGGCGGCATCTCTGCTGGCGCTGGCGGGAGAAATTCGGCGTCGCAGTGACAGCCTGCACAATCACCGAGATCGTGCGCAATTTCGGCATCGGGAGACAACTCCTTCCTCCCACGCGCTTCCGCCCTGCGCGCCGGGCGATTCGGAGGCCTGTCAGGCGATCGGACGCCCTGGTCGACCGGGAAACAGAGGGGCGGCGGCTGTGCGCCTCCTCGACCTCTCCGCCGGCGTCGCGCAGAGCGAGATCGCCGGCGTTCCCGTGACCGTCGGCATCAGCGCGTCGCGACGGCGCTGTTCAGCGCTCTTCGCGTCCGCGCAAATAGGGAGTGTCCGCCTCTATTCTCGCGGGCTTGCGGTTCGCCCCGGAGCCAGATGTAGGCGACCAGGCCCGAGCGAATCCTGGCGATCGACACCAGCTGCGAGATCGGCGTCGAGGTCGTGGAGAACGGCGTCCTGACCCAGTCCTCGCGGAATCCCGGATCAGCCGCAGGCCCGCGCCGAACACGCCGCCCAACGCGCCGCCCGCCATCATGCCCCGAGGCGATGACGACGCCGCGCTCGCGCATCGTTCTCCCCTGTCTCGCCGCCCGCGCTCGGCAGCTTTCTTCGTCACGAGGTGATGCAGATAGCCGCCGACGAGGGCGGGGAGTTCAGCTCGAGCGGAAGGTACATGCCCAGCGCGAACGTCAGCGCCGGGACCTGGAGCATCTCCAGGACGACCGCGATCATCGAGCCGACGCCGAAGAGCGGCCCACGCGACGGGCTCGCGGTTCATGAAGCTCTGGACCAGCGCCTTCATGCGATCGAGGCCTGCGGCGCCGCGAGGATCTTCTCGGCGCCGTGCCGTCGGGGGCGTCGCCGAAGTAGTACATCCGCGACGAGCATCGCGATGGTCAGGCCGGCGGCGACCGAGGCCGGCGATGACGCCCAGGAACTTCACCCGCTCCTGCACCTGCGGGCGTCGAGCCCAGCCAGTAGCCGGTCTTGAGGTCGGTGATCGGTCTGGCCCGAGACCGACAGCGCCGTGCAGACCATGCCGGCGATCGCCATGACGAAGAACATCGCCGGTCGGCCCCGAGAGGCCGAACTTCAGAAGCACGACCGACGAGATCATGATCGTCAGCATCGTCATGCCGGAGACCGGGTTGCGCGCCGTGGTCGCGATCGCGTTGGCGGCGACGGACGTGAAGAAGAACGAAAAGACGAGCATCAGGAGGAGGCCGACGCCGACCGGCGCTCCAGCCCCGGCGCCGAGCGTGCCGAAGAAGACGCAGCGCGAGGACCGACGTGACGATCGTCCCCGACGAGCATCGTCATGATCGGAGATGTCGCGGTCGGTGCGCTCGAGCTCGACGTGCCCCTCACCGTGACGGAACGGCCTTGATCGCGATGCCGAACGAGCCCGCGACGACTTCGAGCGACTTGAGGATGCCGAAGATCCCCGCCGTGGCGATCGCGCCGACGCCGATGAACCGGACGTACCCGCGGAAGATCTCGTTCGCGCGTCATCGCGGAGATCGCCTTGGTGCCCGGCGGGACGACGTCGGGGAACGTGCGCGCCGACGGTAGAAGATCGAGCGGGACCAGGACGAAGTTCGAGAGCACGCCCCCGCGCACAGGATCATCGACGAGCGCAGGCCCATGACGTAGCCCAGGCCCAGGATGAACGCGATCGCGTCGAACCGGCAGACGACCTTGGCCTTGTCGGCGCGCGTCCTTGACGAGCGGGACGAACTGGAAGTCGACGAACTCCTTCCAGACGTGGAACGTCGTCACGAAGAAGTCGTAGACGGCCGGCGATGACGGTCGCCTGGATGAGCAGCTTGGCCTGCGAGCCGCCCTTCTCCCCGGTGACGAGGACCTCGGTGATCGCGGTCGCCTCGGGGTACGGGATACTGCGCCGTGCGTCTCGCGCACGAAGTAGCGGCGCAACGGGATCAGGAAGAAGACGCCCAGGCAGCCGCCGGCGAGGCAGATGAAGATCGTCTGCAGCGGGTGCGGCGTAGAGGTTGCAGCGAGTAGAGCGCCGGCAGCGTGAAGATCGCGCCCGGCGACGACGGAAGCCGACACGCCGCCGATCCTCGTCATGATCACGTTCTGCGAGCAGCGGCGGATCCTTCGAGACGACGCGCGTCAGGCCGATCGCCAGGATCGAGATCGGAATCGCGGCCTCCATGACCTGGCCGACCTTGAGCCCCGAGTACGCCGAGGCGACCGTGAAGATCACGCAGAAGAAGAGCCCCCAGAACACCGAAACGCCGCGTCGCCTCCGGGAACCTCGTGCCGCGCCGGAACGATCGGCTTGTAGACCTCGCCCGGCTTCAGCGGCTCGTAGGCGTTCTCGGGAAGCGACTTGGTGTCGGGTGCTGTCCATCGGGGCTCCTGTCGAGGCGTCAGGGGAATAGGGGAGGCGCCGGGCGGTTGAAAGCGATACGCTCCCTTGGGTCGTCCACGGCGTGGATCGTAACCCGAGTCAGGAGCGCCCGCTGCAGCTAACTCGTGCCCTCGTCCGTCGTCCTCGTCAACCCTCGCCGAAGGGTTGACCTCGGGCCGAGCTCGTGGACCCCGTCCATCTACGCTGGCCAAGGCGCAGCACGAGCGCTACTGCGAGTGAGCTCCGAGCGCTGCGGCCTGAGCGTCAGCCGCCTCTCGGCGGACCGCTACACCGTCGACCAGCACCTTCGTCGAGGACACCGCCGTCGCGACTCGACGTGGCGCGATCGTCACCCGCCCCGGTGCGGAGAGCCGCCGCGGGCGAGGTTCCGAGCATCCGCGAGGCGCTTTCCGACCTGGTACCGACGCTCGGCGAGATCGACGCGCCCGGCACGGTCGACGGGCGGCGACGTTTGCGCCTTCGGTGACCGCTACTCTGATCGGAATCTCGGCGAGGACGAACGAAGAGGGAACGCGGCAGCTTGCGTCGATCCTCGAGAGGCACGGTTACGAATCGACTAGCTCTCGATCTGCGCGGCCTCCCGAGCTGCTGCACCTGAAGAGCGGGCTCGCCGCGCTCGACGACGGGCGCCTGGTTGCGGTCAGCGCCTGGCGAATCGTGGACGAGCTTCGCTGGCTACCCGACCGTCCGCGTCGACGACGACCGGGCGTCGTACGCGGCCAATTGCATTGGCGTCAACGGCCGCGTCCTGATCGCGCGCGGGTTTCCCTCCTCGAAGCGGCGCTCGTGGCGCTCCGCCACGACGTCGTCACCTTGAGATGTCGGAGTTCCGGAAGATGGACGGCGGATTGAGCTGCTTCTCGCTACGGCTATGAAGCGCCGCGCCGCGACGATTTCACCATGGAGAGTGAACGCGTCCCGCTGCTCGCTCACGGTCTCGTCGGGGCCGGTGAGCTTGAAGTACCAGTTCGCGCCGGGCCCCGGCGCTACGGCGCCGAGAAGGCGGTAGCCGGATTTGTGGAACCGCGGGCGCCGCCGTCATCGTCATGCCGCCCTTGTAGGTCCCGGCGACCTCGACCATGAGGATCTTGAGCCCGCCGGCCTCGATCTCGGAAGTCTTCATCGTGCTTCGCGCGCCGCTGCCGTCGGCAAGCGTGAACTGCTCGGCCCATCGCACGGCGTTGGACATCGGGTCGCCGCCCTGACCGGGGCCGAAGCAGAAGACCGCGCACTCGCCGTCTCCGGCCTTTCCTGGGACGCGGATACTGCGCGCGGCGCATCGACGAGGCCGGCTTTCTCCGCGATCCATCCAGGCGGAACCGTCCAAAGCGAGGGCGGCATCACCGGTTCCGGCGCCCTCGGGAACGGAGGGAAGCGAGTGAGCTGCGGAGTGCCGCCGGCGTCGATCGGCGGATGGCCGGACGGTAGGCTCGCGGACGAGTCGCCGCGGCCTGAGATCAGCGGCGGCGCCGTCGTCGTGGTCTTCTCGGCCGGTGGCGGCGTGCTCTTCACCGCGCCCTGGTCGGAACACGCCGCAGTGTCAGCCGAAGAGCACGGCGAGCGCGCCGCGCGAAAGTGTAAGCGTCATCGCGTCCGCCACGATAGCAACGGTTACCCCAGGGCGGCGAGCTTCACCGCGCGCACTGCGTCCGGATCGGAAGGAGGGGGGCGCGACGCTGCTCGCCGTCCACCAGCCACCGCGCCAACGCGGTGACACCCGCGAGATCGGAGCGGCACAGCCAATCCTCGAGCTCGTTTGCGGGATCCTCGCCCCAGGCTACGCGGGTCGTCGGAGGTCGCGGCGGAAGGTAAAGCGCCCCGTCGGTAGCGGCGAAAGAAGTCCTGATGGAAAACGAGGAACCGCTTCGTGCGCGCACGCCCTTCTCGTCGTCCCGAAAATGCTCGCGGCACAGCTCGACGTAGCGCCGGACGACCCCGAGGCGCTCGTCGGGCGACGGCTCGATGTCGCGCTGCTCTCGCGAACTCGCGGAAGATCCACGGGCTTGGCGAGCGCCCAGCGTCCCGCCATCACGGCCGCACAGCCGGTCTCTTCCATGCGGCGCTTCGCGTCGCGCCACGAGACGACGTCACCGTTCCCGATGACGGGGACGGGAACCTCGGCGACGAGCGCCTTGACGTGCTCCCAAGCCGCGGGCGGCGGTAGCGCTGTGCGCGGCTGCGCGCGTGAAGCGCGATGGCGTCGACGCCGACGCCGACGGCGGCGCGCGCCACCTTCAGATACGCCTGTTCTCCCTCCGACCAGCCGAGCCTCAGCTTGATCGTGACGGGTATCCCCACGGCCGCCTTCATCGCGGCGACGATGGCCGCGACCTTCGACGGCCGCTGCAGCAGCGACGCTCCGAAGCCGCGCCGCGTCACCTCGTCGATTGGGCAGCCCAGGTTGACATCGACGAAATCGCGCCCCTGGCCTTCGGCGACTCTGGCCGCTTCGGCCATCACCTCCGGGATCTTCCCCGCGAGCTGGACGCCGAAGGTCGTCTCCGCGGGGTGTCGGCGCAGCAGCGGAGGTCACCGCGATCCTTCCCGCCGGTCCTGTGCGCGTAGGCCATCTCACCCAGGCACACCGTGGCCCCCCACTCGGCGGCGAGCCGACGGAACGGCAGATCGGTGCCTCGCGTCATCGGCGCCATGACCAGGCGGCCGCGGAAGATCTCGTCGGCGGTCATCATCAGTAGCGGATCTGCTCGTCGCCGGCGTTGGCCGGCCCGCCTTCGTCGTCCGCGGGAAGGTCGCGCTCGAGCTGCTCGGTGATCGTCTTCACCTGCACTTCCGCCGCGTGGATCTTCCGCGGCAGAGCGCCACGAGCTGAGCGGCCTCGGCGACCAACCCCGACAGCTCGTCGATATCGACCTTCCCTTCCTCGATCTGGCCGAGGATCTCCTCGAGCCGCGCCGCGGCCTGGCCGCACGAAAGCTCCTTCGCTCCCTTGGCCTTACTCATCGTTCGCCCCTTCCACGACCAGCCGAAGCCGTCCTGCTCTCAATTCCGCCGTGACGCGCGCGCCCGAGGGCGTTTGCGAAGGCGTAACGACGACCCGGCCGTCCGCACCGCGCAGGATCGCATACCCGCGCTCGATGACGCGCCGCGGGTCGAGCAGATGGAGCCGCCGCGCCCGCGAGGCGACGCGCTCGCCCGCAGCGCCAGCGCGCGCGCCACGCGCGGTGCCAAGCCCCGGGCGGCGTCCGACGCGCGCAGCTTCGCGGCGGCGAGATCCCGCCGCGCGCCCTGACCCAGCTGCCGTCCCGAGGCGCGAAGCAGCGCGCGCGCGGTCTCGATCCGCCGGGTGGCGGCGCGGGCCAGCCGGCGCGCGCCATCGCCCTGTTCGCGCCTCCGGAGTCGAGGTGCGCGCGAGCCACGTCGAAGATCGACGCCTTCAGCTCCTCGATCCGGCTCCAAGAGGTTCGGACGGCGTCCACGAGGAACCCTGCTGCCGCCGTCGGCGTCTTCGCGCGCCGCGCCACATGGTCCAGCACCGACACGTCCTGCTCGTGGCCGATGCCCGAGACGATCGGGATCGGGAAGGCGGCCACCGCGCGGCCGAGGGCCTCCGAGTCGAACCAGGCGAGGTCCGTCCGCGAGCCGCCGCCGCGGCAGATGAGCACCGCGTCGAAGTACGCCTGTCTCGCGCGGAACCAATCGAGGGCGTTCAAGACCGAGGCTTCCGTCGCGCGCCCCTGCACGCGGGCGCCGTGCGCCGTCACCTGGAAAGCGAAGCCGCTCTCGCCCAGCGTGCGCATCACGTCGTGGTAGGCGTCGGACCCCAGGCTCGTGATGAGGCCGACGCGGAGCGGCAAATCCGGGAACGGAAGCCTCGCGTTCTTCTCGAGAAGCCCCTCCGCGCCGAGCTTCTGGACGATCTCTTCGCGGCGCCGCGCCGCCTCGCCCAGCGTGAAGGCGAGGTCGAGCTCTTCGATCTCGACCCGGTAGGCGCCCCACGCGTCGTACAGATCGACGCGGACGCGGACACGAACCTCGATCTCGTCTTCGAGCGTGAAGGGGTTTCCCGCGGCGGCGAGTTTCCGCTCGATCTCTCGACGCGCGCCGTCGAACAGGATCGCCTGGACCTGGTAGGCCTGCTCGCCGGTCGCCTCGCGCTCGATCAACGTGAACCCGACGTGCTTCTTGTGCCGGCTGCGGTTGAATCCGCTGATCTCGCCGACCAGCCAGATCGCCTGCGGGAATGCCGCCGCGAGGACGGCCTTCACCTCGCGGTTCAGGCGGCCCACCGTCCAGTGCGAGGCCGTAGCTGCCGCGGGTTCCGCCGATGCCCTCAGGACTCGCGCGCCGCCGCGATCGACGTATCGGGTCTTCACCTCCTCGTCGAACGTGAACCCTCCGGATGGAGCAGCTCCACGAGGAGCACGACGTCGTCTTCGGGGACCGACCAGACCTTGTCGTTGACCTCGAAGCGGCGGCGCGGGAGCGACTTGACGAGCTCGACCAAGCGGCGGTCGAAGGGGAAGCGAACCCGGAGCCAGCCGGCGCCGTCGTGCACGACGTCGCGGCTCACGCCTTGGCGCTCCCGGACACCGCCTTTGCCGCCTCCACGATCCGTGAAACGGCCTCGTCGATCTCGGCCGCCGTCGTCGGCGCTCCGGTCGTCAACCGCAACGTCGCCCTGCGCGATCTCGGGCCTGACGCCCATCGCGAGCAGCACCTTCGATGGATCGGACTTGCCGGAGTGGCATGCCGCGCCGGAGCCCGTCGCGACGCCGTCCATGCGGGCGAGGATCTCGTTCGCGTCGAGACCCGGGAACGCGGCGTAGAGCGTGTTCGGCAATCGCTTCGCCAGGGCGCCGTGGACCACGAGACCGGGGAACGCCTCGCGGAGCCTCTGCTCCAGCCGGTCGCGCATCGTCTGCGCGTGCTCGCGCCGGGCGTCGAGCCCACGATCCGCCAGGCGCATGCCGCGCCGAGCGCGGCGGAAAGGGCGACGCTCTCGGTGCCCGCCCGGCGATTCTGCTGGTGGCCGGCGCCGCGGAGGAGAGGGGCAAACGGCGTGCCGCGTCGCAGATAGAGCGCTCCGACCCCTTGCGGCGCGTACACCTTGTGCCCGGCGATCGAGAGGAGATCGACGTCCAGCTCGCGCACGTTCACGCGGATCTTCCCGAACGATTGCGCCGCGTCGGTGTGGATCGGCACGCCCCGGGCGTGCGCAGCGCGGGAGGCGGCTGCGATCGGCTGCACGACGCCGGTCTCGTTGTTCGCGTGCATCACCGAGACGAGCACCGTGTCGGGCCGGATCGCGGATTCGATGGCACGCGGGTCGATCACGCCGTTCGGATCGACGGGAACGCGCGTCACGCCCCAGCCGCGCGCCTCGAGCGCGCGGCACGCCTGTTCGACGGACGCATGCTCGATCGCCGTCGTGACGAGATGCCGTCCGCGATCCGCCAACGCCTCCGCCACGCCCGCAATCGCGGCATTGTTCGATTCCGTGCCGCCGCTCGTGAAAACGATCTCGTCGGGCTCCGCCCCGATGGCGGCGGCGACCTCGGCGCGCGCGGTTTCGACCACTTCGTCGCGCGGCCACGCCGTAGGCGTGCGTCGATAGCGCGTTACCGTGGACGCCGCGGAAGACCGCGGTCATCGCTTCGAGGACCTCGACGGCGATGGGCGTCGAGGCGTTGTAATCGAGGTAGATCGGCTGCGGCATGGGGACTCCGGCGACAAGCCCGGTATTATCGCGCAGGAGGCGTCCATGAGCGATCCGGCCGTTGTCCTGTCGTCCCGCAGCGTCCACGACGGACGCATCGTCAAGCTCTCCCTCGAGGAAGTGCGCCTTCCGAACGGGAATACCGTCACGCTGGAGCTGATCCGGCATCCGGGCGCCGCGGCCGTGGTCCCGGTGGATCAGGACGGGAACGCGATCCTCGTCCGGCAATACCGCCACGCGACCCGGTCGTGGCTTCTCGAAGTCCCAGCCGGCAAGCTCGACCACCCCGGCGAATCTCCCGAGGCTTGCGCGCTGCGCGAGGTCGAGGAGGAAACCGGGTACCGCGCGGGGCGCCTCGTCCCTCTGGGTTGGATCTGGACGACGCCCGGGTTTACCGACGAGAAGATCTGGCTCTACCTCGCGCTGGAGTTGACGCCGACGCGCGCCGATCTCCAGCCCGACGAAGTGCTGACCGTCGAGAAGCTCCCGCTCGAGGAGGCCGCGCGTCGCGCCATCACCGGCGAGATCGTGGACGGCAAGTCGGTGTGCGCGCTGCTGAGAGCCACGGCCGCGGGCGTTTCCGGGGAACCGATAGGTCGTTCCCTTCGGACGGCCCGTCAGCTGGAATCCCACCATTTCGAGCCGGCCGTCGTCGTCGCGATGGAAGAGGGCCTCGGTTCGAGCCGGCGGCGTTTCGGAGACGCTGCGGCGGGCGGTGATCATTCCCAGGCAGTCGCCGTTGACCCACACTTCGAGAATCGCCTCTTTCGGGGTGAACGCCGAAATGCTGTGCACGGTGATGACCCCGCGTCGAACACGCGGCTTCCCACGCGAAACGGCTTCGGCACGTTGAAACGGATCGGTGTGTCCATCGCTGCCGCCGGTCCCGAGGTCAAGGCGGTCAACGCCAGACCCATCATCACCGCTGCACGAATCGATCCGCTCCCGCTCTTCATCACGCCTCCCTTGTTTCGATTTGGTCAGTGGGCGCGTTGCGCGCTCCGACCCGGGAAGAGCAACGGAGGTGCCAAGCATCACGAGTGCAGAGATGTAACGAAGCCAGCGTCGCTAAGCTTTTGCGATTTTCTGAGCGTCGTCCTAACTCTCGTGGACACGCGCCTTGCGTTGTCGCATCGCGAGCGTCGCGACAGTGGATGCGTTACGAAGGTCTTGCGCGCTCGCCGAAGACGCCGCTACCGACGTAATCGACGACCGACACAACTGTCGCCGACAAAGGGGTCAGGTCTCCCATTGCGTCATCGGACGCCGGCCCCTACAGCAAATGCGGGAGGATGTCGCGCAGGTTGCGAGAACGCGCACGACCGCGGAGGCGGCCGCGACGCAGCTCGTCGCTCTTCGGGTTGAACGCGATCGAACAGCCGACGAGCGCGCGCCGCGGCGACGTCGTTCGCGTGATCGCCGATGAAAGCGCAGCGCTTGAGTGGGATGTCCTCGCGCAGCGCGATCGAGCGCAGCGCGACGCACTTTCCCTCCATGTCGAACGGCGTGGCGTGCCAGTGCGAGATCTGACCCTCGCCATCGAAGACGATGCGGTTCGTGTAGACCTCGTCGAAGGGATGGTCGGGAAACAGCGTGTCGAGGAGAACGTCCAACGTTCCCGAGACGACCGCGAGGCGGGCGCCGTGGGATTTCAGCTCGAGCAGGGTCTCCCGCGCTCCATCCACGAGGGTCAGATCGCCGAAAGCCGAGGTGATGGCGTCACGGGTCGCCCCCGCGTCGCGCCACGATGCGATGTCCAGGGCCACCCACTCCGCGTAGGAGAGCTTCCCACGGTTGTAGAGGTCCCAGCGAAGGACGTTCTGATCGTCGCTTCCCGTGAACCGGTGGTTCAGGACCTCCCAGACCGTCTTGTCCTCGGGGTGGTGGACGAGCGTGCCGTCCACGTCGAACGCGACGAGATCGAAACGGCGCGTCACGAGCGAACGGGCTCGAGCCGCGCGATGACGCTCTTGAAAGCGGGCGTCCCCGACTCGGGATCGACGCGGCGCGGGACGACGGCATTGGCTTCGGGTAGTACATCGCGACATTTCCCGGGGATGTCGATGAACGCGGCGACGACGCGGAGCTGTCCGGTCGAGGTGATCACGTCGACGGGGTCGTTCTCGCGAACGCCCAGGCGTCGCGCCGTCGGCCTCGGCCATCATCACGACGTCGCGCCGCGTGACGCCTCGGTACAGATCCTCGTCTTCGTAGACCACCGTGTTGAACTGCCCTTCGCTGCGGAGCGTCATCAGCCGGAACTTCGCCCGGGCCGGGCCGGAACGACAGGAGCGCCGTCACCTGGGCGCGGGCCCGGCCGGAGGGCGTCGCGAACGTCGGCACGTGGAAGGTCCGCCCGGGGATCTGGAACTCCATCTTGGTCGCGCCGATCGAGGCGACGGGCGCGTATCCCGGGCACGACGGCCGCCATCGCGCGGCGTACGGCGTCGTGGCTCGTCATCGTCTCGAATGGGAACGGGCCGGCGGGAGCAGGCGAGCGGCCAGGCGCGCAGATGACCTCGACCTCGCTGCGGAACTCGCCGCTCGGGGCGTCCTCGCCCCCGTCCGAGAGGCGGACGAAGTTGAACATGCTCTCCTGAGTCGTCGCCTGCTTTTCCTCGTCGCGCGCGAGCACGGGGAGCACGACGTGGTATCGCCCGCGGCCGTGCACGTGCCCCTCGTTCAGCTTCGTCGCGATGGCGCAGGTCGGTGTCGATCCGCTGGAGCGCCCGCGCCGACCAGGGCCGATCGGGATTCGACCCGAACAGGTTCCCGCCGAGGAAGACCCCGACGCGGATCTTCCCCGCCTCCGGCCGCCTCCATGCAGCGGAAGGTATCGAGCCCCGGCGTCGACGCGGGAGGGATCCCGTAGATCTCCTCCATCTTCTTGGCGAACGCTTCCTTCAGGGCCGGCGAGAACCCGACCGAGCCGACGCCCTGCACGTTGCTGTGGCCCCGGATCGGAAGTAGCCCGCAACCCTCGCGGCCGACCCAGCCGCGCGCGAGCCGCGAGATTGGCGAGCGCGCCGATGTTCCGCACGCCGTGCTCGTGGTGCGTGAGCCCCATCGCCCACAGAGAAGACACCGCGGCGCGCCGACGACCAACGCGGAGACCGCGCGGATCGATGTCGGTTCGCGCGAGCCCGCTCTCCGCAAGGAGCGTCTCCCAGTCCGCCGCACGCACGTCCGCCTCGACTGCGTCCCACCCTTCGACGTGGTCGCGCACGAAGGCGCGGTCGACGCCGTCCCGCTCGATGACCCCTTCAACAACGCCTTGAAGCACGCGATGTCCGCGCCGACGTGCGGCTGCAGGTAGATGTCGGAGACGTCCGAGCCGAACAGGAGGGATCCCGGACGCGACGGGAATCTTGAAGCGGACGAGCCCCAGCTCCTTCACCGGATTGATGACGATCACGGTGCCGCCGCGCTCCCTGATCTCGACCAGCTTGACGATCAGTCTGCGGGTGATTCGACGACGGGTTCGCCCCGGCGACGATCGCCAGGTCGGCCTTGTCGAGATCGTCGAGCACGAGCGTCGACGTGCCGCTCCCGAGGATGCGCGACAGCGCCACGCCGGAGGCCTGGTGGCAGTAGAACGAGCAGTTGTGGATGTTCGCGGTCCCGTACGCGCGGGCGAGCGTCTGCATCAGGAACGCCGCCTCGTTCGACGACCGCCCCGAGCTGTAGAAGAAGGTCGCTTCCCGCGGCGACGCCTTTGAGATCCGCTGCCACGCGGTCGAGCGCCTCGTCCCATCCGATGCGGCGGAAGTGCGTGTCGCCTGCGCCAGCCCGATCGGGAACGCCAGGCGCCCCGCCGCTTCCATCCGGAGCGACGACCACGATTCCAGCTCCGCGATCGAGTGCTCGCGGAAGAACGCCTCGCCGATCGGCCTCTGCATGTCCCCGGCCTGCGCCTGGATCGACTTCTTTGCAGACCTCCGGGAACGAGCCGCTCTCGTTGACCATCCCGCCTTGCTGGCCACCCATTCCATAAGCGCACGTCTTGCAAGCGTTCTTCGAGCGCATCCGCTTGTAGAGCTTGTACATGCCGCCCGGCCTCGCGTCCCTTCCGGAACGTGTAGGCGAGGGCGGCGAAACCGCCCGCTGCGGAGACTCGGGGCTTGGGCATACCCTTCTTTATTATCCACCCTTGTGGAGCCACCTCATCGGCGTACAACGGTGTCAAGGCCTCGGGGAACGAGCCATGAACATCTCGTGTGCTCAAGGTGGCGGCTGTCACCCTGGCGGCCGCCACGGCGTTCGTCATCATCGAGTCTCGCCCGCGACCTCACTTTCGAAGACCGCGTCAAGGCCCAAGAGGCGATCGAGCGCGTCTACTACGCGCACCAGATCGGTGCGACCGTGCCGTTCGAGAAGGCGGTGCCACGCGCAGTGCTCGAGAAGAAGGTGACGACCTACCTCGAGAGCAGTCGGTCGCGCTCGACACGATCTGGCACAGGCCCGTGACCGCCGGAGATGCTGCGGCGCGGAGCTAGAGCGCATCGCTCGCGACACGCGTTTCCCCGACCGACTGAACGAGATCTACGCGGCGCTCGGCGTACGACGCCGTTCCTCGTCGAGGAGTGCGTCGCGAGGCCGGCGGTCGTGGACCGCATGGTGCGGAGCTTTCAGGCGGCGGCGCGCCCAGCCAGGGATTCGATGCTTACTGGCATGGCCTGGAATCGCGGCTCGGCGTGAACAGTGCTCCGGCCGTCGCCGTCGGCGATCGCTTGCCGGTCGTTGCCGCGGCGCGTGCCGGCGTCGTGCTCCGGCTCCCGACGCGTGGACCAACGGTGTGCTAGGGAAGGTTCCCACCAGGACGAAACGTCGAGGGCCGTGTGGACCGGATCGCTCATGCTCGTCTGGGGTGGAGTCGGAACCAGCGGCACCAATCCTGGCTACCGCTACGATCCGCTCATCGACGACTGGACCCAGATGTCGATCGTCGGCGCACCGCCGAAGGGACCCGGGTCGTCGCTCGTGTGGGCATCCGACGAGATGATCGTCTGGGGCGGCGGCAACGTTCGCAGGTTCAGGGTTCCCGAGCGCCGGCCGTTATGACCCGCAGACCGATACCTGAGTTCCATCTCGAGCGTCGGCGGCCCCGGAGCTCGCTCTGTACCAGCTCGGCCGTATGGACCGGATCGGTCATGTTGACTTCCGGAGGGCGGGGTGTGGGGGCAACCTCGCCGACGGCGGGATCTACGATCCGTCCACGGACGCGTGGAGCCCGATGTCGACGGCGGGCGCCCCATCGCCGCGGTACAACCACGTCGCCGTCTGGACGGGCTCGAAGATGATCGGTCTGGGGTGGGTCGATGTCGCCGACCCGAAGCGATCAACACGGGCGGAGTTTTCGACCCCAGCACGAACACCTGACGGCGACTGCGACGGCGGGTGCGCCGGCGCCGCGTGCGGCGCCGCCACGGCAGTCTGGACCGGTGCTCGAATGGTTGTGTGGGGAGGAGCGGACAACAACAACGCCTACGTGAACACGGGGGCCGCTACGACCCGAATCAGAACGTCTGGCAATCGACGTCCACCCGTGAACGCACCGACCGCGCGCGCTGGTCACGTCGGCGTGTGGTCCGGATCCAAGACGATCGTCTGGGGCGGCTTCGGTACCGGCGGAAAGGTCAACACCGGAGGACTCTACGACCCCGCCGCCGATTCTGATCGCAACGCCCACCGTCGGCGCTCCCTTCCCCGCTCCAACCCGTCGGTGGTTTGACCGGGACCGAGATGATCGCGTGGTGGCGAGGGGTGACCGGGGGGCCTGAACACCGGGGGCGGTTCAACCCCGCCGACCGGGACGTGGACACCGACGACGATCTACGGCACGCCGAACCCCGTGATCGATTCCCCGCTTTCTGACAGGAACCCTCATGCTCGTGAGCGGTGCGCCAGGTGGCCGATACGACCCGCTCCTCGACATGTGGACTCCGATCGCCTTCCAATCCTTCTCCAATCAGTGGTGGTCCTCTCCCGCGGTTTGGACCGGCCATTACGTGGTCTACTGGAATGGGCAGTCGGGCGGCGGCTGGCGCCATGGCCGATCGCCAACACCTGGCTGCCGGTCTCCACGACCGATGGTCCGTCGTTTCGGGAACAACATGACGGCCGTCCGGACGGGACACCAAATGATCGTCTGGGGCGGTATCAAGTACCCGAATCCATTTCCTGACGACGGGCAAGCGGTACGACCCGGAGGCAGACCTGTGGTGCCGATGCTCCGTCGCGCGCGCCCCCGGCTCGCGCAAGCCACGTTGCCGTCTGGTCGGGGCACGATGATCGTGTGGCGCGGAAACAATGCCGGCACATCTCACGACCGGCGGCCGCTACCACCCGGCGCGTCGGATAAGTTGGCGACCGACGCGACTTCGGGAAGCCTGGCGGGCCGCCAACAATCGACGGCGATCTGCAGCGGATCGGAGATGATCGTCTGGGGAGGGCAGACGAACACGGAGGGCGCTACGATCCGGCGAGCGACACGCGGGCGCCGACGTGCGCCCGGAACCCGCCTACGGCGCGTTTCGCGCATACGGCGGTCTGGTCCGGCGACCGGATGATCGTGTTCGGCGGCAACGTCGGCGGCGGATTCAAGACTGCCGGTATCGAGCTGTACGATCCGCAATACGATATGTGGTCCGCCGGGGTATGGCCGGTGTCCCGATGGCCCGAAGCCTCACTCGGCCGTTTGACCGGCGATGCGATGATCGTCTGGGGTGGCAGTTCGGAGCGCCGGGAACTTGAGACCGGCGGGGTCTACTCGCCCGACACCGATCGAAGATGCGCCTCGCCGGCTCGTGCGATAACTGCCCGACCGTCGCAACGCTGCGCAGGCGGACGCGGATGGCGACGGCGCCGGCGATGCATGCGACTGCCAGCCGAATGACCCGGACGTCGACACGGCCGCCGGAGGTGGGTCCGATCACGGTCGATCGCACGGACACCGCCGCCGACCTTCCTGGCCGGCGCTCGCGATCGCCGCAGCGTGGCGCGATCTCGCGGCGACCTCGCCAACGAAGGGGCCGGGGCAGTACGGCGATTGTCCTCGTGCAGGGCCTGACGGCCACCGGATACCCCGACTCCAGACGTCCCCGTGGAGTCGCACGGCTACTTATCTTGTCCAGGCGCGCAACCACATCTGTGGCCCGGCTCCCTGGGTTCACGCTCGGGCGCAGGCTCGTGTCAACACGAGCGCGGGGGCCTGTCCCTGAGTTAGTTGGTCAGGGTACGCGAACAAGGTTGACCGTGACCGGTCTTGTCGCTCGTGTTGTAGAAGTAGGTGCGGTAGCGGGGAACGCCACCTGGATCCGGCTCGCGGTCGACGTGAAGTACGGCGACGCCCCCGAGACGCCCGGAGCGTTGACCTCGCTGGAGAATTGCATCAGCCCCTTCTCCTCGAAGACCTTGACGATCGACTCCTCGTCCGGCAGCAGGAAGACGCCGACCGTGCCCGGCCGGTAGACCTCCCCTTGATCTGTCCCTGAAGGCCCAGCACCATGGAGGTGAACCCGTCGGCATCGACGACGCCTCCCTGGATCAGGCGGATCGTTTCTTTCGGGCTCACGGGAGGGACGGTGACCTCGCGCAGCAGGAGCGAAGCGGCCGTGGCTGACCGGGCCGTCGATCGAGACGTCTGCCGCTGACCTTCCAGACCTTGGGGAAGTTGTTGACGAAGACGGTCTGCACTTCCTGCGACGGCCGTGCCGGCGGGCGACAGCAGGAACGCCGCCGACGGCGGCGATTACGAGCACGATCGGGACGAGCTTCTTCATGGCGGCAGACCTCCTGCGCCCAAGGGTACGCGGAGTGAGCGGATCACGCCGTGCTCGTCTCGAGGCGTCGTTCTATCGCCGCCCGGCGCTCGTCGTGGCGCGGTGACCTCCTCGGCCGGACGCTCTGCCGCGAGCTGCCCGACGGAGCCGTCCTGCGCGGCCGCCTGGTCGAGGTCGAGGCTTACGACGGTCCCTCCGATCGCGCGAGCCACGCCTTCAGGGGGCGCACGGTTCGTAACCGGTGGATGTTCGAGGACGGCAGGCATCGCGTACGTCTACCTCGTCTACGGATGCACCACTGCCTGAATATCGTCACCGGGGACGCGGGACTTCCTGCGGCGATCCTCCTGCGCGCGGCGACGTCGCCGAACGGGACTTCCGCTTCGGGCCCGGGACGGCTGACGCGTGCGTTCGGAGTGAGCCGCGATCTCGACGGCTCGTCGTTCCTCTCGGGACCGTTGTGGCTGGAGGCCGGCGAGCCCGTCGTCGATTCCGCGGTCCGCCGGACGCGCCGCATCGGCGTCGACTACGCCGGCTCCTGGGCGTCGCGTCGCTACCGATTCATCGTCACGGGTCATCCTGATCTGCTCGGGGCCGAAGGCGTTGCGTTAGAAGCTCTTAAGGAAAAAGCAGAATGTCCCGGCTCTGGAACCGGAATGTCACCGCGGCGACCGTACGCTAGAGCGGCATGTCGATCGTCCTCGACCAGATCACCAAGCGGATCGACCGCCACGCGATCGTCAATCAGGTCTCGCTCGAGATCGGCGATGGGGAGCTGCTCGTCCTCCTGGGGCCGAGCGGCAGCGGCAAGAGCACGATCCTCCGGATGATCGCGGGGCTCACGCCTTGCGATCACGGCCGCGTGATCCTCCATGGCCGTGACGTCACCACGCTTCCGCCGCAGAAGCGCGGTGTGGGCATCGTCTTTCAGAACTACGCCCTGTTCCGCCACATGACCGTCTCCGAGAACATCGAATTCCCCCTCAAGATCCGTGGGCTCCGCAAGGACGAGCGCCGCCGGCGCCGCGAGGAGCTGCTCGAGCTCGTGGACCTGGCCGGCTTGGGCTTGCGCATGCCGGGACAGCTGTCCGGCGGCCAGCAACAGCGCGTCGCACTCGCCCGCGCGCTCGCGAACCGTCCCGAGATCCTGCTGCTCGACGAGCCTTTCGCGCGCGCTCGACGCGAAGATACGCGTCGATCTGCGACGCGCCGTGCATCGCATTCAGCGCGAGATGGGCGTCGCCACGATCTTCGTCACGCACGACCAGGAGGAAGCGTTCGAGGTCGCCGACCGCATCGGCGTGCTCGACCACGGACGACTCCTCGAGGTCGGGCCACCTCTCGAGCTGTACGCGCGGCCCCGCACCGAGTTCGTCGCGCGCTTCCTGGGGGCGGCCAATCTCATGGTCGGCATCAACGAGCCTCACGGGGTCCGCATCGGTCCCTGTCTGTTCCCGCTGAAGACGACCGGCGGGGAGAAGGAAGACGCCGGGCGCGTGCAGGTGCTCTTCCGTCCCGAGGACGTCGCGGTGAAGGATGCCGCCGACGCGCTCGAATGGCCGCGGCTCGGAGAAGCCGTCGTCGAGGAGAGCGCGTTCTTCGGCTCTGTCGAGAGACTGCGGCTGCGCATCCCGGAGCTCAAGGGGTTGCGTGCATGATCGATCCCCCGGTCTTCGGCGAAGAGGATCGTGATCGAGGCCAGCCGCTCGCAGCACCAGGCGCGCCGCTACCCTCTGGTCAAGGGCGATGCGGCGTGGGTGGGCCTGCGTCGCATTCACGCCCTCCCGCACCCCGGCCTGCGCCTTCTGGCCGTGGCGGGGAAGGACGTCGGCGACGCGTCCGCCATCGCGCACGCGGCGCGTCTCGCCGAGCTTGCCGACGCGCGTTTGACCGTCCTCGCCGGGAGGGCACGGCGAGCGTCGCCGGCGTCGAGACGCGCAAGCTCGTCGGGACGCTCGACGAGGCCGTGGCGCGTGAGGCGCGAGCGCGACACCGTGGATCTCGTCATCCTCGCGCCGACGCCCGAGGAGGCTCCGCACATCGTCTCGCGGGTGATGCGCGCGAGCGAGCACCACGCGCTGGTCGCGCGTGCGGGAGCGTCCGCGCTCGAGCGCGCTTCTCTGCGTGGCCGGCGGCGAGCAAGGCAAGGTGGACACGCTTGTTCGCGGGCGGCTGCTGCGCCACATCGGCGTCGAGGTGACGGTGCTTGATGGTCGTCCCGGGCGACGCGCCCGACCCGGTCGCGGACGCCCAGGCCCAGCGCTTCGTCGCCGCGGGAGCCAAGACGCTCGTCTCCGCGGGAATCACGACGCGCACCGCCGTCCGGCACGGAGACGCCGGCGAGCGCATCGAGAGAGGAGGTGCAGACGGCGCCTACGACCTGATCGTCGTCGGTTCGCCGCCGCTCGGTTCCGAGGCAACCGGATCCGTTCGACGGCCTGGTGGGGCGCCTGCTCGCGTCGCCGTCGATGCCATCCATTCTCGTCGTCCGTTCCGCGCCCTAGGCGCTCGAAATCGGAGAATCTCCATGCGTCACTCGCTCCGCAGCCTTCTCGTTCTCGCCGTCTTGGGAGCCGCCTGCGCCGTTTCGCTCGCCGCGGAAAGCGCGTCTCGATTCTCAACGTGTCGTACGACCCGACCCGGGAGCTCTACCGCGATGTCAACGCGGCGTTCGCCGCGGTCTGGAAGGCCAAAACGGGCGAGGTCGTCACGGTGCAGCAGTCCCACGGCGGGTCCGGCAAGCAGGCGCGCGCGGTCGCCGACGGCCTCGAGGCGGACGTCGTCACGCTGGCGCTGGCCTACGACGTCGACGCGCTGGCGGTCTCGGGGCTCCTGGCCTCGGACTGGCAGAAGCGGCTGCCGAGACAACAGCTGCCCCTACACCTCGACGATCGTGTTCCTCGTCCGCAAGGGAAACCCGAAGGGGATCAAGGACTGGGACGATCTCGTCCGGCCGGGGATTCAAGTCATCACGCCCAACCCCAAGACCTCGGGCGGCGCGCGGTGGAACTACCTCGCGGCCTGGGGCTTCGCGCTTTCGAAATACGGAAACGACGAGGCGAAGGCGAAGGACTTCGTGGCGCGCCTCTTCAAGAACGTCCCCGTCCTCGACACCGGGGCGCGCGGGTCGACGGTGACGTTCGTCGAGCGGGGTTTGGGTGACGTGTTGATCGCCTGGGAGAACGAGGCGCTCCTCGCGGTGCGGGAGCTCGGCAAGGACAAGCTCGAGCTCGTCGCGCCCCAGCGATCGATCCTCGCCGAGCCTCCCGTCGCGGTCGTGGACAAGGTCGCCGCGAAGCACGGCACGACGGAGCTCGCCAAGGCATACCTCACGTACCTCTACTCGGATCCCGGACAGGAGATCGTCGCGAAGAACTTCTACCGGCCGCGCAATGCAGCCGTGGCCGGGCGCTACGCGTCGCAGTTTCCCAAAATCGAGCTGTTCACGATCGACAAGGTGTTCGGCGGGTGGGATCGGGCGCAGAAGGTGCACTTTGCCGACGGGGCGTCTTCGATCAGATCTTCGGAGCGGGCCGGTGACCGCCGCCGACCGGCGCGTCCTCCGGGGTTCACGCCCGCGATCTCGCTGACGGTCGGCTACGTGTCGCTACTCATCCTGATTCCGTTGGCGACTCTCGTCCTGAAGACGGCGTCCTTGAGCCCGGCCGCATTCTGGGCGGCGGTGACTTCTCCGCGCGCGCTGGCCGCCTACCGCTTGAGCATCGTCACCGCGTTTGCCGGCGGCGCGATCAATGCGGTGTTCGGAACGATCGTCGCGTGGGTGCTCGTCCGTTACCAGTTCCCGGGAAGCGCGTCGTGGACGCCCTGGTCGACCTTCCGTTCGCGCTCCCGACGGCCGTCGCGGGCATCGCGTTGACGTCGCTGTACGCGGAAAACGGCTGGATCGGAAAGCAGCTCGCCCCGATGGGGCTCAAGGTCGCCTACACGCCGCTCGGCATCGTCGTCGCGCTGACGTTCGTCGGTCTGCCGTTCGTCGTGCGGACCGTCCAGCCGGTCCTTCAGGACCTCGAGCCCGAAATCGAGGACGCTGCGGCCGTGCTCGGAGCGGGGAGGGTCTCGACGCTGCTCCGCGTCGTGCTCCCCGCCGTGCTGCCGGCGCTGGCCACCGGCGTCGCGCTGGCGTTCGCGAGGGGCTTGGGGAGTACGGCTCCGTGGTGTTCATCGCCGGCAACATGCCGATGGTCTCCGAGATCACGCCGCTGCTCATCATGATCAAGCTCGAGCAGTTCGACTACGCGGGGCGACCGCGATCGCCCTCGTGTTTCTGATCGTGTCCTTCTCGATGCTGCTCGTGGTCAACGCCCTGGCCCGCCGGGCCGCGGCGCGGCTCCGGATGCGCTGAGACCATGAGCGAACGCCGCACATCACGCCCCGGCCACCGCGACGAGAGCCGCGCCGTCCGGGTGTTGCTGATCGGCATCGCGATGTCCTTCCTCGTCTTGTTCCTCTTCATGCCGCTCGTCGCGGTTTTCGCGAAGGCGTTCGAGAAGGGCGCCTCGGCCTACTTCGCCGCAATCGCCGAGCCCACCGCCCGTGCGGCGATCCGCCTGACACTGACCGTCGCGGCGATCGTCGTTCCGATCAACGTCGTCTTCGGCATTGCCGCCGCGTGGGCCCTCGCCAAGTTCGAGTTTCCGGGGCGAGGCGTCTTGCTCACGATCATCGATGCGCCGTTCGCGGTCTCGCCGGTCGTCTCCGGCATGGTGTTCGTGCTGCTCTTCGGAGCGCACGGGGTGATCGGCCCCTGGCTGATCGCTCATGGCATCAAGATCATCTTCGCCCTGCCCGGCATGGTGATCGCAACCCTCCTCGTGACTTCGCCGTTCGTCGCCCGCGAGCTGATCCCGTTGATGGAGAGCCAAGGCAACGACGAGGAAGAGGCCGCGCTCACGTTGGGCGGGTCGGGCTGGCGAACGTTCTTCCACATCAGCCTTCCCAAGATCCGCTGGGCGTTGCTCTACGGCGTGGTGCTCTGCAATGCCCGCGCGATGGGGAGTTCGGCGCGGTCTCGGTCGTGTCGGGTCACATCTCGGGGCTGACCAACACGATCCCGCTCCACGTCGAGATCCTCTACAACGAGTACCAGTTCTCCGCGGCCTTCGCGGTGGCCTCGCTCCTCTCCTTGCTGGCTCTGGCGACGATCGCCATCAAGGCCGTCGTCGAGCGGCACGTCCCGCGGTCCGACGGCTGATAGCATGAGCCCATGCGGCGATCGAGCCTCAGCCTCGTCCTGATCGCGCTCAACGTCTCGCTCGCGCTGGTCGCCGTGGCCGGGCTGGCCGGTGCGGCGGCGGCGCTGCTCCGCCGCTTCACCGACGACCAGGCGTTGGAGCGCGTGCGCGTCGCGGCGCTCAGCGCCGAGCGCGGCATCACGGAGCGCGGCGAGGCCTTGGCGGCGATGACGCTCCTGCTCGCGGCGCACGCCACCCCCGTGGATCTGCTCTCGGGCCCGGAGACGGCCTCTGCGAACCTCGAGAGCTTCCGGTCGACCGGCGGGCTGGCCGCCGCCGCCTTGCTTCGCGGCGTCCGCGCCGTCGCGACGGCCGGACCGGAGCTCGACTGGACCGAGATCGCCCCCTCTCCGCGCCCGGCGTGGAGCCTGTCCGCCCCCGCGGCGGGAGGCCTGCAGCTGGCGTCCGCAGCGCTGCCCGCGCGGATGGTGCCTACGTGCTCGCGGTGGTCAAGGTCCTGGACGCGGACTTTGCGCGGCACCTGGGCGAGGAGATCGGTGCGACGGTGAAGATCGTCGATGCGGCGCGCGGCACCGGCGACCTCGGCGACCCGAAGCTCGGACTGCGCGCGCGCGTCATGCACGACGCGGCTCCCGAGGCGAGGCGGATCGACGGGCTCGGCGTCTATGCGACGGTCTTAGCGCTGCGCAGCTCCGACGGGCGCGTCGCGGGGTTCCTCGAGACCGAGATCCCGACGTCACCCTCGCGCGAGGCGCGCCTCCGCCTGGTGCGGCGCCTCGCGATGTTCGCCGTCATGATCGGCGGCCTCGCGGCGCTCGCGTCGGTCGTGGTCGCGCGTCGCATCGCGGCGCCGCTCGAAGGTCTGACCGAATCGGCCGATCGCATCGGCGGCGGCGATCTCACGACGCCGATCGGCACGGCGGGCTGGGCGGAGATCGGCCGACTCGCCGCCTCGATGGAAGAGATGCGGCGCCGGCTCCGGCGTTTGACCGCGGACCTGGAGGCGCAGCAGTCCGACGCCCGTGCGATGGTCAACGGGATCGTCGAGGGGGTCTACGTCGTGGACGGCGAGCGGCGGGTCGTGCAGATGAACCCCAGGCGGCCGCGGCGCTTTCGATCGATCCGGCGGCCGCGATCGGCAAGTTTTGCGGCGACGTGCTGAACCCGGAGCCGACCGGGAACACCCGCCCTTGCGAGAGAACTGCCCGATCCTTCATGCGCGCTTCCGCGGGAGGCGCGCGCGACGGAGCGTCTGATCCTTCCCGACGGCCGGAGGCGAACGGTCGTCGTGACGAGCTCGATGTCGGGCGGCGACCGGCAGTTTCAGCTGCTGCGCGACGAAACCGAGATCGAGGCGGCGCGACGCCTGAGAGACGCGGTGCTCGCCAACATCTCCCACGAGTTCAAGACGCCGCTCGCCGCGCAATTGGCCTCGCTCGAGCTGCTCGTGGATCGGCTCCCCGATCTCGGTCCCGACGAGACGCGCACGCTGATCGTGTCGCTGCAGCGCGGCGCGCTGCGTCTGACGCAGCTCATCGACAATCTGCTCGAGAGCGTCCGCATCGAGGCGGGCGCGTGACGCTGCGCCGGCAATCGGTGCGCTTGGACGAGATCGTCGAAGAGGCCGTCGAGATGGTCCGTCCGCTGGCCGACCAACGGGCGCAGACGATCGACGTCCGGCTTCCTCATCCGCTTCCCACCGTGACGGGCGACGGTCCCCGGCTCGTCCAGGTGATCGTGAACCTCCTCGCGAACGCCGGCAAAGTTCGCACCCGATCGTTCGACCATCCGCGTGGGAGGGGACGTCACCGCAGGTCACGTGACGCTCTTCGTCGAGGACGAAGGGCCGGGCTGGACCGAGGACGTCGAGCCTCAGCTGTTCGAGCCGTTCGTGCGCTCGATGGGGGAAGAACCGGAGTCCTCGGGGGTCGGCCTGGGGCTCTACATCGCGAAGTCGATCGTCGCGAGGCACGGCGGATCGATCGACGCGCATTCGGGAGCGGTCGCACGCGGGTCGCGGTGAAGCTCCCGTCCACGGCCGGCCCGTGACGATCCTCGTCGTCGACGATGACCGCGAGCTCCGCGAATTGATCGGATTCGTGTTGCAGAGCGCGGGGTACCCGGTCGTCGAGGCCGGCGATGGGCTCGTCGCGCTGCGCCGGCACGCCGAAGCAAGCCCGACCTCGTGATCCTGGACGTCAACCTGCCGGGGATCGACGGGTTCGAGGTCTGTCGCAGGATTCGCCTCGACTCCGACACCCCCGTGATGATGCTCACCGTGCGTGGCGAGGAAGCGGACCAGGGTGAAGGGGCTCGACCTCGGCGCGGACGACTACCTCGCGAAGCCGTTCAGCCCGCGCACGCTGCTGGCGCGGGTGCGGGCCTGTTGAGGCGCCGGGGGCCGGAGCGTCCGGCGCCGTTGGGCGAAGGGCGATCGTGCTCGAGCCCGATCTCCAAACGGTGAGCGTCTCCGGTGCGTCTCCGGTGCGGCTCACGAACTTGGAGTTTCGCTTGCTCAAGCGCTGGTCGCGGCGCCGAACCGCACGCTGCCGCCGGAGCGCCTGGTGCGCCAGGTTTGGGGCACCGCGCGACCGGCGACCGTCAGCTCTTGAAACAGCTCGTCCACCGCGTACGGCAGAAGGTCGAAGCCGATCCCGCCGATCCGCGCTACCTGAAAACCGTCTCCGGCGTCGGCTACCGCGGAGGTTTAGGGGTGGGGGCATTCCCTTTTCGAGTCAAAGCGGTAATCCAGGGAGCTTTGCGAGAGAAGGGAATGCCCTCGACTCACTGGACCTCAAGACGCGGCCAGTCCGGAGCATCCACAGCTCGGCGCGGACACGTGCGTCGGGGCAGGGCGCGGCGAACGGCCCGGGCGTAGACGCCCAACTGTCCGCCGTGGCGCGCGATCGCACCGTCGTCCGATGCGTCGGTCTTGTAGTCGGCGACGACGATCGTGTCGTCGTGTTCGCGGTAGAGAAGGTCGATCGTGCCGTGCCAGAAGAGCCCGTCTTCGCCCAGCAGCAATGGCACCTCTCGGCCGAGGACTCGAGCCTCGCGAGGCGCGCGGCCAGCGGCGATCGCTTCGAACAGGCGCAAGACGGCCGCCGCTTCGTCCCGGCCAAAGCCAGAGTTCGGGATCTCGATCCCGGCGAAGCTTCGCGTGGACGATCCTCCCCACCGCCCGCGCGAGCTCAGGCTCGGAGGCTCCGGGGATCGCGGGCACGGGACCGTCCGCGTGGCCGAGGATCGCTCGGCGAGCGGAACGACGTGTCGATCCGCGCGTGAGCACGGCCGCCGCGTCGAAGCGCGCGTGAGGGCGTCGGGGCGCCCAGGGCGGGCCGCCAGTCGATCCGCCTTGCGGCCGCCGGAATCCGCGACCGTCCGCCGGGTCACGCCTTCCGTCCACGCGGCCAGCGCGTCGCTCCAGGCCGTCCCGGCCCCGCCGCCAGAACACCATGAGCCGGTCGCGCGCCCGCGTGAGCGCGACGTAAAGAGCCGCACGTTTTCCGCGTCCTCGTGGCGCAGATCATCGAGCGATGCCGCGATCGCGGCGCCGTTATGGAACGTCGGTCCGTTGACCCGCACGTACTCGTCCCGCTCCACGCGCGTCATGCGGGCCGTGAAACGCCGGATGCGCACGGCTCGATCGCGAGGCGGCCGTGTCGGCAGGATGACGACCCGCGCTTCGAGCCCCTTGGCCTTGTGGATCGACATGACCCGCACCGCGTCGTGGTCGGCATCGGCGAGCGGCGAGTCGCCTCCTCGTCGAACTCGGATCCTTCCTCCGAGCGCGTCCAGCGTTTCAAGAAGCGTGCGGTGACCGTCGCGAGAAAGCTCGCTCGCGGCCAAGCTCAGCTTCTCGAGGTTGGCGACGCGCTGCGCCGCTTCGAAGGCGAGCCCCGACAGCGCGACCAGCCCCGAGGCGTCGAGCACGTGCCGCACGGCGCCGTCGACGGAGAGTCGCTCGACCGTAAGCCGCAGCGCGGTCAGAGCGCGAATCGGCGGCGGCCAGGGCGGGGAGGGACCGCGTCCCGGCTGCATGCGCGAAAGCTCGGTGTCGGGAACGCCGCCGGCGGGCGAGCGCCGGTACGCCAGGAGCGCCACCGGGTCCTCCGGATCGGCGACCGCGCGCAGGACGGCCATCGCCTGGACGATCTCCGTGCGCTCGAAGAACGTGCGCCCGCCGCTCACCACGAAGGGAATCGCGGCCTCGCGCAGCTGCCGCAGGTACGGCGGCAAGTCGGTGAACCCGCGAAAGAGCACGAGCACGTCGTCGTACCGGAACGCGCCCGCTCTTCGCCATGGCGCCGATCTCCGCGGCCAACGCGCAGCCCCTCGGCCCGCCTTCGCACCGGAGCCGTTGAAGCAGGCCGCGCCCCGTCGTCCAGATCTCGACCGCGGCGGCGCCGTCATCCCCGCGCTCGGCGGCGACGGGCTCGTAGCGCGGCAGGTAGTCCGACGCGACCCACACCGCCGGGCTTCTCCCTTCGAACAGCGCGTTGACCGGCGCGGAGAACGGCGAGGGTCGACCGGAAGTTCGAGGTCAGCGACAGCTCGGCGCCCCTTGAGCGAGGATGTTGCTCGACGGCGCGCCGGTACGCCGCGAAATCGGCGCCGCGAAATCGATAGATCGACTGCTTGGCGTCGCCGACGATGAACAGGCTCCCCGGGCCATCGTCGTCTCGTACGCGTCCTTCGCAAGGCTTCCGGCGTCCTCCGCGAGGAAGAACACGATCTCGTACTGGATCGGATCGGTGTCCTGGAACTCGTCGACGAGGATCATCGCGAACCGTCGCTTGAGCGACGCGCGGACGTCGAGATCGTCCCGCAGCAGATCGCGGGCGCGCACGAGCAAGCCGTCGAAATCGACCAGTCCCGCTCTGGTCTGGCGCGCGCGCAGACGCCGTGCGAACGGGAGGAGGGCGGCGAACAGGTCCGCCTCGAGCCGCTCGTCGAGACGGCGAGGCTCCGCACGAAGGGGCGCGCGCTCTTCGCGATCGACTCGAGCCGACGGGGCCTTACCGTCAGAGCCCGCACCTGGCGATGCGGACGACGCAAGTGGGGGATCGGCAGTGAGCACAGATCACGGGTCCGCATCGGAAGTCTCGGGTCCCTACCTGATCGGGTTAGGCGCCGCCTTGGGGGTAGGTGCGGCGCTCATCGAAGCGGCAATCGCGACGGTTCGATCAGGCCGCACCGTGTTGCTGGTCGGAAGAGTGGGTGACTTTATCTGGATGGCGCCGCTGGTCGGATTCGTGCTGGGTGTGGCCACTGCGCTGCTTCTGACGATACTGCGCCGCCTGGCACCTCGACTCTTCACTCCGCGCGTGAGCCTCACCGTCGTGCGGGCACGCTCGTCCTCCTGAGTCCGATCTTCCAGTTCCAGCGGATGCATCGATTGGCAGCGTTGCTGCTGGCGTTGGGGATCGGATTCCAGCTGGCAGCTGGCTCACCAGGCGTCCCGGTCGCATGGCGATGCTGCGCTGGGTGCTTCCTCTCGTGCTGACATGCTGGGCGGTTGGCGGGCTTGGTCTCGAGGCAGTCCGCAATCATCGTGAACAGGCGTGCGGTGCGGAGATTGCCCCCAGCCGACCCCGGATCGTCCCAATGTCCTTCTGCTGGTACTGGACACGGTGCGCGGGATGAGCCTGAGTCTGTATGGCTACCCCAAGGCCACCACTCCGGAGCTCGTCAAGTGGTCGAAACGGGGAGTGCGTTTCGACTACGCGGTAGCGTGCCGGCACCATGGACGCTCCTTCCCATGGGGTCATGTTCACTGGCCGCTTGCCTCGCGAGCTATCTGCCACCTTTCGCACGCCGTTCGACGAAAAGTTCCCAGTGCTGGCAGAGGCGCTGGCCAGGCATGGTTATCTCACCGGCGGCTTCGTGGCCAATATCTGGTACTGCGCGGCAGGTCATGGCCTGGAACGAGGGTTTCTCCGGTATCGCGATTACCCGCGGACTGCCTGGCGGTTGCTGAGGCTTCGGCCTTGGGTCGTTGGCTTTTGAGCAGGCCCCGGTACGCCATGCAATCGGCTGGTACGAGATGCTCTGGCGCAACGAACGCCGACCGGGTCTCCGATGAGTTTCTCCGCTGGGAAGCGGAGCCTCGAAGATGGGCGGCCCTTCTTTGCGTTCATCAATTGCTTCGACGCGCACAATCCGTTTGTCCCTCCGGCGCCATTCGACACGCTGTTCGCCAGCCACCGGGAGCGGTATTACGTACCGCGGTTCAAGATTCCAGACTTCCCGGACCTCACGGCCGACGAGATCGAGTTCACCCGGGACCAGTACGAAGGGGCGATCGGGTACATTGATCAAGCAGTGGTGCCGAGTGCTGGGGGAACTGGAACGGCGGGGGAACTGGATCGAACCATCGTCATCATCACCTCCGACCACGGCGAGCAGTTCGGAGAACACGATTTGATCGGACACGGCAACAGCCTCTACTCCCAAATCCTCCGCGTGCCTCTGTTGATCCTGTATCCGCCCCGGGTGCCGGCGGGGACCGTGGTGGCGCCGCCAGCGTAGGGCTGCAGGACCTGCCGACCACCGTACTGGACCTGGCTGGCCTCCCCAACGACTTGGGTCTCCAGGGTCGATCCCTAACCCGATTCTGGGAGCACCCTGCGGACCTGGGTGACACAGATGAGGTAGTCGTTTCGGAGATGCCGGGTGCGAGCGCGCCCAACGCCTTTTCGCTCATTGCGAACGGCCACCAGTATGCCTCCGCTGGTGGAAGCGTCCGGAAGCCGTGTTCGACCTCCAGGCTGACCCCACCGAGAAACCAATCTGGTAGGAACCGCATCCGGAGATTCTCTCCTGGCCCGGTTCCGTGCCATGGCCGCCGCCCTCGCCAAGGAAGACCCCCGGGTTGCAGAAGGTGAGGCGAGTGACACGCTCTGAGCCACGGGCTATTGACCAGTCGGTCCCCTCGAGCCCCGGCGTCTCTCAGATTGCCGTGCTCGCCCTGTGGTTCGTCCTCATGGCGGGGCTGCTGGAGGAGGCTGGCGTTCGATCGAACGATTCGGCCTGAAAAAGTTCATGCAGTGCCGCTGGATATCGTGTGGATGGCTCCCTGGTTGATGCGGCGTGGCTTCTCATCCCGGTCCTGCTGCTTCTCTTCGCTCGTCGCTTTGCGCCCCGCGCGATTTCCTAAGCGCGGTGGTGGGCCATCCTGGGCGGGTTCGCCGCTCTCCCGGTTCTCTTGCTCATCACCTCGCTGCACAAGGGCGTGGCAATGTTGCTGGCCGCGGGCATCGGGGTGCAACTCGGCCACATCGCTGCGGTGTGGCCCAGCGGGTTCAGCCGCGTGGTCAGGCGAACGTTGCCCGTCGCGTTCGGTCTGCCGGTCGTGCTGGAGCACCGCGCTGGTGGTGGGCTCGCAACGTCTGACGGAGCGACGGGCGATCCTCGCCCGGCCGGCGCCTCCTCTCGCGGCAAGCCGAACGTTTTGCTGATCGTGTGGGACACCGTTCGGGGCCAGAGCCTGAGCGCCCTATGGCTACGATCGTCCGACGCGACACCTTCCTGAGCAACCTGGCACAGAGGGGCACGCTTCGCGCGAGCGGTGAGCACCGCTCCTTGGACCCCTTCCCTCCCACGGGCAGCATTTTCACCGGACAATGGCCGTTCATGTTCTTCCGCGGGCACTGGAAGCCCATCGAGACGCCGACCCCAACCCTTGCCACTGTCCTGAGCCAGGCGGGTTACGCTACCGCCGGCTTCACCGCCAATCCGTTCTACACGTCCCCTCGCACCGGATCGACTCAGGGCTTCCAGCACTACGAGGAGTCCGGGCACGGAATATCCACTGCCTTCGCCCGTGCCCGCCTCGGATATGTGCTGGAGCATGAAGAAGTGGTTCCACGCGCTGCTGGGCCACAACGATATCTTCGACCGGAAGAGCGCGGATGATGTCGCCGCCGGGTTCCTGCACTGGCTCGACGGGCAGGACGACACGCCGTTCTTTGCCTTTCTCAATTTCTATGACGCCCACCGGCCCTACGTCGCGCCTTCTCCATTCCCGGAGCGCTTCGCGGGCGAGGCCCGACGAGACGGAACGGGCCCGGGCGATCCGTCGTGAGGCAGATGCGGAAGCCTGGTACCAGGACGAATACGACGGGCTGATCGCTTACCTGGACGACACCACTCGGCGTCTACTGGAGGAGCTTGATCGGCGAGGGGTGCTGGACAATACGGTGGTGATCATCACCGCGGACCACGGCGACCAGTTCGGCGAACATGGCAAAGTGGTTTCACATGAACAGCCTCTACCGGGTGCTGCTCGAGGTTCCGCTGCTGATCCGCTACCCCCAACGGCGTCCCCAGGGCACCGTGATAGAATCCCCAGTGAGTCTCCGCGACATTCCGCGGACCGCGCTCGCGCTCACCGGGAGTAACCTCGTCCATTGTCCCCGGGCAGTCCCTTACCCGGTTCTGGACTGGAGAGCCGCGCAGTGACCGACTCCTTGATCCTTTCCGAGCTCTCGGTAGAGCGGGACCTGAGCTGGGCCCGGTCTCGATGGTCTCCAACGGGCTGCATTACATTGCGACGGATGATGACTCGATCGAGCTCTATCATTACGCCGCAGATGCATCTGAGGCTTCGAATCTGCATGGATCCCCAGAGCACGCCGCCATCCTGGCCGAGTTTCACCGGGTGAGCGATAGCCTTGCCGCCTTATGCGCCAGGGCTCGTGCCCGAGCCACTTCGCTGAGTAGTGACGATACCGATGACGACCACCGCTGACGACCGGTGCCTGATGCCCGCGATCCGAACGCCGCCGAAGCTAAGAAAGGTGAGGCGAGTGACACATTCTGACGTGATGGCCCCAGGCCACGGCGCCGCTCCCGGCCGGCTCAGGCGCAACCCACGGCCGACGAGCGGATGAACATCGTGATCGGAGGCCATGTCGACTCGGTAAGAGCACGATCGTGGGCCGACTGCTGGCGCGACACCCATTCACTGCCCGAAGGGCAAGCTCGAGCAGGTCGAGGCGCTGTGCGAGCGCACCGCCAAGCCGTTCGAGTACGCCTTCCTGCTCGATGCGCTCAAGGACGAGCAGGCCCAGGGCATCACCATCGACGCGGCGCGGGTGCTTCTTCAAGACGCCGAAGCGCGACTACATCATCATCGACGCGCCCGGTCACATCGAGTTCCTCAAGAACATGGTCACCGGGCGCCGCCCGCGCCGAGGCCGCGCTGCTGGTCATCGACGCCAAGGAAGGCGTGCAGGAGAACTCCCGCCGGCACGGCTACATGATGTCCATGCTCGGCATCCGGCAGATCGTCGTGCTGGTCAACAAGATGGACCTGGTCGGCTACGAGCCAGCGTCGTTCGACGGCATCGTCCGGCGAGTACACCGCAGTTCCTCGAGCAGATCGGCGTCACCCGGCCTCGCTTCATTCCCGTGGCCGGCGCGCGAGGGCGACAACATCGCCAGTCCGCTCGGCCAACATGGCGTGGTACGCAGGGCCCGACCGTGCTCGAAGCGCTCGATCAGTTCCAGCGCGAGCGCCGCGCCGGTGGCCAGCCGTTCCGGATGCCGGTGCAGGACGTCTACAAGTTCACCAAGCAGGGCGACGACCGCCGCATCATCGCCGGGCACCGATCGAGACCGGCACGCTGCGTCGGCGACGAAGTGGTCTTCTATCCCTCGGGCAAGCGCAGCCAGGTCAAGATCAATCGAGGCGTTCAACCGCCCGCCCCGCAGACCGAGGCGCAGGCGGGCAGGCCGACCGGGCTTCACGCCTGCACCGAGCAGATCTACGTCGCGCGGGGCGAGCTGGCGACGCGTCGGCCGCGAGCCGCGGCCCCAGGTGACAACCCGGCTCCGGGTGAGCCTCGTTCTGGCTGGGCAAGCAGCCGCTGGTCAGCGGAAGGACTACCTCCTCAAGCTCGGCACGGCGCGGGTCGCCGGCGCGGCTCGAGGAGATCCACGCGGGTGATCGATGCGTCCGACCTCGACGCCGAGCGAGCAGCGAAAGGCCGGATCGACCGCCACGATGTGGCCGAGTGCGTCCTCAAGCTCAGCCGGGCCGATCGCCTTCGACCTGGCCGGACGAGATCGCCGCGACCAGCCGCTTCGTGCTGGTGGACGACTACGAGATTCGGGGCGGCGGCATCGTCCGCGAGGCGCTGACCGACCGGCAGAGCGGAGATTCGCGACAAGGTGATGCTCCGGAACTACAAGTGGGAGCCGAGCATCATCCAGCCCGAGCGGCGGGCCGAGACGTACAGCCAGAAGGCCGTCGCTGCTGCTGATCACCGGTGCGCGCCGAGAGCGACCGGAAGAGCCTCGCGCAAGGATCTCGAAGCCCGGCTCTTCGAGGACGGCAGGGTGGTCTACTTCCTCGGCATCGGCAAGCGTGCTCTACGGCGTAGACGCCGACATCGAGCGCAAGCCGGAGAACCGATCGCGAGCACCTGCGCCGCCTGGGCTGAAGTCGCCAACCTGATGCTCGACGCCGGCGCGATTCTCATCGTGACGGCCGCCGAGCTCACCCAGGAGGATCTGGAGGTCATCAAGACCGCGGTCGATCCCGACCGGATCGAGACGGTCTGGGTGGGCGACACAGCGTGACGACCGACATCGCCTGCGATCTGTGTCCTCGGCGAGCAGGAAGCCGAGGCCGAGGGGGTCGAGCGGATCAAGCGGCTGCTGCAGGACAAGGGCGTCCTGTTCCGGCCCTGGTGAGCATGGCGACGGGTTCCACGGTCGCGGTTTCACCCGGACGCCTCGCCCGGCTTACCGCGATTGCGGTGCGGGCCGGGCACGCCGCCATGGCGCACTACCACGACGGCGTCGCCGTGCGCCAGAAGGGTGACAAGGGTCCGGTGACCGCCGGCCGACCATGCCGCCCACGCGTAATCGTGGCAAGGGCTCGGCGGCCTGGGACTCGTCCATCCCGATCATTTCGGAAGAGGGCGACATACCGGATACGACACTCAGCCGGGCATGGCGCCGCTTCTGGCTGGTCGGACCCGCTGGACGGCACCAAGGAATTCATCCAGCGGAACGGCGAGTTCACGGTCAATATCGCGCTCATCGAAGACGGCGATGCCGGTGCTCGGCGTGATCTACGCTCCGGCGCTCGAGTCTGCTGTATTACGCGCGGCGACAGGGACTGGGAGCGTGGAAGCGCAGCGAGGCGGCGGCGCGCCGATGCGGATCTACTCCGGCCGCCGCTCGCCGGGTCACGCCTCCGCGCGTGGCGGAGAGCCGCTCGCATCCTTCGACGGAACTGGAGCAGTACCTCAAGACCATCACGGTGGCGCGATCGGGTGCCAGGCGGGAAGCTCGCTCAAGTTCTGCTGGGTCGCGGAAGGAAGGCGCGACATCTATCCCGCGGCTGGGGCCCGACGATGGAATGGGACGTGGCGGCTGGGTGATTGCGTCTTCCGGCAACTCGGGCGCTGCATGCCGCTCGAGCGCGCTCGTCGCTGATCTACAACCAGCCCGGAGCTTCGAAACCAGGGCTTCGTCGATCGGGCTGGACGATGCCGAGCTGGATACCTCCGAGCAGGCGAGGCCGCCGGTGCATGCTGGTTCACCGGACTTTCCGGCTCGGGGAAGAGCACCATCGCCCGGCTCGTGGTCGAGGAGCTCGAACGCCGAGGGCGTCCGTCGAATACCTCGACGGCGACGCGCATTCGCGATGTCTTTCCCAGCGACCGGCTTCACCGCGAGCGAGCGCGATGCAGCATCCGGCGAGTCGGGTACCTCGCGAGCCGGCTCGGGCGTCACGGCGTGACGGTGGTAGCGTCGCTGGTGTCGCCCTATCGATGCTTCGCGCGACTTCGTGCGGGGACTGTGCCCGGACTTCGTCGAGATCTACGTCGCCACGCCGCTCGAGGAGTGCGAGCGGCGGGACGTGAAGGGACTTGTACGCCAAGGCGCGGCGTGGAGAGATCAGAAGCTTTCACCGGGCTCGATGACCCGTACGAACCGCCGGCAGCGCCTGAGCTGACCTCGAACTACCGGGACGGACTCGGAGAATGCGCCGGTGGCGAGGTACTCGGTGGCTGGATCGCCGCCGGGTCGATCCGGAGGGTGCGGCTTCACTGCGAGGCTAGTCATGGATCATCTCGACCAGCTGGAACACCGGAGCGTGCACATCCTCCGGGAGGCGTACGCCAACTTCAAGAGCCTGGGCATGCTGTGGTCCATCGGGCAAGGACAGCACGGTCCTGCTCTGGCTCGCCCGCAAGGCCTTCTTCGGCCACGTGCCGTTCCCGCTGGTCCACATCGACACCTCGTTCAAGATCCCGGAGATGATCGATACCGCGACCGGCTTGCGCTGCGAAGTGGAACCTGAACCTGATCTACGGCCAGAACGAGGCGGCGCTGCGCGAGAAGCGCACCTTCCCCGACGGCGCGGTCGACCGCATCGCCTGCTGCAGGGCTGCTCAAGACCGAGGCGCCTCAAGAAGACCCTGCTCGGGCGAGTGGCCGCGCTACCGGTTCAACCACAGCCAAGAGCGCTTACGAGCTGGACCGGAATACCGAGCCGTTCACCGGCGTGATCGTCGGGCGCCGGGCCGACGAGGAGGGCAGCCGCTCGAAGGAGCGCTACTTCTCGCCGCGCAACGCGAGAACTCGCTGGGACGTGGGTGACCAGCCGCCCGAGTTCTGGAACCAGTACAAGACCGACTTCGCGCCGGGCACCCACCTGCGGATCCACCCGCTGCTCGACTGGACCGAGCTCAACATCTGGGAGTACATCCGAGCGCGAGAGCATCCCGACCGTGTCGCTCTACTACAACCAGGGTGACGGCAAGCGCTACCGCTCGCTGGGCATGCGGCCCTGCACCAATCCGGTCGAGTCCGAGGCGCTGGAACGTGGAGGACATCATCGTGGAGCTGCAGTCCGGGAAGTTCGCCAACATCGCGGAGCGCTCGGGACGGGCGCAGGACAAGGACGACGGCGGCGGGCTCGAGACCCTGCGGCGCGACGGGTACATGTGAACCTGTGATCCCGGCCCGCTGTGTCACCCTCGGGTCGGCGCTGCTTCTTCTCCGGGCGCTCGCTCGAGAGGCCAATCTGGCAAGGCCTTCACTGGCCCGCAGCCTTTCGTTCTTTACGCCCACATCACGGTAAGCATCGACGCGACCGGCGGACCGGCTCAGCCCGACATGTCCGTTCCGCGTCGCCGACCGACGTATTGTCTCCGTCAGTCCCTCGGGACGGTCGGCATCCGGTCCCGACCGCGGTGAGGAGGAGATCAACAGCGCCGTCGAAGGTTTCTGGTTCCCGGGTTGCCGGGACGCCTGCGTCCACCTTACCAGAGGCTCCGGACGAGGGTGAGGACGATTCACTCTCAAGCAGGCGTGGACGCTCCCGCGTACTACTTTCCGCTTGCTCATCGCCAATGGCGTGCTCGGTGCGCGGGATATGGCCGGCCTCCTCGATACGTTGGTGCGTTGGAAGCGGGAGATCACCCGCCGAACGGGTTCTGGGCCGCGCCTGTTTGTCACAGGCTACAAGCTCGGCTCCATCAGGCCAGTGGTCGCCGGGGCTCCCGCGCCAGTTAAGACTGCCGAGGAGTTCGGTCGGCAATAGAGCTGCTCCGCCAGCATGGCGCGCAGATTTCGTAAAGGTCGACCTCGGAGGCGAGGCCGCGGAATTTGTATCCCATCGTCGCGCGAGGAATCGCAGCGACAGGGCCTACCCTTCGTGGGACGCATGCCTCTGACGATGGATCCCGGTGATGCTGCTGCCCTGGGCCAGAGGAGCATCGAGCACCTCATGCAGGTTCCCCTGGCATGTTCCAGCGAGGAGACGGAGTTGCGGCGCCGGCTTCGAACCTGGCGGGCCGCTGGCGGGTGGCTGGACCACGTAGCAAGGTCAGTGGTCTGGAGGCTTTGGTATCGCGATCTGCCTAACAGTACGCCGTCTCGGAGCGGATCGCCGAGACTTACCGACAGCGTTAAGGCCGCCGCACTGTTCGAAGCGATTTGTGGCTGCGGGTTCGTGGCAGACCCCGACCCTTTTCCTGGAACGCGATCGTGCACTGCACATTCCGGCAACGGCATCCGAACTCGAAAGCCGGTTCGGGCTGGCGAGCAAGATGCGGCGGCCGAGTCGGCCGTTTACCCCCGAGAACAGTGCGCGAAGCGAAGCGTACTACCGGCGGGAACTGCAGATCGTGGGAGCCATGTATCGGGCCGGAGTGGAGCTGCTGGCTGGCACCGATCTCCCGACCGGGCATGCGATTCCCTGGTTACAGTCTCCATGAGGAACTGGCGCTGATGGTGGAGAGCGGTCTCTCGCCCTTGGCCGCTCTGCAAGCCGCAACGCTCAATCCGGCATCGTTCCTCGGTCTGACCGACTCACCCTCGGCACCGTCGAACCTGGGAAAGTTGCCGACCTCGTCGTTAGCTTGACGCAGATCCGCTGGCGGATATTCGTAACGTCAACCGAATCAACGCTGTAATAATTGGTGGTAGACTGCTGGACCGCCGTCATCTTGATGGTCATGTTGGACAAAGTGGCCGTCCAAGTTCGTGACTGGAATGGAAAGGGGGCGTCACTCAGCCGTAATCATGGCTGAGATAGGATTTTGCTATGGAATCGCGTTCCGCCCGCACTTCCTAGCCTTCCAAGTCGTTGCCCGCCGCAGTGATCGCCAGACCATGACTCCCTATGCCACTTTTTCTACTTCGGGTTGCTGCTATACCCCCGCTGGCCATAGGGCTGATTCTCGCCTGGTTTGGGAAGCTCACTCCCGGCGTTCTGCTGGCCTCTGACGGCAGCAATGCTGCTGGTGCAATACTATCGCGTCGAGGGTGGGGGTCGGGCGCGT